>Ga0209628_10000513_pt1 | contig 23907 bp, 17 predicted proteins | sample TergutCu122P4_FD_187285 | JGI IMG/M metagenome (GOLD analysis project Ga0209628, IMG submission 187285) | Cubitermes ugandensis P4 segment gut microbial communities from Kakamega Forest, Kenya - Cu122 P4 (SPAdes) (version 2) | ecosystem: Host-associated > Arthropoda: Insects > Digestive system...
GTGCGAGCCGACCAGCCCGTAGATCGACGACATATTGACAATGCTGCCTTTCCCGGCGCGGAGCATGGCGGGGACCGCGTACTTCGTACAGAAGAAAACACCCTTCACGTCCACCGCGAAAACCGCGTCCCACTCCTGCTCTGTCACCTCGTGTGTTGGCTTGTCAACGCCGGTTACGCCCGCGTTGTTGACCAGGATGTCGATGTGGCCGAACACCCCCTCGATGTCCGCGAACACGGTCGCGACCTCCTGCTCGCGGGCGACGTTCAGGGTCCAGAACTGGGCCTTACCGCCAGCTTCCGCGATCATCCGTACGGTCTCGCGCCCGTCTTGTTCGTTGACATCGGTCACCGCGACGCTGGCGCCCTCGCGGGCAAACAGTACGGCGGTCGCCCGCCCCATCCCCGCACCGGAACCAGTGACTATTGCTACTTTTCCTTCGAGTCTGTTCATGTATCACCAGGTCGAGTCGCCGCGGATCACCACGTCGCTGCCGCCGTCGACGAAGACCACTTGCCCGCACAGGTGGGTGTTCTCCGCGCTGGCGAGCCAGCAGAGCAGCCGCGCGACGACGATCGGCTCGGCGACGCCGTTGAGCGGCATCGGTACGAGTTCGAGCAGCTGCTTCGTGGCTTCTTCCGTTGCGATCATGTCGGCTGTCATGGGAGTACGGATGACGCCCGGCGCCACCGCGTTCAACGGAATCGACGCGCCGGCCCAGTCGGCCGTCGGAGCCGTACGGCGGATCCACTTCGCAAAGGCCTGTTTCGTACTGGCATAGATCAGGTTCTGACCCTCGAGGGCCTCCGCACGCGCGTACGCACCCGCCCGGTCGTTCGCGGCCATCAACGCGACGAGCTCGTCGTCGACCGGATTCAGGCTCGCCATCGAAGCGATCGCCACCGCCCGCGGCGCATCGGACTTCAGCAGGAGCGGGCGCAGCCCCACCAGCGTACCGATCATCCCGAAATAGTTGACGTTGACCGTCATGGCCTTGTCGTGCGCCAAACCGGCAATGCCGAAGACGGCGTCGATGGCGCCACCGCTGGCCTCCGTGACCGCCTCCACCATGGCGGCGAGCCCGGCGTCGCTGGACAGGTCGGCGTCGACGTCCGTACCGCGCAGGTCGACCCCGATCACCTTCTCCCCGCGCGACCGCAACAACTCAGCTGTTGCCTTGCCAATACCGGAAGCGGCGCCCGTAACTACAGATACCCGTGTCATACATTCCTCCTTGAATTAAGTACGCCGGTGCCGATGTCGCTCCGGCGCGAAAATAGAATCCGACCACAGTACCACAAAATGACCCGCCCCACCGGCGACTCACGAACGGGACGGCAGGGCGGTCCTCGCGTAAGACAAAACGAATCAGCTATCTGTCCCCAATGGCTCCGCTACCGAACCGAACAGTCCCTTTGGCTCCCTGTCCGGTTGGGCTGCCTCACGACAGCCCAGGCACGTACGACCGCCGCAACCGGGCCCAAACGACACCCCAGGTCTCGGATCCGGCGAATGGGTCGCCTTACGGCACGCTCAGCCCGCGTACAACTGCCGCAACCGGGCCCAAACGACACTGGGGGGTCTCGGATCTGGCGAATGGGTCGCCTGGCGGCATGCTCAGGCCCTGTACGACCCGGCCCAAGCGACAACCCCAGCCTCGGGTCCCCCGAATGGATGGGTTCTGGGTAGCCTTCCCACTTCACCTTGCCCCCGTGGTTCACAACCATCCCCCGTGTATTGGAACCATCCCCAATTCACCAAAAATGGTGGCTGACAAGCTGGGACACGAGAACCGTCCCAGTGTCCCAAGAACCGTCCCCGTGTCCCACCAGATCCCGGCGGTCACGACGTGGGGCACAGGCGAGCAACAATGGTTGACCGGATCCTCACCATCGTTTGCGTCTTGGGGGTCTTGCGCAATCGATGGTGAAGAAACGGTCGCAGAATCGGCGAAAACCGGCCCAAAGTCTCACCATGTTTTGCGATATCACCGGATGCTCGCATCGAGAGCAACGCCCCTGCCCAGCGTTACCAACAGCCCAGACTGCGGGCGTTGTGAGCAAGATGGGGTGGGACTCGCCGAGGCAGGCCGCCACAACCACGCAACAAGACTGTGATCAGCCACGCTATTTCGACGCGATCAGATCCTGCCTTTGGCAGGATGACCTAAAGAGCGGCAGGATGACCAGCAGAACTACAGACCGTGTCGCTTTCGGGCTTCGGCTTCTTGTACCTTGAACAGGTTGAACCGGGGCAGGAACTTGTCCCAGTCGATCTGGTGGGCGTTGAGTTCGGGGCCGTCGATGCAGGCATGTTTGCGTACGAGTTTGTCGTTTTCGTGGTACGGGACCATGCACGCGCCGCACATTCCGGTCGCGTCAACCATGATGGAGTTCAGGCTGGCTTCGGTCAGTATGCCGTACGGCTTGGTCGTATCCGACACCGAGCGCATCATCAGCGGCGGGCCGATTGTGACCACCTTTGCCATCGGGCGCTTCTCTTCCAGCATCGTCATCAGCGGCACAGTCACGAAACCTTCGATACCGTACGAACCATCATTTGTCGTATACACGATATCCAGAAGGTCGCCGTACTCCGCCTTGATCTTCCCGACGTAATCGTCCTCACCGGTCCAGAACATCAGTTCCTTCGACCGGAAACCGGCAATCAACGTCACATGGTTACCGAGACGCAGGTGTTCGCGCATGATCGGGTACACCGGGGGCAGCCCCAGGCCGCCGGCGGTGAACACCACCGTTTGCCCGGCCGGGCTCTTCTCCAGGTGGGACGGCTTGCCCAGCGGGCCCGCGATCCCTTCGAAGCGGTCACCGACCTGCATCTTGTTCATCTCGATCGACGACACACCCATTGCCTGGATGACGATGAGGATCCAGCCCTCCTCGGCATCCCAGTCGGCCAGAGTCAGCGGGATCAGTTCCCCGCCGTCGCGCTGGTGGACCCGTACGAACTGGCCGGCCTGAGCCGTCGCCGCGATCGCGGGGGCGCGGACCTTGAACTCCACGATCCCCGGGCTCAGATCGCGCCGCGCCAGGATGACCGCCGCCGCCTGCGCCTTCTCGGTGAACGCCATGGCCTTCGCCACGTCGCCGACACCCGAGGTCGCCTCCATGATCTGCGCCGCCGCCGACTGCCCGTCGCCCGCGGCCAGGATGGCCGTCGAGCCGCCGCGCGCCGCATCGCCGCCGGTGTAGATCCCGTCAAGGTTGGTTTCCTGCGACCCCTCGCGGAGCTGGAAGATGCCCCATTTGTTGACCGACAGCCGCGGCTCGGAATCCCGGATGATCGGGTTCGAGCTGTTGCCCAGCGCCATGATCACCAGATCGACGTCCATGGGTTCGGTACGACCGGTCGCCACCGGACGCCGCCGCCCGGAATCATCCGGCTCGCCCAGCTCCATGACATCCAACGTTGTCGAGGACACGAAGTTCTTCTCGTCGCCGAAGAACTCGGTCGGGCTGCGCAGCTCGCGCAACTCGATACCCTCCTCCAGCGCGTGTTCCAGTTCCTCGACCCGGGCCGGCATCTCCGACTGGGTCCGGCGGTAGACGATGGTCACGTTGCCACCCAATCGCCGGGCGGTACGGGCGGCGTCCATCGCGGTGTTGCCACCACCGATGACGATGACCCTCTTGTCCGCCACGAACGGCAGCGGCGTCTCGTACTCGTCCTGATCCGCGTGCATCAGGTTCACCCTTGTCAGGAACTCGTTCGCGCTCATGATGTTGAGCAGGTGTTCACCCGGTACGTTCATGAACGTCGGCAAACCGGCGCCCGATCCGACGAAGATGTACGCGAACCCGGCGTCCTTCAGATCCTGCAAAGTCGCCGTCTTGCCGACAACGAAGTTGGTGACGAAACGCCCGCCCAAAGCCCGGATCTGCTCGACCACATCATCGATCAAGGTGTTGGGAAGACGGAACTCGGGAATCCCGTACCTCAAAACCCCGCCCAACTCGTGGAACGCCTCGAAGACGGTCACAGGATGGCCGGCGCGGGCGAGCAAGAACGCGTTGATAAGGCCCGATGGCCCCGATCCGACGATCGCGACCGGCGGTTTGTTGGCCACGACCCACGGGTCGGGCCGCCCCTTCAAGCGGTCGATGTACGCGCCCGGATGCGCCGCCTTGTCCCATTCGGGCAAGAACCATTCAACCTGCCCGATGGACATCGGCAGCTTGTGGATGCACACCCCCTGGCACTGCAGCTCCTGCGGGCAGACCCGCCCGGTCACGTTGGGCAAGGGATTACAATCATCCAACATTGCCACTGCCTCGTCGAACTTGCCGAGGCCCAGCAATTCGTACATCAGCGGAATGTGAACCTGTACCGGGCAGCCGCCCTCGCGCTCGTGCGAATTCGGGATCAGCTTGCCGATCTCGCACGGTTTCTCGTTGCACTGCTTGTCACGCAGCGCTTCGAGCCAAACGAACAGCTCGACCTCGCGCAGGGAATACCCGATCTCCATGTAACCCATGTAGCCCTTGTTGACCAGCTCGAAGTCGCGGCTGCGTTCCTCGGACTCGCGGATGTACGGGCCCATGCCCTGCTGCGCCGGCCACTGGTTGGACAGCCCCTTGAACATGGGGTAGCGCGCCGACAGGTGCATATCCACCCCGCGCATCCACATGCGTTGCTTGCCGAGCGGCAGGAACCACATGAAACGCATCAGTACGGTGGCCGAGTCGCCGCCCGCCAGCAGGATGTCCCACAGCTGGTTCACGAACTCGGCGTCCAGCTCGCCGCCCTGGGCGAACCGGGCCGCCACGCCCGCCATGCCGTCCGCGATGAACAGGTCGCGGAAACCACGGGGGTTGGCTTCGAGCCGCCGGGCGAGCAGTGCCAGCTCGGAGGTGCGGTCGGTTGCGATGTCGATACTCATTGGATGATCTCCGAATCACATGTAGCGATGACGCGCTGGATCACAGCGGTCACCTCGGGGGTGACTTCCAGGGACTCGAGCGCTCCCGGACGCATCCGGGACACGTTCTTGGCCTCGCCGTCAACGACGATGATCGCCTGCTCGAAGACGGCGGGCATCTCCTGGTAGCAGGTGGCGCAGTCCGTACACTTCGGCACGTCCTGCTCGTCGAGCCAGATCGCGGCACCGGCAGGTTTTAGGCCCAGCCCGGACGGCCCTGTGGAAACAGCCGCCGGGCTGGGAGACGGGGCGGCCTCGGCGGCCGCCGGCGGGGCGGCCGCGGGCGCGACGGGAAGCGAAGTCCCGGCCCCGAAGCTTGGCATCGCCGCGGGTGCCTGGCCGGTGGCCAGGGCGGCCAGCGCGTGGGCGATGTCGTCCAGGCCCTGTTCGCGGGTCTGGTTGGCCTCGGCCACTTCTTCGCGCAGGGCTTTGAGCGCCTTCTCGGCCTCGCGGGCCGAGATGGTCGCGTCGCGCCCGGCCAGGTAGCGCAGCAGTTGCCAGTTGCGCTGCCGGTCCTCGACAAGCGACACGACTCCGGCGGACAGCGCCACCTTCATCAGCTTGTCGTCGGCGTCGGTCGTGACAAGGTACGGCGTACGCCCGGCCCGCGCCGACGGCGCCAGCTCGACATACTCGGCAACCGGCGTCGGGTTCGGCGCATCAGCCTTCAACGGCTTGAAGTGCTTGGCGAAGCGTACCTCGCCGTACGCGAACTCCGCCGGCGTCATCGGCATCGACATGACCTGGATCGCGCCATTCTCGTCGCGGTACTTCATGTTCGTCGTCGCCCACGGCTTGTCGATCTCCGGGTTGCCGTCGAGGCTGAGCCGCTGCTGGATCGATTCGCCGGCCTGCGGATCATGTACGAACAATGGCGCCATCCGCGACCGTACAGCCAGCTCGGCCCGCTCGTTCGACAGGTCGTCGGCGAAGCCCTGCTCGAAGCCGCACGGCGTGTACGCCACCAGCAACGACGAACCCTGGTTGTAGTTCAGCATCTTGGCCGTCGTGGCGAAGTAGTGGGCGTGCAGGGCGGTCGAGACCTGGGCCACGAAGACCTCCGGGTGCAGGGCCGCCAGCAACGCCAGTTCCTTGCGGCGCTCGACTTTGCCGTGGTGGGCGGCGCCGTCGCGGGCCAGGTCGGCGTTCTGGGAGATGTACGAAGCGGTCGACGCCTGGCCGCCGGTGTTGGAGTAGACGCCGGTGTCGAGTACGAGCATCTTCATCGGCACCTGCGAGGTCAGTACCTTCGACAGGGCGCCGAAACCGATGTCGTACGCCGCGCCGTCGCCCGAAATCGTGATGACCAGGGGCAACGCGGCCAGCTCGGCGTCGGTGAAGTCGCGCCATGTCAGCGTCGCCAGTTCCTTGTCGTGGACGGCCGCGTCGTAGGAGTCGGTCATTTCGAGTTCGGCCAGGCGCCTTGCCCGTACCTCATCGATGTACTTGCTGACCAGGCCCTCGTACACGCCCACCGCCGACGCCTGCGCGTCCTGGAACAACGAGTTGAACCAGGGTTGCGTGAAGCAGTTGGCGGGCAGGGTCGACGCGTAGACCGAGGAGCAGCCGGTGGAGTTGACGACCACGAGCGGCGCCGGTCCGGCACCGGTCGGGCCGGCCTCGTACTGCCAAAGGCTCGTTTCCAGTTGCTGGATCACCCAGCGGATCCGGTGGGCGCGCGTCGCGTCGACCTTGTCGACCTTGCTTGTCAGGCTGTAGATCAGGGACTCCAGCTCGGCCATGTGCTTCTTGCGCTTGGCCTCGCCGGTGGTCTCCGCCAGGCCGGTCAGCAGGTGGGTCGCCGTGACCTCGCCGCAACCCTTGCACGCGCCGTGACCGCCGGCCAGGGCGTAGTAATTGTTGTGGTCGAGCAGGAGGCGCTTGTAGTCGCCGCCGACCGCGTCGGCCGTGAACCGGTCCGGGGTGTTCGGCAGCTGGGTCAGCTTGTCGAAGACCGCCTCCTGGCTGCGCGACAACACATCGGTTTGCGGTACGCCGGTCAGGGCGCCCGGTCCGCACACGTCGACGCACTGGAGACAACCGGTGCACTTCCACGGGTCGATGACGACCGAGTACATGGCGCCGGTACCGGGTTCCTTCTTCTCGTACATGTCGAAGATCGGGCGGATCCGCGCCGCCGGGAACGCGGCGACCTCGGCCAGGATGGCTTCCAGGTGGGCTTCGGCCAGGTTCGGAACCACCCCGGCGGTCGCCTTGACCGCGGCGGTGAAATCCTTCACGTCGGTGTCGCCCATCATGAGGTCGCGAATCTTCTCCGCCCACTGCGGGACGAAGGCGATGAGGTACGAGGTGTGCTCGCCGGACAAACCGGCCATCCGTACCGCCCGCGCCAACAGGTCGGTCATCTCGTGCGCCTGGTTGGGAATCGCGGAGTCCGGGCAGGCCAGGGCGCATTCGAGACAGGCGGTACAGATCGTCAGGTCGACGATCGGCGCCTCGCGGCGGAACAGACCTTTGTTCTTGGCGGACGCGGTGGCCGGCGGGATGAACGCGCCGGTGCCCGGGAGGACCGGCGAGACGCCGGCCCAGCCTTCGCGGAACGGCCGGGCGAGCAGGTCGTCGAAGTACTCGGCGTCGTACAGCCCGGACGGCGCCGTACCCCGATTCGGGAGCATCCGGCCGGACAGGACGGGGGTCTTGGTGACGTTGATGGCCTCGGCCTCGGCGTACTCCGGCTTGGAGTAGTCGATGATCTGCGTCGCGGCCATGGCGTCCTGGATGGTTGCCATGTTGGCGTCGACCACCGGGCCGCCCTTGGCGCCGAACTTCTTCTTCAGCTCCTCCATGATCTTGCCCATGAGCTGGGCCTGGTCCGTGCCGCGTACGATCCTGTCGACGTGGCCCATGACCGCGCCGATGAACGCGATGCCCATCATGCGGGTTTCGAGGCTCGGGTCGGGGGCGTGGGCCTTGGCGACCGCGAACGCGTCGAGGATCAGGAAGTGGATCTGCTGGTCACGGATGGTTTGGCGGGCGTACGCGGGGAGTGACTGCCAGGCCTCCAGCGGCGTCGCGTTGGACTGCATGATGAACGTACCGCCCTTGACCAGGCCGCGCAGCGGCCGGTCGTGCTCGAAGACCTTGTGGTCCGGCGAGACGACGACCTCGACGTCCTCCAGGGAGGCGTTGGTGAACAGCACCTCCTCCGACGACAACGTGATGTAGTAGTTTGTCGGGGCGCCGGATTTCTCCGAACCGTACTTCGGCGACGCCTTGGAGTGCATCTGGAGCATGCCCGCTAGCATGTCGGTGAGCAGCTTGCCGGTGGCGACCGTACCGTAGCCGCCGACCGAGTGGAAGCGGATCCGCATCGCGTCTTCTGGCAGCAGGTCGGTCGGGTTGTCGCCGGTTACAAGCGCCATTGCCTCTGTCTCCGGGTAGGCGGCGCGCATGCGCTCCTGCAGGGCGGCGAGGGCCGGCGTGGCGGGGTTCTTGACGAAGAACTGCGAACCGACGTAAACCAGCGGCGTCGTCACGCCGTCGACCATGTTCTGGATGACGGCGAGCAGGTCGCGCGGCTGGACATCGTGGGAGCCCAGGCCGAAGATTGCCGTAGTCATCTGCATGTCGGCGCTGCTGACGCCCGATTCGAACAGGGCCCGCTTGACCGCGGCGGTCAGCTGGGTGTCCTCCGAGCGCTCCATGATCGTGACGCGCTTGGCGCCCTTCAGGGCCGCGACGATCTCGTCGTTGGGGAACGGCGAAAGCAGTTTCACGGACACGACCCGGATCTTGATGCCCTTGGCGGCGAGATGCTTGAGCAGCGCCCGTACGTCCGAGGTGATCGAACCCATGCCGACCAGGGCGATGTCCGCATCCGGGTCGCCGTACGTCATGACCGGGGCGTATTGGCGGCCGGTCATGGCCGCGTACTCAGCCATTGCCTGTCTGACAAGGGATGGGACTGCGGAGAGGAAGTGGGTACGGCGGTCGGCCGCGCCCGCCTGGAAATCGGGCTGGTTCTGGACGCCGCCGATCAGGCCCGGGTTGTTCGGGTCGATCAGGGCCGGTACGGTTTGGCGGGTGCCCTTCTGCCAGGCGCCCTTCCAGGCCCGGCGCCAGGGTGCGCGGAGGGCCTCGGGGATGTACGGCTCGATGCTCGGCACCAGGCTGCCCTGGTTGTCGGCCTCGACGGTGTCCGCGTTGGCGTTGAGGAAGTTCGTGACCGTCGCCAGCGCGTCGGCCGTGAACTGGTCGCGGCGGTTGTTGAGCCAGTTGGTCAGGTAATGCACCCGGCCCTTGGCACCGAACAAGACCTCCTGCGCCACCGTTGGGCAGGGGATGCGTCCGGCGGGATCGCCGAGGTAGTTCCTCAGCAGCTCGGGTTCGGGGAGCAGCACTTCGCTCATCACGTGGGAGGTCGCGAAGCCGTCCATGGCGTTCGCGACGGGAACGAGCGTCAGCGAGCTCGTACGATATGAAATCGCCGCCAGATCGGCGGCCTCCTGCGGATCCGAGCCGAACAAGATGGTGTAGCCGGCGGGAAGCAGGGAGTAAATGTCGTCGTGACCAGCCATGACGTTGAGTGAGTGGCGAGTGACGACCCGGGCTGCCACCTGCAGGACGAAACCGCCAATGGTCTTTCCCGCAGTGACGTAGTGGGACTCCAGGCCGTACAGGATACCCTGCGCGGAACTGGCGTTGGAGATAAAGTTGCCGCCGACAAGGGTCGCACCCAGGGCGCCCGACTGGGCGGAGTGCTCGCCTTCGGCTTCAACGAAGAATGGGTGCTTGCCCCAGACGTTGAGCTGGCCCTCTGCCCGGCCAGCCTCGAAGATTTCTGATATTTCTGTTGATGGGGTGATCGGGTAGCCAATAACACCACCACATACCTGCTTCATCACATATGCCACAGCACCATTACCATTAATGACATCTGGAATGCCGGGGTACGTAGCTTGTTCGCTCATCCTGTCCGCCTTCCCTCTCTTAATTTCGGTCCATATACACGACATGCGCCGCCTTGGGTCAGATGTTACCAGTGCTGGATTGCTCCAGCGCACGCTGTTTAAGAATCACAAGACTGGAGTTCTAAATGACACCGCGGTGGTGGTTCCAGAACCGGCCCGCGCGGGTGAGGTTGAGGACCCAGGCGACCATATCCTCACCTCATCGGCATCCGACGGAGTCCGTCGCACGATAGGGTGGACTTGTCGCGCATTCCGGCCCCACAATCTGCAGTTCCCTCGCACCATCGTGATGGACATCCTTGTTATGGCACGATGGGGCGTACTGTTGGTAGACGAGGCACGGGGGAGACCCATCGAGTAGTTCAAGGGCTTCGGCCATGTTACTTGCATCGATTTGCAGCCCCAGTTCTACAGTTCTCTGGGTGAACACCTCGGGGACAGCCGGTGCCCGCGAGACGCCGACGTGCCGAGGAGCTTGAGATTGGGTGGCTACGGCGGCAACGTCAGGATCAGGGCGTACGGTCGTTCGCATGTGCTAAATATAGCATCCCGGGGCTCATTCAGCTCAGCGAATCCGGATTGTCATGCAAGTGGGACGCAAGAGTCTCCAGCCCATTCGGGAACCCATAAATGTAAGAGTTTACAAGTCTGTGAGCATGTTGTCGCTCGCCATCTAGCGACAGCATTTCTCTCACCGTGTAGGCCGAGTCAATGTGGCGTTGCTGCATAAAGTCATCGAAGAGACTCTCCAAACCGTCGATGATGGCTATTTCCGACCCAGCGGCATCAAGCGCCGCAAGCCCACTAGATACCCAATCGCCCTGAAGGACAATCTCTTCACTCACAGGCCGGGTGGACCGCTCGATTTCTCGCAGATCCGGCGCATACCGAGTGAGGTGACAAATGAGGCGTTGCTGGAGGACAAGACGGCCCTGGTGCGAAAGCTGGGCGACTCTTGTCGACCTGGGTAGGTCGTCGGCAGCCACGGACCAGATGCTCATGAAGTCGCCGAAATGCGTTGACCGCTGATCGTCATTGAGGTCAGGCAGGGGCATTCCTTTCAGCCACCTCGACCAGTGATCGGGTCCAATCACCTTTCGCGGTGACTTTTCCGACACCAAGACCACGGTCTGCACGGTTCGCAGCGCAACACCTTGGCGCATGGTGCACGGATGCATGAAGAGCATCGCCATGCCGCTCCCGCCACCGAGAACGGCAGGCACGGGCACGTCGCGGAACACATCGCCCTGGTTGAACGGCAGGGACAGGGGAATCTGGACGCTGTCACGAGCGTCGTACAGCGTGCTGGGGTCTTCTGGAATCATCGCCAGTTCATCGGCCATCAGCAGGCCGTCTCGTCACTAGCGCCTTGTGTCCGTCAATGTCGCGAACCTCGAATCCTGTACGATCCTCCGATCTCCAGTTGGGACGCACTTCGTTCAGCAGGTCCTTGGCGTCGGCAAAGTCCCCGTTTGCATATGCAAGAAGTACAGGAACATTCTGTGGCGAATAGAGATCTTTGACTGTGACCGCGAACCCTGGCACCAAGCGTTCGTCGAGCCAGTTGACCGGATCGGGTGTATTCCGCACTGTGGCAACGGCCTTCACAAATGCAACTAGTGCGCGCAACTTCTCCTCATTCTCTTCGCTGGTCGCGCCTCCGAGCCGCCACTTGCGGATAGCTGGAATTGTGACACCGACTAGTGTAGAAAGGTCGATCCAGCTCATTCCGTACGTCGAGGCCAGTTCGCTCAATAGGGCCGGAGTTCTTGTGTCAGCTAACGTGATCATGTAGAACTCGAAGAGGTCCTCCCGTCTTTGGCCGCGAGTTGAGTCCAGTTGGCTACTCGCTGATCGGTGTGCCCTGACCTGACGCGCCGTCACAGCGTCTTCGCGTTGCCACGCACTCAGGTGTCGCCACTCACCATCAATGTCTGAGCCGCCGGTGCCGCAACAGGTGAAGTCCCCTGTGGGATCACAGAAATGAGAATCTTGAGTGATGCCATCAATGTCAAGCACGAATCTGCCCTCCAAATTGCTCACGCGCATGGTCAGTAAGAACCCAATCGAACGGCTCATCCGCCATGCAATGCAGTCGGTCGAAATAAGGAATCGTGTCAAGGCTCCCGAGCGCGCAAGTCTTGCTTGGCGCCCAGTCTCCATCAATATCAATGACGATGGCTTGTCGCCGATTGGTGGTTGTGGGAGCTAGTGGTGAGGTGTCGCGAATCACAGATACTCCGCGATGATTTCCGCACACCACAGTAATACCAAAGAGATCAGTGTCGGTCTCCTCGTGCGCGTGTGATTCAGTCCGAAAATACTGACACGTACCGCTCGCAGCCGCCGCAATGGACAGAAGGTCCTCTCGAATCCACTGCTTCCAATCATCCAGACCTGAACCTAGGCTTGGCATCGTTATCTCATTTAGGTACCTCAGTCCAATGCCCCTAAGCATGGCATGGGGTGCAACGGACAGGAGTGATTGCACAGCGGCCCGGACATACGGTTCGACTGATAAATTGAACCCAGAATAATCAATCCCAGTGGTGGAGAACGTAAGCGACCTTGGCTGTAGGGAAACCATGCGAGTCTTGTCGACGTTGATTCCGCGAATCTGATCGAACGAGCGCGTTGTGGTGCCTCCCCCATTCCGGGACACATCGCGCACACTGAGTTGAATCTGTTCAGTGTTCACAAGGGGGAACTGTTGGCGGAGCGCCTCCACGAATCGGTTCAATTCCGTGCTGTCCTCCAGCTGTGGTTCGTGGGCCAGTCGTACCTCCGCTGTAACCAGCGATAGGGGTGGACTCGCATATAGTCTGGACTCAACCAACTTAAGACTCCTTCCATTGGGTTACAGTGTACCTGAAACCGCAGCCGAATAGCGATGCTCTGGCTACCGACGCACTGCGCCCCATGAAAGAGCGAAAAGGGTGACCGTTACGGTGCGTAGCCATCTAGGCACGTGGGTATAATGTTGTGTCTTATGTGACCCTCAAGAAAGTATTCTTACCGCTTAGTGATTTCTGAGAGGGATTCGGCGAGAATTGGGGCATGGAGTCCGCACTGCTCTTTATCGAGGACGATCCGGCGATTGCCGAGATGGTCATCGAGGTGCTGGGCGAGTTCTACGACGTCGATCATGCCGCCACCGGGGAGGACGGACTTGAACAGGCATTGCACAATCATTACGACGTCATGGTCATCGACCGGCGGTTGCCCGGGATGGACGGGGTGGCGGTGATCCAGGCCGTACGACGGGCCGGTATCACAACGCCCATTCTCATGCTCACCGCGCTCGGGGCCATCGGGGACCGGGTTTCTGGGCTCGACGGCGGCGCCAACGACTACCTGACAAAGCCGTTCGACTTCGAGGAATTACTGGCGCGGCTACGGGCTTTGCGGCGGGGGTTCGCCGCGGAGACCGGGAAGACGTACATCGGGGAATGGCTGTTCGTACCTGAGACCCAGTCGCTTTACGATCCGTACGGGGACAGGATCTCGCTGACCGTCACAGAGTCCGCGCTGCTCGCGCTGCTCGCCGAGTCGCCCGAACACATCTTTTCCCGGCCGGAGATCCTGTCGGCGATCTTCTCGCCGTCGGACACCCCGGGTACGGTTGACACGTACGTTCACTACATCCGGCGCAAGACGGACCGTCACCTGATCGAAACCGTACGCTCGCAGGGCTACCGGCTGGGAGACGGATCGTGACCGAACAACCCACACAGCTCACACAACTCACAACAAACGTGGATGCACTTGGAACCGGTGTCCGTGGAACCGTCCCCGGTGTCCGCGAACTGGAACCGTCCCGTTTGTCCGCCGACGAACCCCGGGTGCGCATTCCGCGCCGGGTCGCGCGGGCGCGGGCCGCCGCCGGGTCACAGGACGAGGCCAAGGTACGGCGGGCCACATTGTCCGTCGCCGCCGCCGTCGCACTCGTGCTGGGTTTAACTATCATTGTCATGTGTGTGACGCTGATTATCCTGGCCCGTATTGTCGCGCGCCCCGTACCCATGCCGTACGACGACTGGCACGACGGCCGCCCGGTTATCCGGCCGGTTATGCCCCGGTACGGGTGGATAAGCGCGGATGAAGTCGTTGGTACGGTGATAGTGTTCGGCGTTGTCAGCATCGTACTGACCTCGCTGATCGCGTGGCTCATGGCCAAGCGGGCGGTCAAACCGCTGTCGGAGGCCCTTAAGCTGCAGCGGCACTTCGTGGCGGACGCGAGCCACGAGTTGCGTACCCCTTTGACGGCGCTGTCCTCGCGCGTACAGATCTTGCAGCGCCGACTCGAAGCCGGAAAACCGGTAGACGAACTGGTGACGCAGCTCAGGGATGACACCACCAACATGGCATCGGTCCTGGACGACATGTTGCTGGCGGCTGAAGGCGGGCCCGTGGTCGACGCTGCCCCGGTGGCTCTCGGCCCCTGCCTGCGACAAGCTGCAACGTCCCTGCGTCCCTTGGCGGAACAGGCCGGCGTCAGAGTGGAGGTCGCGGAGGCCGGAAACCTGTGGGTCGCCGCGCCGGAGGTCTCGGTCACGCGGGCGGTCGTCGCCGTGGCCGACAACGCGATCCAGCATTCGCCGGCGGGTTCCAGTGTGGAAGTGAGGGCCGTACGGGAGCAATCAATGGTAGTGATCCGCGTAACCGACCACGGAACTGGCATCACCGGAGTCGACCCTGACCAGGTATTCGACCGCTTCGCCCACGGCGCGGAAACCGGTAAACGCCGCAGCTTCGGGCTCGGCCTGGCGCTGACGGCGGAAGTCGTACATCGCTATGGCGGCGACATCAGGGTTGAGTCGACATCGGAGCTGGGTACGACTTTCGCGATGAGCTTCCCGGCGCCATGAGGTACGGGGTGGGCACTGGAACAGTGTCCCCAAAACCGCCACGCGAACTCCTGGAACCGCTGTCCCCGGTGTTTTTCTGGAACCGTCCCCGGTGTTCGGTTGCCACCTGGAACCGTCCCCGGTGGCAACTGGAACCGTCCCCGGTGGCAACCGGAACCGTCCCCGGTGGCAACTGGAACCGTCCCCGGTGGCAACCGGGGGGATATCAGTCTTCGGCCATTGTTACTTCGATTCCGCCCATGACGTTGGCGGTCAGGTTGTAGAGGAATCCGAAGATCGTTGCCAGGGCGGTGATCAGGATCACGTCCACCGCGCCCACCAGTGCCGCGAGGGCCGTGGCTCGGGTTGTGTTGACGTAGTCCTTGATGTTGAACGCCGGTGCGTCCGGGGCGTTGAAGATCAGGCCCACCGTGTCGTTGATCGCATTGTATAAACCTGTCTTGTCCAGGACCGTGAAGATGATCCAGGTCGAGACGATCAGGATTATCCAGCAGGCCACCCCAAGAAGCAATGCCGTTTTCATCACCGACCATGGGTCGACGCGGGAGATGCGCAGGCGGGCGCGCCGCGCCTGGCGGGCGCCCCGGGTACGCTGGGCGGGCGCCTTGGACTTGGCCGCATGTGTCAATTGTTGGTTGGTTGGTTCCGTACCGGCCGAAGCAGATGCTGTCATCTGGGCCCCCTTGTCATTTGCCCCAAAACTAATGTCATTGTCTGCTCCATTCCCTAGTTGAGTTTCCGGGTACGGGTTGCGCACGTCCTCATTGGGATCGCCGCTCAGCCTGGCCAGGCTCATTTTCATGGTGTCAACGATGCTGCTGCCGATGCCCCCGGAGCGCGCGGCAAACCCGTCGTCTGTCGAACGGAGCTGGTCTTTATCAGACATCACCTTACTCCTTGTCTGGGCATGCACTCACGACTCTACCGGATCGGACAGGTCGCCGTGCGATTCGTGAACCTCGGCTTCAGGTATCAGAACCTCCGGTTCTTCGACTTCGTATACGGCCGCGGCCTCGTCACCGGAGTCCTCCGCGTCATCATCGCCGGCATCAGGGTCGGACGAGTCCGAAGAATCCGGGTATTTCGCGATGGCCGCGACCTGGTCGTCGCCCTTCAGCCCGACGAACTTCACGCCCATGGTGTCGCGGCCCTTGACCGCCACGTCGCCCACCGACGCCCGGATGATCTGGCCCGAGGTCTTGATCGCGATGACCTCGTCGGTCTCCTGAACCACCAGGCCGCCCACCAGCTGGCCGCGGTCTTCGTTAAGTTTCATTGCCTTGACCCCGAGCCCGCCGCGCCCCTGTTCGCGGTATTCGCTGACCGCCGTACGTTTGGCGAATCCGCCGTCCGTCACCGTGAACACGAACCGGTCGTCCTCGGGCATGTCCGCCGGGATGACCGCCATGGACAGCAACGCGTCGTCGCCGCGGAACCGCATGCCGGTCACGCCGGACGTCGCCCGGCCCATCGGCCGCAGCTGCTCGTCGTCGGCCACGAACCGGATCGCCTGGCCCCTGATGGAAACCAACAACACATGATCCTCGGCGTTGCAGAGCGCCGCGCCGATCAGCTCGTCGTCCTCGTCGCGGAAGTTGACGGCGATGAGACCGGCGGCGCGCGGGGAATCGTACTGCCCCAGCTCCGTCTTCTTCACCAGCCCCTTCCGCGTCGCCAACAGAAGGTATTGCGCGTCGTCGTAGCCGGCGATCGTCAGTACCTGCGCGATCTTCTCGTCCGGCGCGAAGCTCAGCAGCCCCGCGACGTGCCCGCCCTTCGCCTCGCGGCCGCCCTCGGGCAGCTGCCACACGCGCGTGCGGTACACACGCCCCTTCGTCGTGAAGAACAACAACCACTCGTGTGAGTTTGTCGTGAACAGGTGCGCCACCTCGTCGTCGGCCCGCAGGGTCGCGCCCTTGACGCCCTTGCCGCCACGCTTCTGAACCCGGTACATGTCCGCTTTCGTACGTTTCGCGTAGCCACCGTGGGTTATCGTGACAACGACGTCTTCCTGCGGGATCAGGTCGGCGTCGGTCAGGTCGCCATCCGCGGCAATGATTCTCGTACGGCGGTCGTCACCAAACTTGTCGACGATCTCCTGCAGCTCGGTCCCGATTATCTGGCGCTGCCGGGCAGGCGACGCCAAGACGTCGCGCAGGTCGGCGATCACGCGCTCGAGCTCGGCGAGCCGGTCGATGATCCGCTGGCGTTCCATCGCCGCGAGCCGGCGCCACTGGAGGTCCAGGATCGCGGTGGCCTGCTCCTCGTCGATGTGGATGCGGCCCTGAAGAGGATCGTCGTACATCAACAACTCGATCAACCCCTGTTTCGCCACCTCCGCGTCGCGCGACCCGCGGATCAGGGCGATCACGGCGTCCAGTTCGTCCAGAGCCGCGACGTACCCGCGCCAGATGTGGGCGTTCTTCTCGGCCTGGGCGATGCGGAAACGCGTACGGCGGACGATGACGTCGATCTGGTGGCGTACCCAATAGGAAATGAACTGGTCCAGGCGCAGCGTCCGCGGTACCGCGTCCACCAGCGCCAGCATGTTGCAGCCGAACGTGTCCTGCAGCGGGGTGTGCTTGTAAAGGTTGTTCATCACCACCTTGGGCTGCGCGTCGCGGCGCAGCTGGATGACGAGGCGCTGGCCGGTACGCGCGGAGGTGTCGTCGCGGATGTCGGCGATGCCGGTGAGGCGGCCGGCGCTGACCAGTTCCGCGATCTTGATGGCCAGATTGTCGGGGTTGCACATGTACGGCAGCTCCGTCACGACAAGGTTCGTGTGTCCGTGCTCCTCCTCGACCTCCATGACGGCGCGCATGGTGACGAGGCCGCGGCCGGTACGGTAGGCGTCTTCGATCCCTTTGCGCCCCACGATCAGGCCGCCGCCGGGGAAATCCGGGCCCTTGATGCGGGCGATCGCGGCGTTGAGGAGCTCCTCGGAGGTCGCCTCCGGGTTGGCAAGCGCCCACTGTACGGCGTCGTTGACCTCGCGCAGGTTGTGGGTCGGGATGTTGGTGGCCATGCCGACTGCGATCCCCGTACTGCCGTTGACAAGCAGATTCGGGAACCGCGAAGGCAAGACGACCGGCTCGGTTTCGCGGTTGTCGTAGTTCGGCTGGAAGTCGACGGTGTCCTCGGTGATGTCACGTACCATCTCCATCGCCAGCGGCGCCATCTTGCATTCCGTGTAACGCATGGCGGCGGCCTGGTCGTTGCCGGGTGAACCGAAGTTGCCCTGGCCGGAGACCAGCGGGTGGCGCATGGCCCAGGGCTGTGCGAGGCGGACCAGGGTGTCGTAGATCGCCGTGTCGCCGTGGGGGTGGTAGAGGCCCATGACCTCGCCGACAATGCGGGAACACTTGTTCCAGCCGCGGTCGGGGCGGTAACCGCCGTCGTACATCGCGTAGATCACGCGGCGGTGAACTGGTTTCAGCCCGTCCCGTACATCCGGCAGCGCCCGGCCCACGATGACCGACATGGCGTAGTCGAGGTACGAACGCTGGATCTCCGTGTTCAGGTCGACCGGCTCGGTCCGGCCAGTCAGCGAGGCGGCCGACAAGCCCTGTTCCTGGGTGGTGTCCGGGGTGTCGGCGGTGTCTTGGTCGTCGAAGTCCAAGGGATCATCGGCCATGCGTGTATCTTCTTTCTGGCGGGCTGGGCTGGTGGTCTAAATGTCTAGGAAACGTACGTCTTTGGCGTTGCGCTGGATGAAGGCGCGGCGCTGCTCGACGTCCTCGCCCATGAGGATGGAGAACATGTCGGACGCGGCGGCGGCATCGTCCAGTGTGACTTGGAGCAACGTACGCCGTTCGGGATCCATCGTTGTTTCCCACAGGTCGGCGGCGTCCATCTCGCCGAGGCCCTTGTACCGCTGGATCGGGTTGACCTGCGGGAGTTTCTTGCCGCTCGCCAGCCCCTTGTCGCGGATCGTGTCGCGTTCCTCGTCGTTGTACGCGAGCTCGTGGGGCGAGTTGGTCCACCGGATGCGGAACAGCGGCGGTTGCGCCAGGTAGACGTTTCCGGCGTCGATCAGGGGTTTCATGAAGCGGAAGAGGAGGGTGAGCAGGAGAGTACGGATATGCGATCCGTCCACGTCGGCGTCCGCCATCAACACGATCTTGTGATAGCGTAAACGATCAATGTCGAATTCGTCGTGGACGCCCGTGCCGAGGGCGTTGATGATCGCCTCGACCTCCTTGTTGGCCAGGATGCGGTCCATGGTGGCCTTCTCGATGTTGAGGATCTTGCCGCGCAGGGGCAGGATGGCCTGGATCTTGGGGTCGCGCCCGCCCTTCGCGGAGCCGCCGGCGGAGTTGCCCTCGACGATGAAGATCTCGCACTCTTCCGGCTTGTTGGACTGGCAATCCGCCAGCTTGCCGGGCAGGGAGCCGCCGCCGAGCAGACCCTTGCGGGACCGCGCCAGGTCGCGGGCCTTGCGGGCGGCGATTCTGGCGGACGCGGCGGCTTGCGCCTTTCGTACTATCTCTTTGCCCTCGGCCGGGTTCTGCTCGAACCAGTCACCGAGCTTGTCGTTGACAACTTTCTGTACGAAGGAACGCGCCTCGGTGTTGCCCAGCTTCGTCTTGGTCTGGCCCTCGAACTGGGGCTCCGATATCTTGATGGAGAGGATGGCGGTCAGGCCCTCGCGGATGTCGTCGCCGGAGACGCGGTCTTCTTTCTTCTTGATCAGGCCCCAGGTTTCGCCCCACTTGTTGACGGTGTTGGTGAGGGCGGAGCGGAAGCCCTCCTCGTGCGTACCGCCTTCGGGCGTGTTGATCGTGTTGGCGAAGGTGTGGACGGACTCGGCGTACGCACCAGACCATTGCATTGCCAGTTCAAGGCTCATGTTGGATTCGGCGTTCTGGGCCTCGAAGTCGATGATCGTCGGGTTGATGACTTCTTTCGAGCCGATCAGGTATTTGACGTAGTCGATGAGGCCCCGGTCGTACCGGAACATGGACGTGACCTGCGTGCCGTCCTCGTCGAGGTGATCCTGGCGCTCGTCGGTGATCGATATCGTCAGGCCGCCGTTGAGGAACGCCATCTCGCGGAAGCGGGTGGCGAGGGTCTCGAAAGAGTAAAGTACGGTTTCGAAGATGGACCGGGAGGCGTAGAACTCGATGATCGTACCGGTTTCGTTCGTCGGTTCGAGGCGCTGCAGGTCGGTGTCCGGGTCGCCCATGGTGAAGGTTTGGCGCCAGACGTATCCGTCGCGCATGACGGTGGCGGTCAGGGTGGATGATAGCGCGTTGACGACGGAGACGCCGACCCCGTGGAGGCCGCCGGAGACCTTGTAGCCGGAGCCGGAGAACTTGCCGCCGGCGTGGAGCTTCGTCAGGGCGACCGTCATTGCCGAGATGTGTTCGGTGGGGTGCTCGGAGACCGGGATGCCACGGCCATTGTCTGTTACCCTGATGCCGCCGTTGGGGAGAATTCGTACGTCGATGTTGCTGCAATAACCGGCCAGGGCCTCGTCGACCGCGTTGTCGACCACTTCGTAGACCAGGTGGTGGAGACCGCGCTCGCCGGTGGAACCGATGTACATGGAGGGGCGGACTCGTACGGCTTCCAGACCCTCGAGTACGGTGATGGCGTCGGCGTCGTAGGAACCCTCTTCGACGTGTGTTGTCAGTTGGTCATCGATGAGCTGGATGTCGTCCGCGGCGGGGTCGACCGGGATGTCGACGGAATCGGGATCGGGGGTGCTGGGGGCATCGCTGGGCTCGGTTTCGGCGGACATCTGACTCCTTGTGGTAATTAGCCAACCTCACCATTATACCCTGATTTTCGGCTTTCTCACGCATCGTGGCTCGAAAAACTCGGGGTGGTTTTCGGGCCGGCGCGCCCATTCCGGGCCAATAAGGCGGATTCCGCGCGGGTGAGAGGCATGGACGTGGGGAAGTACGGGGAAGGCACGGAGCGAACAGGGTTTCGGAAGGCACTTGCCGGATCATGGTCCAAGCAGGGCCGCCGGGATGACGGCCACACCGTCCGGCCTGCGGTAGGCATGCCGGCCCGTGGTAATCACGGCCATGTCTGCGAGCTGGTCATGTAATTGTTCCTTCAGCCACAGCAGGTGGCGGACATCACGATCCTCGGGGGTCGCGGTGAGCTTGACTTCGATGGCGACGACGGCTCCGCCCGGCCCCTCTACGATCAGGTCCACCTCATGCCGGCCGTCGCGGTCGCGCAGGTGGTACACACGTGCCTCACCAGCCAAGGCCGAGGCTTGAACGCACAAGGTCACCAGCGACTCAAACAGTGGCCCGAGCATGGCCGCCCCGCGTTTCGCCGATTCGGAGGTCCTGCCCCCCAACAATGCCTGGGTGTCGAGGTTCAACAATCTGGCTGCGATGGCCGGGTCGGCAACTTGGTGCTTCGCGGCCTGGGCCAAGCGTCCCAGGGGGTTGTCCGTTGGCAACCACGCCGGTGTGGGATCCAGGAGCCATAGCCCTGACAAGGCATCTCGATACGTTACTGTGGTTGCCTTGGTTGGCTTCTCGGCCTGATTGGGGGTGGCGGCGTCAAGGATCTCGGAGTACTTGGCGGTGGATGAGGCCGCTGCGGCATAGGCCGCGAGCCAAGCTCGCAATGCCTCAGGGCGTCTAACGGGGTATCCCGCTTCGGGGAACTCCTTCTGAACGATGTGATCGATGTACGCATCCATGGCAAGCCGACGCAGCCGGGGTGTCGGTTCGCCCCTGACACCAGGAAACCCCGAAGCGACGATCTCTTCCACATAGTCGCCCAGAGACCGTTCTGTCTCACCGCTGATCTCCGCCCCGCCCGCCAGCATCGCGGACAAGCTGATGGTGGGTGTCTCGAAACCGCGTTCGGTCAGGCTCATGGGGCGTAACCGGAACTCGATGATCCGCCCAGCCCCGGAGTGAACCGCGGCACCCTTTGGTGTGGAACTGCCAGTCAGTATGAATCGTCCCCGGTCAGCGCCGTCGTCCACAGCTCGGCGCACCCTGTCCCATACCTCCGGCCAGCGCTGCCACTCGTCAACCAGGAGCGGCCCGGGCAGCGTACGCAACAAATTGGGGTCCGCCTGGAGTCGCTGCCGGTCCACTTCTTGGTCCAGTTCCAGAACAGAATGCGCCCGGCGCTTTGCGGTGGCCGTCTTGCCCACCGCTTTGGCTCCGTTGATTGCCACCGCCCTGATGAAGGGCTGGGTCTCATCGAGAATGTCATCGAGAATTCGCCGGGTGTAAGCCATGTTCGCCTCTCCTTCCTGTGCCTACTGTACCAGACGCGCATGTTCTACTGACCCTCGCGCGCAGCTTCTACTATCCCTGGCGCGCAGCTTCTACTGGTCTTCGCGCGCACCGGTTAGACGACACGAACCGGTGCCGGATACTGGGCCAGGATCTTGTCGTGGGTCAGCAAGGTGATACCCTCCACGATCGCCTGGGCCACGAGGATCCGGTCGAACGGATCGGTGTGGATGGCCGGGAGGGTCGCGGTGGCAGCGCAATGTACGGACTTGATCGGCAGTTCCACATACCCGGCCGCCACCAATCCGGCACGCACAACCGACGGGTCGAACGTGAAGTCCGGCCTGCCGCGGGCGAACTTGATGGCCACCTCCCAGATGCTGGCCGCCGAAAAGAACAGTTGCGCGGCCGGGTCGCTCATGGTCTCACGGGCGGGGTCCGGCAGTCGGTCCGGCTCCGCCGCCGCCCACAGCAACAAGTGTGTGTCGATCAACAGCCTCATGTCTCACCACCGAACAGCTCCGCGATCTCGGCAGCGAACATCGTGTCGAAATCCTCGGGCACTTTGGGGGCTCCGGACAAGAAACCGAAGCGCGCCGCGACCTCGGATGCCGACGCGACCACCGGTACTGCCGTGAGCACGGCGACGGGCTTGCCGGCTTTGGCGATCGTGACGGTCTCACCGTTCTGCACCTCAGCCAGCAACCCGGACAAATTAGTCTTGGCTTCGTAGACGTTGACTGTTTTCATTAAACCTCCCTCGTACGGTTGGTCAACTTGGTCAAGTCTACACCCATCCATGACGATGCCTGATGGTTCACTCCGACCCGGTCGACGGCGGCGAAGTCAAGGCCGACGAACACGGAACCGTCGTGTTCACGTTCGTTGTGCCCGCCGGGTTCGAAACCGGGGCGCACACCGCTACGCTGACGGGGAAGTTGTCGGGCAAAGTGGCGGAGGCGGGCTTCACCGTACTGGCTGATTCGCCGACCACAGGACAGCCGGTCGTACAGGCTCCGATTGCACAGGCCCAAACGGGTGGAAGTGTGTCGACCGGCGACGGATCGGTTTGGCTGGCGTGGGCGCTGGCGGCGCTGCTGTCGGTGGCGGCGGTTGCAGTACGCGGCAGGCAAACTGGCGCGAGGCGCGGCGTATCATGAAACCAACTGATGTTGTTGGCTTTGCCATTATCGGTACGGCGGTCCTGATCGTACTCGGCGTATCTTTGAACAATGCTCGTATCGAGGCGAAGATGCCGCGGAACAGTTTCGTTGTCCGGCAATCCAGGGTGGTCACCGTACTTCTGGGTTTCGTCGCCACCTGGCCCGTCGTACTTGCGGCCCTGCTGTTCCGGGCACCGCACCCGACCGCCATGGTGTACCAGGTCATCGCGATTTGCCTTGCCATCGCCGTCGTACTGTTCACATTGTTCCTTTGGCTCGCCATGTGGCAGGTACGGGTGGACGGCGACCTCATCACCGTACGGCGTCTGTTCCTGGGCTCCCTGCGTCCGGCACGCTCGGCGAACTCGGCCATGGGTCATTCCTCCCCTCTGACGAGCCCAAACCCATGCCCAACTATTGTGAAATATGATTGATGGGGATGATTGGGTATGGGTTAACGGATCATGATAGCACCGTTGACAGTTCGTGGCACCTCGTGTTCTAATTGCGTCCAGCTCAATCATCGGGGACAACTGAAGGGGTCAGGATTGGCATCAGGGGGGCTACGCCTGTGTCACGTGTGGCTTGTGGGGCCGCAGTCGTGGTGCGGTCATGCGTACCGGTTGTATTCCTGCCCAGGGATCTGCTTGTCAGGGGGTCCGGTGAAGGGTGACTACAACAACTTAATCCAATTGAAGAAGGGTTTTACACATGGAGCAAGTGTTCAAACCAGAGACGGGGGCAAAGGTGAAAACGATGCTTTACGGTCTCGCATTGGCGGTCTTT
>Ga0209628_10000514_pt1 | contig 23897 bp, 24 predicted proteins | sample TergutCu122P4_FD_187285 | JGI IMG/M metagenome (GOLD analysis project Ga0209628, IMG submission 187285) | Cubitermes ugandensis P4 segment gut microbial communities from Kakamega Forest, Kenya - Cu122 P4 (SPAdes) (version 2) | ecosystem: Host-associated > Arthropoda: Insects > Digestive system...
AGAATGACACGAATAAAGGTTGGGGCTGTAATAAACTAAATTGAAAATGCTCTAGACACAGATGCTTGATTATTACTGTTTTTAATGCAAAATGGAATGAATTCCTGGATTGTGCTTCGCTTATCCAGGCTACGCCTCTGCGCAATAAACCAAACCGCTGATTTTCATTTAACTCAACAGGAACTCGCAACATGAGTCATAGCTACATCAATGCCCTCAAAGGGCGCCGCAGCCAATACGCGCTGGGGAAGAATCTGCCTTTGCCGCGGCAAGACGTGACCGCGCTAATTCAAGAGGCCATCAGATTGGCGCCATCCGCGTTCAATTCGCAGAGTTCGCGTGCCGTGATTTTGTATGGCGCCCAGAGCGAAAAATTCTGGAACATCGTCAAGGAGGCGCTGCGCAAAATCGTACCGGGCGATGCCTTTGCCGCGACGGAAACCAAGATTGACGGCTTCACCGCGGGCGCAGGCACCATCTTGTTTTACGAAGATCAGGATGTCATCGCCGGTTTGCAAAAGCAGTTTGCGGCGTATGCCGATAACTTCCCGATCTGGTCCGAGCAGGCCAGTGGTATGGCGCAATTTTCCGTGTGGACCGCGCTGGCCAGCGCCGGCATCGGCGCCAGTCTCCAACATTACAACCCCCTGCCTGATGCCGCCGCCGCCGCCGAATGGCGCCTGCCGGCCAGTTGGAAGCTGCGCGCGCAGATGCCTTTTGGCGCCAATAACGGAGGCTTTCGCGATAAGACTTTCATCGCTGATGAACAGCGTTTCCGCGTCTTCGCATAGTTGCCGTTGTGCTCAACCCGGACGGCTTGGCCGCCGGTTAGCTTGTGGAGTTAGGCTGAACACTTGACCGCTACAGCTCATCTAGATACTATAAGTAGCATCATGCTGACTGAAACGAATGTCCTCTCCACCTGCCGCTCAATGTTCGGCGCTCCGAAGTACGAAACTAGCGGAGTCGCCATCTTTCAGGGCGATTGCCTTGATTTCATGCGACAGTTGCCTTCAGAAATTGTCAATCTGACCGTAACTTCCCCACCCTATAACATTGGGAAAGAATACGAAACGGCATTCTCGCAAGCGCGGTACCTGGATTGGTGCGAGGAGTGGATTAAAGAAATCCATCGCCTAACCAGAAGCGACGGCGCATTCTGGTTGAATCTCGGCTACTTTGAAGTTCCTAATAAAGGAAGAGCGATTCCCATACCATATTTACTTTGGGACAGATCGCCGTTCTATTTTATGCAAGAGATAGTATGGAATTATGGCGCCGGCGTAGCTTGCCGCAACATGCTTTCGCCGCGTAATGAGAAATTTTTATGGTATGTGAAGGACAGGCTGTCCTATCATTTTAATCTTGATGCCATACGCGACCCTGACGTCAAGTACCCAAACCAAAAGAAGAACGGTAAGCTTAAATGCAATCCCTTGGGGAAAAATCCAACCGATGTTTGGCAAATTCCAAAGGTAACCTCTGGGAAAAATCGTAGTTCAGATGAACGCACACCTCATCCAGCGCAATTTCCAATTGCCATTATTGATCGAATTATCAAGTGCAGCAGCAATAAGGGGGATGTCATACTTGACCCATTTATGGGTTCAGGGACCACCGCCGAGGCTGCGCTACGAACAGGGCGCAGTGTAATTGGGTTTGAACTTAATTCGGGTTATATCGAAATTGCAGCGCAACGGATTAAAAACTATCTTGAAGCAAAGCACTGCGCGGACTCCCCGCCAGGATGAGCCATTGGCGTATAACGTCGGGTTGCGCACCCGAGGGGCCGTCTGCGGCGTTGCAGGTCCTTGCAAGGCAACCAGTATTGCGGCGTGCCTGCGCCTTGCGTCCAGCCCCTTGGGTGTACAACGCGACTGCGAAAATAGGGCGAACAGGCCCTCGGCACCCCGCTGCTGGGCTCTGCTTTAACGTCGCCACGGCGAAATATCCGGACTAAATAGATGGCTTGCCGTCACGCGCAAAGCACTCGCAATTTTTGCAATATTTTGGAGGCTTATATTCCGCTCGCCTCGCTCTACTGAGCCGATGTAAGTTCCATGCAACCCGCTTTCCTCGGCAAGCTGCTCTTGTGACAGTCCAAGGTTGCGGCGCGGATTCCGAACACGTTGGCGAAAAGTTCTTTCTCGGGTGCGCTTGACGATAAATCTATAGACAATAAGTAGCACCTGGCATCCCCTGGCTCGTAGCACGCGGTAAGGTACGGTCTAACATCGCGCTCAAACCGGACGGCTTGAGCCGCCGCTTAGCTTGGGCGTTGGGCGTCAGCAGATGGAAGTGCTACCATCTAAGGATTGTTTTTTAGCTTGAATGGAGAAATGATTTTGTCAAACAAACTCAAATTTTTGGCCGCCGCATTGGCCACTACCGGCTTGCTGACAGCCTGCGGGAGTAGTGGGTCGGACGGTCCAACCGGCACTGACATGAGCGGCACGCCGGGCTCCCTGGCGCATAACCCGCCGCTGCAAGTGGTGGCGCTGACGGCCCGGCAATTCACCGACAGCCTCAACCAAAGCGCCGCCGGCCAGACGCTGCTGGCACTAGCGGGCACGCCCAAGTGCGGCGTGGACCTGCGTTACATCGAATACGGCACCGTCGGCGGTAATGAAAAAGCGCCCGAGCGCACCAATGCCACGGGCGCGCTGATGGTGCCCACCGGCAGCGATCCGGCATGCAGCGGCCCGCGCCCCATCGTGCTGTATGCCCACGGCACCGAAGGGGGCAGCGGCTACAACATTGCCAACATCATCGATTTTTCGCGCCCCGGCGGCAGCGATGGGGCGGCGATTGCCGCACTCTATGCGGCCCAGGGCTTTATCGTGGTCGCGCCCAACTATGCCGGGTACGACAAATCCCAGCTCGGTTACCACCCCTACCTGAACGCCGCTCAGCAGTCGAGCGAAATGCGCAACGCGCTGGCCGCCGCGCGCAAAGCCTTACCCAATGTGGGCGCCGCCGATTCCGGCAAGCTGTTCGTCGCCGGCTACTCACAAGGTGGTCACGTCGCCATGGCCACGGTCCGCGCCATGCAGGCGGCTGGCGAAACCGTGACAGCCTCGGCGCCCATGTCCGGCCCTTATGCCATGGCGACTTTTGCCGACGCCCTGTTCTCCGGCAATGTCAACTTGGGCGCCACCCTGTTCATGCCACTGCTGACCACCAGCTACAAGAAAGCCTACCCGGAACTCAATATTGACACCACCCAGATCTACGAGGCGCGGTACGCCACGGGCATGGACACGTTGCTGCCTTCAGCCATGTCATGGGACGATTTGGTGGCCAAGGGTAAACTGCCGCAGACGGCGCTGTTCAGCAGTACGCCGCCGGTGACGGGCGATCCGGCGACAGACGCTCAGTTGGCGGCCATCACGCCGCCGACAGGCGCTGGCGCGGCGGATGCGTTGTTTGCCCTGGGTTTTGGTGACGGCAACCTAATCAGCAACAGCGCCCGCTTGAGCGTGTTGATGGACGCGCAGGTCAACAAGGATGGGTTTGTCATGGGCGCCACCCCTGACGATGACGTTGCGGGTTTGCCTGCCGCCAATCCAAGCAACAGCCTGCGCATCGCGGCAAAGAAAAACGATTTGCGCGGCAACTGGGCGCCCCAACGCCCCATGCTGCTGTGCGGAGGCCAAAACGATCCGGTGGTGTTCTACCGCATCAACACCGGGCAAATGGCCAAACTGTGGGCGCCTTATGTCGCGAGCCAACTGGTAACGGTTTTGGATGTGGACGCACTGGCCGCCAGCCCCGGTCCAGCCGCCGATCCGTTCTATGCCGTCAAAGCGGGCTTCGCGCAAACCCAAGCTGCCGTGGCCGCGCAAGGTGGCGCCGCCGCGGTGATGCAGGCGTACCACGGCACGCTGGTGTCCATGTTCTGCGGCGTGGCCGCGCAGGGCTACTTCAAACAACTCGCCGGCATTTGAGCAGCCACCGGTGAGCCGTGAACGCCTTCGTGCCAGAGGCGCTGAAGGTGTTTGTGAATCGGGCGTTGCTGGTATTGTCAGCCGGTAAGTATTTTTGTGGCGCGACTGGGCTACAATTTCTTTATGGCTGCCACCGCATTTGTCCGGGCGCGGTTTGAGCAATTATTGAGAATTGGCTTTCAGGCCGGTTCTCAATAGTTGCTTCCAGGATTATTTCAATCTAACCGCGCAGCCACAAGGAAAACCGTCAATCATGGCTTCTGGCACCCAAAACCTCGAACTGTTCGTCCGTGCGGCACTGGAGAAAGGATTGCCGAAAGCGGACATAGAACAATCCCTGTTGCAGGCCGGCTGGCCTGCCGATCAGATCAGGAACGTGCTCGGCCAGTTTGCCGACATCACCTTTCCGGTTCCAGTGCCCAAGCCGCGTCCTTATCTTTCGGCGCGTGAAGCGTTTCGTTATTTGCTGCTGTTTACTACGCTATATATGAGCGCTTATTACCTAGGCAGCCTGCTGTTTAGCTTCGTCAATTTGAATTTTCCCGATCCGGCGCAGAGGAGAGGTTTTTTTACTCGAACGGTGATGGATGACATTCGCTTGGCTGCGGCGTTTCTCATCATCGCCTATCCGGTTTTTCTGTTCATGTCGCGGCGCATCCATCGGGAACTGGCGCATGACCCGGTCAAGCGCTTGTCGGTCATTCGGCGCTGGCTAACCTATCTGACCCTATTTATCGCCGCCGGGTTTGTAATGGGCGATCTGGTAACGCTGGTCTATAACGTACTGAACGGCGAACTGACGGCGCGTTTTATTCTCAAGGTGCTGATCGTCGGCGTGATTGCCGGAACGATCTTTGGGTTCTACCTGTTGGATTTGCGGGCCGAGGAGCGTGAATCATGAACCGCTCGATTGTCATGAAAGGGCTGGCGGTGATGGTTTCCATAGCCGTTGTGGCCTCGCTTGCTGGGGCTGCCTATGTGCTGGGATCACCGGCGCAGCGGCGGCAGATTCGCTTGGACGATCGCCGGTTGGAAGATCTTGGGGATATCGCCAGTGCCGTCCGCAGGTATGTCAGGAAGTATCACGCGCTGCCGCAAGATTTGGCGGCGCTGCAAAAACAAATGGAAGAAACGAGCAACAGCCCCCTTCCGACCGATCCCGACACGCGCGCACCCTACGAATACAAGGCACTTGATGTACAGTCCTACCAACTGTGTGCCGTGTTTTCGCTACCGTCACCCAATTATTCCTATTACGAATACGCGCGGCGCACACACGACGCCGGCAAGCAGTGCTTCAAGTACAACGTGTGTGAAGACGACGACGATGACAAATGCCGCTTGACCGGAAAAACCGGCGTCAACCCGCCAGCGTCTGCTCTAGCGCATCCATGAACAACTAGGTTGAAAACCGTCGCCACGCCGCGGCCGGCTTGGCCGCGGGTTTCCTGCAAGCACGCCGGGCTAGCCCGGCGGCCTCAACCCCGCCAACCGCCTGCTGCCCACCCTCATGCCGGGTGGCGCGCAAGGAGATCAGCCGATTTGGCCTGCCCCCTAGCCCGATTTTCATAAAATTAACAATTTTCCAGCGCGCCGCCGGCCATGCTCACCTTTCAGCAACTTATTCTCAAGCTCCAGCAATACTGGGCCGATCAGGGCTGCGCGCTGTTGCAGCCGTATGACATGGAAGTCGGCGCGGGCACGTCGCATACGGCCACTTTTCTGCGCGCCATTGGGCCCGAGCCGTGGAAGGCCGCTTACGTGCAGCCCAGCCGCCGCCCCAAGGACGGGCGCTACGGGCAAAACCCGAACCGCTTGCAGCATTACTACCAGTATCAGGTAGTGCTCAAGCCCGCGCCGGAAAACATTCTTGACTTGTACCTCGGTTCGCTTCAAGCGCTGGGGTTTGACTTGAAGCGCAACGACATCCGCTTCGTCGAGGACGATTGGGAAAACCCCACCCTGGGCGCGTGGGGACTGGGCTGGGAGGTGTGGCTCAACGGCATGGAGGTTACGCAGTTCACCTACTTCCAGCAGGTCGGCGGCATCGACTGCCGGCCCGCCACGGGTGAAATCACCTACGGGCTGGAGCGGCTGGCGATGTATCTGCAAGGCGTGGAAAACGTGTATGACCTGACGTGGGTGGAAGGTTTGAGTTATGGGGATGTGTACCTGCAAAACGAACAGGAGCAGTCGGCCTACAACTTCGAGCACAGCGACGCCGAATTTTTGTTTACCGCTTTCACCGCGCACGAAAAGCAGGCGCTGCATTTGATGCAAGCGCAACTGGCGCTGCCGGCCTACGAGCAGGTGCTCAAGGCCGCGCACACCTTCAATCTGCTGGATGCGCGCGGCGCCATCAGCGTGACCGAGCGCGCCGCCTACATCGGCCGCATCCGCACGCTGGCGCGGGCGGTAGCACAAAGTTATAACGACAGCCGCGAGCGGCTGGGTTTCCCGCTGGCGCCGCGCGAGTGGGTGGCGCAGATTCAAAAGAAAGCCGCCTGATTCATGCCGACCATCCTGACCCACGCGGCCGTGCCGGTGGCGGCAACGGTGGCGCTGGGCTGGCGGCGCATTCCGGGCTGGGCGCTGGTGGCGGGCATGGCGGCGGCGATTGCGCCGGATGCGGACGTGATCGTTTCCAGGCTAATCCTGGCTCACGGCGGCTTGGCAGGGCATCGCGGCTTGACGCACACGCTGTTGTTCGCGCTGCTGCTTGGGCTGGCCGGTTATGCGCTGGCGCCGCGCTGGGGCATGCGGCGCGGGGTGGGCTATGCGTGGATGGCGCTGTGTACGCTCTCGCACCCGCTGCTGGACATGATGACCAACGGCGGCCCGGCCATCGCCCTGCTGTGGCCGCTGGAGCAGTCGCACCATTTCTTTGCCTGGCGGCCCATCGAGGCCTCGCCGATTTCACCGCGGCGCTTTCTGTCAGGGCGCGGCGTGCGGGTGCTGCGCAATGAGGCGGTGGTGGTGTGGGCCCCTCTCATGACCGCCGCGCTGCTGGCTTGGGCGGCGCGGCATGGGCTACGCCGCGTACCGCGCAAGGTTTGACCCTTTTACGAATTTCGATCAATCATGTCCTCTGCCAGTCTGCTCGTCGAACTGTTTGTTGAAGAACTTCCGCCCAAGGCGCTCAAAAAACTGGGCGAGGCTTTTGCCGCCCAGTTGTTCGAGCAGCTCAAGGCGCAGGGGCTGACGGCGCCCGATTCCCGCGTTACGCCTTATGCCACGCCGCGCCGCTTGGCCGCGCACATCACGCAGGTGGCGGCCAAGGCCGCCGATCAATCGCTGCGGCAAAAGCTGATGCCGGTCAGCGTGGGCTTGAACGCGCAGGGCCAGCCCACGCCGGCGCTGCTCAAAAAGCTGCACGCCATCGGCGCCGGCGAGGCCGACCTGCCGCGGCTTGAGCGCGCGCCCGACGGCAAGGCCGAGGCGCTGTTTCTCGACACCGTGCGCGACGGCGCCGCGCTCGACGCCGGGCTGCAAAACGCATTGCTCGATGCCATCGCCAAACTGCCCATACCCAAGGTGATGACGTATCAGCTGCACGGCGGCTGCGCGTTGCCGGGCTGGGACAGCGTGCAATTCGTGCGTCCGGCGCACGGCCTGGTGGCGCTGCATGGCGCGGCGGTGGTGCCGGTTACCGCGCTCGGCTTGGCCGCCGGGCGCATCACGCGCGGCCACCGCTTCGAGGCGCAATGTGATCCCATCACGCTGCCTGACGCCGACGGCTACGCGCAAACGCTGCGCGCGCAGGGCGCGGTGATCGCCAGTTTCGAGGAACGCCGCGCCGCCATCGTGGATCAACTAAAATCCGCTGCCGAGCAAGCAGGACAAGGACTGCGCGCTATCGAAGATGAAGCGTTGCTGGATGAGGTAACGGCGCTGGTGGAGCGCCCCAACGTGCTGGTGTGCCGTTTCGAGCCGGAGTTTTTGCAAGTGCCGCAAGAGTGCCTGATTCTCACGATGAAGGCCAACCAGAAATACTTTCCGCTGCTCGATGCGCAAGGCAAGCTGACCAACCAGTTTTTGATCGTCAGCAACATCACGCCCCAGGATGCCGGCGCCGTGATCGGCGGCAACGAGCGCGTGGTGCGCCCGCGCCTGGCCGACGCCAAGTTTTTCTACGATCAGGATCGCAAGAAAACGCTGGCCTCGCGTGTTGCATCGCTGGACAAGGTGGTCTATCACAACAAGCTCGGCACGCAAGGCGAGCGCACCGCGCGCGTGCGCGCCCTCGCCCAGGCCATCGCCGAAAAACTCGGCGTCGCGCCGGAGCAGGCCAGCCAGGCCGCGCAACTGGCCAAGGCCGATTTGCTGACCGACATGGTGGGCGAGTTTCCCGAACTGCAAGGCGTGATGGGCCGCTATTACGCGCTGCACGATGGCTTGGACGAGGCGGTGGCCGATGCCATCGAAGACCACTACAAACCGCGCTTCGCGGGCGACGCGCTGCCGCGCGGCCAAGTGGGTGTCTGTGTGGCGCTGGCCGACAAGCTGGAAACGCTGGTGGGCATGTTCGGCATCGGCAACCTGCCCACCGGTGAGAAAGACCCCTACGCGCTGCGGCGGCACGCGCTGGGGGTGATCCGCATGCTGGTGGAAAAAGAGCTGCCGCTCGCTTTGCCGCCGCTGCTGCAAACGGCGGCGCAGGTTTTCGGTGGATTGCTGCCCGACGCGGCCCAGAGCAACGCACAACTGCTGGCCTTCATCGACGAGCGGGCGCTGGGCTATTTGCAAGGGCGCGGCTACTCGGCGCAAGAGGCCGAGGCCGTGCTGGCCGCCCACCCGCCGTGGCGCGATTTGCCCGCGGCGCTGGACGCGCTGCGCGCTTTTGCCGCGCTGCCCGAGGCGGCAGCGCTGGCGGCGGCCAACAAGCGCATCGGCAACATCCTGAAAAAAGCCGGTGACGCCCAGCAGGTGGTCGATCCCCATGTCAGCGAAATGCTGCTGTGCGAACCGGCGGAAAAAGATCTGTACGCCGCCATGCTGCGCGTGCTGCCCCAGGCCGACGCGCAATTCGAGGCGGGCGACTACACCGCGTCGCTGCAAACGCTGGCCAGCCTGCGCGCGCCGGTGGATGCCTTCTTCGACGGCGTGATGGTCAACGCCGAGGCGATCGATTTGCGCCTGAACCGGCAGGGCTTGCTCAAGCGCCTGCACCTGGCCATGAACCGGGTGGCCGATTTGGCGCGGCTGGCGGCGTGATACCGGGAGAGGTTTGACGATGACGCCGGATGCCGATAGCGCGCGCCCTGGTCTGCTCTGGTGGATTTACCTTGGGCTTTGGGTGTTTGGGGTGCTTTGGATACTGTTTTCGGGGGGGCTCGAATGTTGTCTATCCCGACTACTGACGTGACTATTGCCGCCAAGTCCATGGACTTTTTTTTAAACGTCATCGTATTTTATCTCCCCCATCTCGTCTATGCCGTTGGCCTGTGGGGCTACCTCAAGTCCAGGAGATTGGGTTGGGCGCGGCTATGGAAAATTATTTTTTTCCTGTATGCCGCCGAAGTGGTGTTGATTGCTATCTGTTCTCTGTTCCTTATTGTCAGGTTTTGGAATTACCCAAGCATCTCTGCATACGGCACGGACTGGCTAACTCTCTTGCCGATACTTAGTCTCCAACCGGAACTGTTGCTGGCCATTCCGGAACTGTTGCTGGGCATGCTGCGGTTCGTGGCCTGGTCCGCGCTTGTCATGCTTGTCACATGGATTCCCATGCTGCGCGCACTTTGGCGGTACTCGTTCCGTTGCGCGCATATTTGGAACACGGATGCCCCAAATTGATCGTAAACTGACTCCGGTTTGCCCTCCGCACTGAGGGCCGGTTCTGAACAGTTGTTCCGCACACCCATGACATACCCTAACGCCACGCCGCCGCCAGCCGCCACACGCCGCGTGCCGTACATGGCGTGGCTGTGGTTCGGGCCGCTGGTCGTGGCGGGGTTGTTGCGGTTCTGGCTGGACACGCGCGCCGAATCGCTGCCCGACATCGAACCGATCGTGGCCGCCCCTTACGTACAAGCCGCCGCCGGGCATGACGCAGCCGCGTTGCGCGCGCTGATCTGGCAGGCCAGCCAGCCGTTTTTGATGGCGCTGGCGGCGCTGGCGGTTGTGGTTGTGCTGGCTTGGGTGGCCGTGCGCCGCTGGGGTTGGCGGCGCGCGGGCTGGGCGGCGACCGGATTGTGGTGCGTGATGTGCGCGGGCGCGGCGCTGGCGCTGGCGGCGCGCCACGTCAACCGCGCGGGCTTGGCGCCGTTGCCGCCGGTAACGGCCACGGTGATCGCCGCGCAGCCGTATCCGAGCACCGACACCCGCCCCGGCGGGGCCCTGGTTTGGCTCCAGCCGCCCGATGCCGGCACACCTTGGCGGGTGCGCTTGCAGGAGGCCGATTTCCGTGCCATGCCCAAGGGCGCGCGCATCACCTTGCAACGCGCGCGCGGCGCGCTGTGGGGGCTGTATCTGACCGGCTCGGACGCGCCGCAAGCGCGGCCGCCGCACGATTTTGCGCCCGATCCGGCGTCACGTCCAACGTCAACCCCAATGTCCAATCAATCTAATCAACCCTCCAGTCAGGCCCGGCCTGCCGCTTCCTCATGATCGTGCTGCGCTCGCTATTGGTACACCTGTGGTGGATCGTGACGGTCTTGCCTTGGACCATCGTGCTCATGCTGGCGTCGATCTTCGTGCGCGGCACGCCGCTGTATTACCTCGGCACGGCGTGGGTCAAGCTGGCGATGCTGCCGGGAACGCGGGCGATTCTGGGCATCGACAACCGCGTTACCGGCCAGCAGAACGTGCCCGAGGGCCCGGCGGTCTTTCTGGTCAAGCACCAATCGACTTGGGAAACGCTGATACTGCCTTGTTTCATCAAGCAGCCGCTGTCCTATGTGTTCAAGCGGGAGTTGCTGTTCGTTCCGTTCTTCGGCTGGGCGCTGGGGCGGCTGGACTTCATCCATATCGACCGCAAGCAGCGCACCAACGCTTTTGCCCGCGTGTTGCGGCAAGGCCAGCGGTTTTTGGCGCAGGGCAATGGCGTGGTGATGTTTCCGGAAGGCACGCGCGCCCCGCGCGGCCAGCGCGGCAACTATCGCAGCGGCGGCGCGCGCTTGGCCATCAGCGCCGGCGTGCCGGTGGTGCCGGTGGCCGTGGCCTCGGCGCGCTGCTGGCCCAAGGGGCTGATCAAGCGCCCCGGCGTGGTCGATTTTTCCTTCGGCCCGCCGATTCCCAGCACCGGCAAGCGCCCGGATGAACTGATCCGCGAGGTGGCGGACTGGATCGAAGCCGAAATGCGCCGCCTTGATCCGCAAGCCTATCCGGCCGATGAAGCGGCCGATGAGGCCGCCAATGCGCGCTGATGCGGCAACTCGCGCTTGACCTGTTTGGCTGGGCGTCCCCGGCGCCGTCCGCGCCGCTGTCCGGCGCGCCGGATACCGCTGCCGGCTACACCCACCCGCGCGCCAACCGGCACGTGCTGCTGGCGGGCCTGCCGGTCGAATACGAATTGCGGCGCGGGCGCCGCCGCACCATCGGTTTCACCGTGGGGCCGGAGGGTTTGACGGTCAACGCGCCTGGCTGGACGCCGCAGGCCGAAATCGACGCGGTGCTGCGCGAAAAAGCCGGCTGGATCACCACCCGCCTGGCGCACGCGCGTGAACGGGCGCGGCGGCTGACGGCAGCCCGCATCGACTGGTGCGCGGGCGCCGCCGTGCCGTATTTGGGGGCGGCGCTGATTCTGGCGGCCGACCCGTGCGCGCCCCGCCAACCCAAGGCGCTGGGCAGCATCGCGCTCGACCCGCCCGCTGCCGGCCCGGATGCCGGCGCGCCGTCCATCCTGCGTCTGCCGCTGCCGCCGGACGCCCCGCCCGCCCAATGGCGCGACACAACCGAGGCCTGGCTCACGATACAGGCGCGGCGGCTATTTACTAGCCGGCTGGACCACTACGCGCCGCAACTGAACGTACATTGGCAGCGCCTGTCGCTGTCCTCGGCCCAAACGCGCTGGGGGTCGGCCAGCGCGACCGGTTGGATTCGACTGAACTGGCGGCTGATTCATTTGTCATCTTCACTCGTAAATTATGTTGTGGTGCATGAACTTGCGCATTTGCGCGAGATGAACCACGGCCCACGTTTTTGGGCCTTGGTAGAGGGCGTTTTACCCGATTACGCGGCCCGCCGCGCCAATTTGCGTGACGTGGTGTTACCAAGCTTCTGACATTCCTGTTAGCAAATACTAATGCTGCGGTGCATCGACTTTATCGGGGCAAGTCCCGATACACACGCGTCGGGCGCATCGCTACACTGCTTACCTATCGGCACGTGAAAGAAATCAACCGCGATGCCAGGGCCGAGGAGACAGACGAACAGATCAAAAACCAAGCACATCACACAAGTACACAGCAGCCAATCAAGGAGCACTTCTCAACGCCGCATACGCGGCGTTTTTTTATGGCCTAACCGGGGTATTTCAGCGCGGCCGTGTTTTCACCGGGCTAGGCTCAATCCGCCAACAATTGCGCAACCCGCTGTTGCAGCACGCCGGGCAGGGCGTCCTCGCCGCGCACGGCGGGGCCGATGTTCAGGCCGACGCGGTTGCGCCAGCCGCGGCGGAAAGGCCGCACCATTGCGGCGGGGCGGCCATCGCGCAGTTCGATTCGGCTGAAAAACGATCCCCACAAATTGCTCAGCGCCATCGGGATCACGGGCACGTCCAGCCCGTCTTGGTGCGCCTGCCGGATGATTTTGCTGACGCCGCTCTTGAAGGGCTGCAACTGGCCGTCCGGGGTGAGGCCGCCTTCGGGAAAGATCATCAGCAATTCGCCCTCGCGCAGCATCCGGGCGGCCAGCTCGAAAGCCAGATCGTAGGCGGCCGGGTCTTCCCGGTAGGGCGCGATCGGGATGGCCTTGCCGCGCCGGAACAGCCCGCTGAGCAGCGGCACGCGGAAGATCTGGTGATCCATCAGAAAGCGGATCGGGCGCGGGCTGGCCACCAGCAGCAAGATCGCATCAACAAAGCTGACGTGGTTGCATATCAGCACCGCCGGGCCTTCGGCCGGAATGTGCTGTCGCCCGCGCACCTTGAAGCGGTAAACAACGTGCGTGAGTATCCATGCCATGAAACGCAGCAGGTATTCGGGATCCAGCGCAAAGAGATAAAGTGCAACAGCCACGTTGAGCAACCCGGTCAACAAAAAGGTGGCCGGAATGCTCACGCCCGCCGCCAGCAGCCCGACCACCAGCACGGCGCTGGCGATCATGAACAGTGCGTTGAGGGTGTTGTTGGCCGCGATGATGCGGGCGCGGTGCGCATCCGGGCTGCGGGCCTGGATAAAGGCATACATCGGCACGCTGTACAGCCCGGCCGATAGCGACAGCAGCGCCAAATCGGCCATCACGCGCCAGTGCGCGGGCAGGCGCACAAAAGCGTGCAGGCCCAGCTCCAGCGCCGGCGGCGCGGCCGGCAGCGCGTGCACCGCCAGATACAGATCAATCGCGAACACGCTCATGCCGATGGCGCCCAGCGGCACCAGGCCGATGTCCACCTGCCGGCGGCTGAGTGTTTCGCACAGCAGCGAGCCGACCCCTATCCCCACCGAGAACACCGCCAGCAGCAGGGCGGCCACGGCTTCGTCGCCGTGCAGCACCTCCTTGGCGAAGCTGGGAAACTGCGACAGAAACACCGCGCCGAAGAACCACAGCCACGAAATACCCAGCAACGAACGAAATATCGCCGGGTCGCCCTGGGCCAAGCGCAGATTGCGCCAGGTTTCGCTGACCGGATTCCAGTTCAGGCGCAGCCGCGGCTCGGTGGCGTCCAGCAGCGGTATCGCTTGCGCCAGCGCACGCCCAAGCAGCGCCAGCGCCAGGCACGCCAGCGCCACGCTGGTGTGCCCCACTTGCGGCAGCGTGACCAGCAAGCCGCCGGCCAGATTGCCCAGCAAGATCGCCACGAAGGTACCCATTTCCACCATGCCGTTGCCGCCGGTCAATTCACGCGGCTCGAGCACCTGCGGCAAATAAGCGTACTTGACCGGGCCAAACAGCGTGGAATGCAGCCCCATCAAAAACACGCAGCCCAGCAGCACCGGCACGCTGGGGCGTATGAAACCCCACGCGGCCAGCGCCATGATGGCGATTTCCAAGTTCTTGATCCAGCGGATCAGGCGCGTTTTGTCGTACTTGTCGGCCAACTGCCCGGCGCTGGCCGACAGCAGCAAAAACGGCAGGATAAACAGCGCCCCGATAACCGGCCCCGCCATCACGGGCGTGAGCCAGTCCAATTGCAACTGGTAGGTCACCATCACGGTAAGGGCGAACTTGAATAGGTTGTCATTGGCCGCGCCGCAAAACTGGGTACCGAAAAAAGGCCCAAACCGGCGCCGCGCGAGCAGGCTGAACTGATTGCCCTCGGACATGGGGGCGGCGGTTTCAGGGGTGGCGGAAGGGTTCATCGAGCGCTTTCTGGAATGGCTTTATTGTGCAGAGATACGGCCTGTTCACGCTATCGAATCGGTTTTTAGCGCCCGGATCACCGGCCACGCCGCCAACGCGGCCAGCAGGTGTTTGAGCGTGTGGCCCGATACCAGGTGGTGCGTCAGCTCGAACACCACGCCGTCGCCCATCTCCGCCAGCTTGGCCAGCACGTAAAACACAATTACCCCGCCCAGCGGAATGACCAGCGCGCCGGGCCGTGACCGCACCAGCGCCAGGGCCAGCACCAGCGCCATGCCGCCGAACTGCACCACCGCCCAGGGCATCAAATTCTCGCGTGCGACCCAGGCCGCCAGCAGGCCCGCCGCCGCCGTCAGCACCACCAGCGCCCGGCCGGCCCGCGCGCTGATGCCCTGATCGGCAGCGATGCCGAGCACGCCCGCGAAAGCCAGCGCCATGCCCGCGCGGTCGCCGATCAAATGCGGCACATCCAGGTGCAGGTGATACCAGCTCGAACCGGCGCAGGTCACGATCAGCCCGGCAAAAAACCAGGCCGCGCCGGCCGGCGCGGGCGCTTGAACCCATGCGGCATGGCGCCGGCGCGTGTACAGCGCCGCCAGGCCCCACACGCCCATCAGCACAAACGGCAGGTTACTCAGCACGTCGGCGCCGTTGGGCAAGCCCCACAACAAGCGGGTATCAACGTAATGCAAGGTATCCCAGCCGCCCGGGGAAAGCGCCGGTGCCAGCCAAGCCGCCAGCGCCAACGCCAGCAAGGCAGCGGCCAATCCTTTTTCGCGCGGCGTGAGCGCCGGCGGCAAGCGGTACAAAGTCGAAGTCGTCATGAGCAATCTCAAAATGTGAAAGAGACGACGGCACTCTAGACCTCGATCGGCGGAAAAAGCATCTTTATCTGATACAGTCTAAAGAATTTGGACAATAGGTATTGTTTTTTTATACTGTAGCCTCAATGAACCCCTCCGCCTCCCTAATCGCCGCGCTCAAGGCCGAACTCAAGGCCGCGCGCATGACCTATGCCGGCTTGGCGCGCGCGCTGGGCATTGCCGAATCGAGCGTCAAGCGCATGTTCGCCAAGGGCAACATGCCGCTGACGCGGGTCGATGCGATTTGTCTGGCGCTCAAAATTGATCTGACCGACCTGGCCCGGCGCATGGCCGAGGCCACGCGGCCTTTGTGCGAAATGCTTACGCAAGAACAAGAGCGCGCCGTGGTGCACGACAAGAAACTGCTGCTGGTGGCCATCTGCGTGCTCAGTCAATGGACGCTGGAGCAAATCATCGCGGTCTATCGCATCAGCCAGGCCGAATGCATCGGCTACCTGGCCCAGCTTGACCGCATCGGCATCATCGAGTTGCGCGCCTTCAACCGTTACCGCTTGCTGATCGCCAAAACCTTTCGCTGGCGTCCGCACGGCCCGGTGATGCGCTACTTCCGCGAACATGCGCTGCTCGACTACTACGCCGGCGGCTTTGACGGCCCCGCCGAAGGGCTGCTGCTGGTGTACGGCTCGATTCAACGCGCCGCCGCGCCCGTTTTCATGGAACGCCTGCAACGCGTGGCGCAGGACTTTGCGCTGCAACACCAAAGCGACAGCCAGCGGCCCGCCGCCGACCGCGAAGGCTACACCCTGCTGCTGACCATGCGCCGCTGGGAATTCGAGGCGTTTAGGAACTTGAGCAGAACCGGTGGGAAATGATCCTAGAAACGGCAGTTGGACGCTCGTTATCATCACGAAAGCCGCATGAAGATTGACGCTCGCAGCTTCGATTACGTTCACCTCTTGGGTGAGTACGCTTGCTATTGGCCAGCACCGTGCTCGACGTGCCATGCGGCGCAAGCGAATACTTGCGATACCACCGGGTATTGCTGTGGTTTGCCCTTGCAGGGCGCGGCCCAGCCAGAGGCTGGGCCCGTTCACGCAGTTCCCAAGGTCGCGCAGGCGCCCTTGGAGCCGCGGCGTTCACCCTTGCCTGGCTTAGCCGTAGTGGCACTGGCAAGCGCGTCCAACTACCGTTTCTAGGTTAAACCGGAGTCCGTTCACAATGAATCATCCATCCAATTACGTGCCGCCCCAGGTATGGGCCTGGAACAAGGAAAACGGCGGGCGCTTTGCGCGCATCAACCGTCCGGTTTCCGGGGCTACCCATGAGCAGGCGCTGCCGGTGGGCCGCCATCCGTTGCAGCTTTATTCGCAGGGCACGCCCAATGGCGTCAAGGTCACGGTGATGCTCGAAGAGCTGTTGGCGCTGGGTCACCGTGGCGCGGAATACGACGCTTGGCTGATCCGCATCGGCGAGGGCGATCAATTCGGCAGCGGGTTTGTCGATATCAATCCCAACTCCAAGATTCCGGCGCTGGTCGATCGCGGCGGCGCCGCGCCGATTCGCGTTTTTGAATCGGGCGCGATCTTGCTGTACCTGGCCGAAAAGTTCGGCGCCTTGCTGCCCGCCGCGCCCGCCGCCCGCGCCGAGTGCTTGTCGTGGCTGTTCTGGCAGGTCGGCAGCGCGCCGTATCTGGGCGGCGGTTTCGGTCACTTTTACGCCTATGCGCCCGAGAAGATCGAGTACGCCATCGACCGCTTTGCGATGGAGACCAAACGTCTGTTGGACGTGCTGGAGCAGCGCTTGGCCCGGAGCGAGTATGTGGCGGGGGCCGAATACACGATCGCCGATATCGCGTGCTGGCCCTGGTTTGCCGGGCTGGTCAAGTTCGGGCAATACGGCGCGGCCGAGTTTTTGGCGGTGCATGAATACAAGCACGTTCAGCGCTGGGCCGAGTTGATTTGGGCGCGGCCGGCGGTCAAGCGCGGGCGCATGGTCAACCGCGCCGGGGGCGATCCGGCCGGCCAACTGCCTGAGCGCCACGACGCCGGCGATTTTGACGGCAAGGCGCTGGACGCATAAGCTTTTGCTATTCAGCAGGCGCGGTGTTATTCTTTTCCTTTTGTCCTCAAACCTTGGGTAGGTGTTCAGACCATGAAACTGATTTTGTTGGGCGCGCCCGGTGCCGGTAAAGGCACCCAGGCGGCTTTTATTTGCAAGCAATACGGCATTCCGCAAATTTCGACCGGCGACATGCTGCGCGCCGCGGTCAAGGCGGGCACCCCGCTGGGACTGGCGGCCAAGAAGGTGATGGACGCGGGCGGGCTGGTGTCCGACGATCTCATCATCGGCCTGGTGCAAGACCGCATCGCCCAGCCCGATTGCCAGGCGGGTTTTTTGTTCGACGGCTTTCCGCGCACCATCCCGCAGGCCGAGGCCATGAAAAACGCCGGGGTGCAACTGGACGTGGTGTTGGAAATCGACGTGCCGTTCGACGCCATCATCGAGCGCATGAGCGGCCGCCGCAGCCATCCCGCGTCGGGGCGCACGTATCACGTCAAGTTCAACCCGCCCAAGGTGGCGGATAAGGACGACGTGACCGGCGAGCCGCTGGTGCAGCGCGACGACGACAAGGAAGAAACCGTCAAAAAGCGCCTGGATGTGTACTTGCAGCAAACCCGTCCGCTGGTTGATTACTACCAGCGGTGGGCCAACGAGTCTCCGGCGCAGGCGCCGCGCTACCGCAAGGTCGATGGTTCCGGCAGCGTGGACGAGATTACCGCCCGCGTCTTGCAGGCGCTGGCGTCGTAAAGCGCATGGCCCTGGCCAATCAGCCGCGCGATGATGTAACCGACGTGCAGGCGGTGCGCGAAACGCGCGACGCGCCGCCCGGCAGTGCGCGCGCCGAGGCCGATGGCGGCGGCGGGGGTGACGGCGGCCCCGCGCCGGTCGAACTGGAGCCGCTGAGCCACCGGGCCGGTTCAGCCGATGCCCGCAAGTACGTTCGGCCCAGTATGCGGTTCGTGTTTTCTCATCCCGCCCATGCCATCGGGGTGTTCTTCGGCGTGGGCTGTTTTCCGATCGCGGCGGGCACCGCCGGTACGCTGGCGGCGTGGGTCACCTGGCCGCTGATTGCCGCCTGGCTGACCTACGCGCAGCAGGGCTGGCTGGTCGCCGCGTCCATTCCCATCGGCTGGTGGGCGTGCAGCATCACCGCGCGCGATTTGCGCGCCGCCGACCCGCGCGCGGCGGTGATCGACGAAGTGGTCGCGTTCTGGCTGATTTTGTGGGCGCTTTCGCCCGCCGGGTTTGGGACCCAGTTGATGGCGTTTATCCTGTTCCGGTTTTTCGACGCCGCCAAACCCGGCCCCGTCGGCTGGGCCGACCGGGTGTTTCACGGCAAGGGCGTCTGGCTCGGGGGCTTCGGTATCCTGTTCGACGACTTGGTGGCGGCGCTGTGTACGCTGCTGGTTTTCGCGGTTTGGCGGGCGCTGTAGCCAATATGCTATCAAAAAATGAGCAGCTGATTCAGGCTGCACGCTCAGATACGGCCCATGCCGTTGCCGAGCTGGCGCGCCTGCTGAAAGCGCGCGGCTGGCGCATGGCCAGCGCCGAAAGCTGTACCGGCGGTTTGATCGCCGCCGCCTGCACCGACTTGGCCGGTTCCAGCGACTGGTTCGACCGGGGCTGGGTTACCTACAGCAACGCCGCCAAGACGCAGTTGCTGGGCGTGCCCGCTGATGTGATTGAGCGCCACGGCGCCGTCAGCGAGCCGGTGGCGCGCGCCATGGCGCTGGGCGCGTGCCAGCGGGCGGGGGCGCAAGCCGCCGTGGCCGTCACCGGCATCGCCGGTCCCGACGGCGGCAGCGCCGACAAACCGGTCGGCACCGTCTGGTTCGGCGGGTGCGCCGGGGATCGTGTCTGGACGGTCCGCCAATGTTTTGCCGGCGACCGCGCCGCCGTGCGCGCCCAAACCGTCGCGTATGCGCTGGCGCGGCTGCGCGATGCATGCGGCAATTAAACAAACGTAGAGCCCGGGTAGGTTGGATAAGCCGCGCAGCGACGCAATCCGACATTCGTCAATCCGGCATTCGTCAATCCGGCATTCGTCAATCCGGCATTCGTCAATCCGACATTCGTCAATCCGACACGCGTCAATCCGGCATTCGTTTTTTTATCTGCTCAGCTTTCTTTGTCTTGCAGCATCGCTTGGCGGTGGCGCTCGACGAATTCGCGGTAGGTGTCGATGCCGCGCAGTTGCAGGATGCAGTTGCGCACGGCGGCTTCCACCAGCACGGCCACGTTGCGTCCGGCGGTGACGGGGATGATGACTTTCTGGATCGGCATGCCCAGCACCTGCTCGGTCAGCGGTTGGCCGGGCAGGCGGTCGTAGTCGCGCTCCAGGCTTTCCAGCCGCATCAGATGCACGATCAAATGCAGCCGCATCTTGCGGCGCACCGCCGTTTCGCCGAAGATCACGCGGATATCGAGCAGGCCGATACCGCGTACTTCCAGCAGGTTTCGCAGCAAATCGGGGCAGCGCCCTTCGATGATGGTTTGGTTGACGCGGTAAAAGTCGACCGCGTCGTCGGCCACCAGGCCGTTGCCGCGCGAAATCAGCTCCAGCCCGACTTCGCTTTTGCCCAGCCCGGATTCGCCGGTGATGAGCACGCCCACGCCCAGGATGTCCATGAACACGCCGTGCATGGTGGTGCGTTCGGCGAAGTGGCGCGACAGCCAGGCGCGCAGCACGTCGATCACCAGCGCCCCGGATTCGGGCGTGGCAAACAGCGGGATTTGCGCGCGTTCGCAGGTGGCGATCAGCGCATCGGGCGCGGCGGCGCCGTCGCACAGCACCAGCGCGGGCGGCTCCAGTATGACGATGCGCGCGACGCGCCGCACGCAATCTTCGGGCGAGTCCCTGAGCAGATAGGCTATTTCGCGCGCGCCCAGCACCTGTACGCGGTGCGGGTGGATGTAATTGAGGTAGCCCACCAGATCGGCCGATGAACCGGCCTGCTGCACCGCCTGGAGGTTGAAACGGCGTTCCTGCGCGCCCTGGCCGGCCAGCCATTCCCAGCGAAACCGGGGCCGGTGGGCCTCGAACAGGGCATCAACGCTGATGGCGGCGGGTTTCACGATGCGCGGAGGCTAAGCGATGCTCAAGCAGCGGTCTGGACGGACTGCCAATGCGCGATCAGGCTGTGCAGCTCTTCGGCGGAGGCGGCGGTTTTGAGCCGCTCGCGCAATTCCGCGTCACTGAGCAGTTCCGCGATTTCGGAGAGGATTTCCAGATGCTTTTGCGTCGCCGCTTCCGGCACCAGCAGAAAGATCAGCAGGTTGACCGGTTGCGCGTCGGGCGCGTCAAAGCCGATTGGGGCGCTCAATTGCAGCACCGCCGCCATGGGGGCTTTCAAGCCCTTGATGCGGCCATGCGGAATCGCCACACCGTGCCCCAGGCCGGTGGAGCCCAAGCGTTCGCGGGCGAACAGGCTATCGGAAACGAGTGCTCGGGCCAAGCCGTGCTGGCTCTCGAACAACAACCCGGCTTCCTCGAATGCGCGTTTCTTGCTGGTGGCTTCAACACCGGCGAGCACCTGCGCGGCCGGGAGTATGGATGCGAGACGGTTCATGCGTTGCGGCGCGTCAAAGTCGCGACTCTTGTGAAACTGTAAGTTTACGCCTTAATGTTCCGTCATCCTAGAAACGGTAGTTGGACGCATCCGAGCAGGCCGTCATCGGGTGGGCTGGCAAGACGCGACGCCGCCGCATGCCCGTGCCTGCAAGGAGGAGCAACGCCGCCAGCGCGCCCGAGGGCGGTCTGATCGGGTGCGCAAGCAGCGCTCACCCAAGAGGTGAGGCTTATCGAAGCCATAAAAATCAGTATCCATGCGGGTTTCGTGAGGATAACAAGCGGTCAACTGCCGTTTCTAGGATCATCGGCCGCCACGGGGATATTTTGCCGTGGCGCAACGCGCTTAGGCCATCCGCTTGACCGCTTCCCGCCCGTGGTGTGCTTGTACCTTATCCTTATGCCGCACCACCTGCCGGTCCAGCTTGTCGGCCAGGTCGTCGATGGCGGCATACAAATCTTCGTGCAGGCTTTCGGCGTACAGATCGTTGCCCTTGACGGCAATGCGGCATTCGGCTTTTTGGCGGCGCGATTTTTCTTGCGCGTTGTCTACCGATAGCAACACTCGCACTTCCATCACCTGGTCAAAGTGCCGCAGCACGCGATCGAGTTTGGCTGTCACGTAATCGTGCAGCGCCGGGGTGACTTCCAAGTGATGTCCGCTAATCGTCAGGTTCATGACTTCTCCTGTGGCCTTGGGCCGATGGTTGAGGAATATCTGTTTATAGCCTGAAATGACTTTACGCTGAAGTGATAAACCTAGAAACCGCGGTTTTTAGGTTAAATTTCACGGCGGTAGCGCCGCCACGAAAGCGCCGATGATGGCGGCGCTGTAGCGGCTGGCGACGTTGGCTATGAATTGGGTGAAGTCTACATGCGCGCCGGCGTCGGCGCGGTCGGAGATGATGCGCACCGCCGCCAGCGGCACGCGGTAGTCATGGCAAACCTGGGCGATGGAGGCGCCTTCCATCTCCACCGCCAGCGCATCGGGCAGCGCGCCGCGCAGCGCGGCGCTGTCCCGGCCGGTGGCGATAAAACGGTCGCCGCTGATGACCAGGCCCTGGTGCAGCACGGGGCTGGCCAGGTGAAATTGCCGCGGCGGCCCCTGGCCCAGCAGTTGTTCGGGGTCGGCCAGCGCGCTGCTGACCGCCTGCGCCAGCCGCTGCGTGAGCACCGCATCGGCGGGAAAGCGCGCGCGGTCGTACAGCGGTACTTCGTAACGGGGAAACAGGGGCGAGGCGTCCAGGTCGTATTGCAGAAAGTCGCGCGCCACCACCACGTCGCCGATTTTCACGCCCGGCCCCAGGCCGCCGGCCACGCCGGTGAACACGATTTTGGTGACGCCGAAGTGCTCGATCAACGCCGTCGCGGTGGTCGCCGCCGCCACCTTGCCGATGCGCGAGAGCACGGCCACCACCTCGCGTCCGTGCCAGTGGCCAACGTAAAAGTCGCGCCCGGCGGCGCGCTGGCAGCGGGAGTCGGGGATGCCATCGAGCACCGCCGCCAGTTCTTCGCTCAGGGCGCTGACGATGCCCAGCCGTGTACCGCGTGATGTGCTGCTCATGACGGCGGCAGGGTCAGCGTGAGCGTACCGCTCCACAGCGGCGCGTTGTCCAGGGGGGCCGACGGATCGCGGGTCAGACGCATTTCTTGCACCGTGGCGTGCGCATTGGCGCGCGCATCGGCCAGCCACGCGGCCAGTTGCGCGGCACTGGCGCGGGTCAGCGCGAGGCTGGCGCGATCGTCTTGCGCGGTCAGCTTGGCGGACTCGCCCAGCCGCTGCGCCGTGGTGGTTTGCAGCGCGCGCAGCGCGTCGGCGGCGCCCGGTTGCGGCAGCGCCTTGAGCGCCTGTGCTTGCTTGGCCAGGCGTTGCATGTGCTGGGCTTGCGCGGTCAACTCAATCCGTTCTTGCTGGGCGTGCCGCAGCGTCGCCAGCGCCGGGGCCAGCAGCAGCCCCCAGACCAGCCCGATGCCGGTCACGCCGGCCGCCAGCGCCACCGCCGCGCGCTCGCGCGGGGCCAGGCGCAGCCAAAACCCGCGCCAGGCGGTGGCGGCGGCGGAAGCGGCGGTCAAAGTATCAGTGGCCATATCAAGACAAATCTTCCAGCGCGCGCAGCACCGTGGCATCGTTACCGGTTTCCAGCCGGTAGCCTTGTGGCCGCAAGCGTTCGTTGGCCTGCGCGGTTTGACTGGCGGTTAGTTTGACCCCGGTCAAGCGCAGTTGGCCCGAACTGTACTCGATGACGGCGGGTGTGGCCAGCGCGGCGGCATCGCTGACGCCACCCCAGGCGGCCAGCATCGGCTCCAAATCACGCGGCGACGTGCCGCCGGTGGATTGGCGCAGTTGCCGTACCTCGCGCGCCATTTGAGCCGGCGCGTCCACCACCACCTTGACTTGCGGGAACGCGGCGGTGAGCGCGGCGGCGATTTGCGCGCGGCGCGCGCTCAGGTCATTTTTCTCGTGCCAGGCGCGGGCGTTCAGGCCGATCAGGTTGAGCACGATCAGCAGCAGCAGTCCCCAGCGCGCGGGCCGCCATGGCGGCGCGTACAGGCCGTCGCGCCACCAGGCCGCCAGACGGCGCGCGGCGCGGGCCCGGCTGCCTTGCGCCAGCGCCATTTGCGCCAAGTCCCAGCGCGACCGGCTGGCCGCCAGCCACCGCTGGGCGGGCGTGACCAGTTGCGCCGGACGCTGAAACAGCTGTTCGGTTTGCTGCGCCACCGGCGGCTCGGCCAACAGCTCCGGCACGTCAACGGCAGTGTCCAGAATGCCGGAAATCAAGGCGGGCAAGGCGGCCGCGCCGCCATCGCCGGGCAGCGGCAGCGTCTGCACGCCGGCCAGCGCGCCGCCGGTCAGAATCAACTCGGCGCGCTCGGGCTCGCCGGTGACCAGCATTTGCGGCGCCTCACCCGGGCGCGGCTCGGCCTCCGGCACGATGCGCGCGGCCGGCCGTCCGGCGGCTTCCAGCGCCTTCAGGTGCGCGGTCAGCCAAATCTTGTCGCATGTGGCCACGCGGGCCGGTTCACCGGCTCGCGCGC
>Ga0209628_10000515_pt1 | contig 23893 bp, 21 predicted proteins | sample TergutCu122P4_FD_187285 | JGI IMG/M metagenome (GOLD analysis project Ga0209628, IMG submission 187285) | Cubitermes ugandensis P4 segment gut microbial communities from Kakamega Forest, Kenya - Cu122 P4 (SPAdes) (version 2) | ecosystem: Host-associated > Arthropoda: Insects > Digestive system...
TAAATTAGGACACTACCTTTTTGGTTTTAGAGACTATTAGAACATGTTTTTGTTGGTGATTTAATTTTTTGATTTCGCGTTCGCGTTTCATAGCTAAACTGCGAGATGTGTGTTCTTCTATGTATACTAGTTTTTGTGGTTTGTGAATTTTAGTATATCTTGCTCCTTTACCGTTTTGGTGTAGTTCTATTCTTGCTTCTATGTTTTTTGTGTAACCGGTGTAAAAGCTGCCGTTGGAGCAGAGGAGCATGTAAACATAAAACAAGGGAATTTTGCTCTCCTCAAACAGTGTTGTTTGGAGTCTAAAATTTAAAGAATACTCTTATTGGATTATTTCGACACGTCGTTTTCCGCGGGACATGCCGGATGTTCGGATTTTGCCGCTGACTTCTAGGCTAAGTAGTATGTCGTTGAAGTCTTTGATGCCTAAGTCTTCGTATTCGCTGCTTAATTGGTTAAATAGCTCATCGTCTGTTAGGTCGCCTTTTTTTCCTAGTATTTCTAGTAGGACAAAGTTTGTGGGGCGTGTTTTCCAAATTTTGGTTTGTGGCATAGTGTTTTTCAGCTTCTTCAGATTATAGGCGTTGCTGACTTTTGTACTTGACGGATAGTTTGCATGAAATTTTTGTACCATTTTTCCATGTCAGGTGTAATTGATGGTCGTATGTCTTCCATGGTAATTTGGAAGTCTTTCATTGTTACTTTTTGGGCGTTGACGTCTCGGCGTAGTGCGTGCATTGCTGCTTCTCGACATAAAGCTTCAATATCAGCACCGCTACAGTGTCGGGTCATAATTACGAGCTGGTTCAAGTCAACATCTTGTTCGAGTGGCATGTTTTTTGTGTAGAGTTTAAAGATTTGCATTCGGCTTAAATCGTCAGGTCCTGGTACATAGATTAATCGGTCGAATCTGCCGGAGCGTATGACCGCGGGGTCGATCATGTCAGGTCTGTTAGTAGCAGCAATAACCACTACGTCATTTAAATTATTTATACCATCGATTTCTGTTAGCAGTTGACTTATTACCTGTTCAGAAACACCGCTGCTATCATGTTCTGCATTGCGTTTTGGGGTTAAAGCATCAGCTTCATCAAGAAACACAATAGCTGGTGCAGCCATGCGTGCTTTGCGGAAAACTTCGCGTATAGCTTTCCCTGATTCACCAACCCATTTGCTAAAAATTTCTGAGCCTTTAATTGATATAAAGTTGAATTCACTCTCCGTTGCAACTGCGCGAGCAAGTAAAGTTTTGCCGCATCCAGGTGGTCCGTATAGGAGAATGCCTTTTGGTGCACGTATACCTAAACGGGTAAACCTTTCAGGACTCTTAATAGGCCATTCAACAACTTCTCGGAGTTTCTGTTTAACCTCATCAAGACCACCAACATCATCCCAGTGAACTGTAGGAACTTCAATGTAGACCTCGCGCATAGCTGTTGGTGTGACCTCTTTGTATGCACCTATGAAATCTTCCATGTTTATTTCCATTTTTTCTAGAACTTCAGGGGGTATGCGTTCTTCTTCTAGGTTAATGTGAGGTAGGTATCGTCTTAGAGCTTTCATAGCTGTTTCTCTGCTTAGAGCAGACAAGTCAGCACCGGTATAGCCATGGGTCATAGCTGAGAGTTTGTTCAAGCTAACATCCTCAGCTAATGGCATACCGCGTGTGTGAATCTGGAGAACTTCGTGGCGCCCGTTTGTGTCAGGGACACTAATTTCAATTTCTCTATCGAAACGTCCTGGTCTGCGTAGGGCAGGGTCTAGGGCGCCTGGTCGGTTAGTTGCTCCGATAACTATTACATTTCCGCGTCCTCCAAGTCCGTCCATGAGGGTGAGTAGTTGTGCAACGACACGGCGTTCGACTTCGCCTGTGACTTCTTCGCGTTTTGGAGCTAAACTATCGAGTTCGTCGATAAATATGATGCTTGGGGCGTGTTGTTGTGCTTGTTGGAATATTTCGCGTAAGCGTGCTTCTGATTCGCCGTAGAATTTGCTCATGATTTCAGGGCCATTGATGCTGTAAAAGCTAGCTTCTGACTCTGTGGCTACTGCGCGTGCGAGCAAGGTTTTTCCGCATCCAGGGGGGCCGTGCAGCATGACGCCTTTTGGTGGTTCAATTCCAAGTCGTTGGAAGAGTTCAGGGTGTCGGAGAGGTAATTCGACCATTTCTCTAACGCGTCGGATTTCTTCGTGTAAGCCGCCGACGTCTTCGTATGTAGTGCGTAGTAGGCCTTTGCCTTCAGAGGCGGGTTCATTTAGTATTGTTAGTCGTGTTTCAGCTGTTACTTTTATTATGCCGTGTGGGCGTGTTTTTGAGACGTTGAAGGGTATGGCGTGTCCTAGCATCATAACTAGTGTTGTGTCGCCTTCGACTAGTGTGCGTTCCATTAGTCGGTTTTTGACAAAGTTTGTAAAGTCTTCGTCTACGTTTAGGCGCATGTCGACAGGTGCTAGGGTTATGCTTATGGATGGTTTTACTTTTGCGGGTTTTATAGTAACGTATTCGTTTATGGCTACTCCGCTGTTTTTGCGGGTAAATCCGTCGATGCGTATGAGGTCGCGGTTTTGGTCTTCGCTATAGGCGGGCCAAGCGATTGCGCTTGTGGTTCGTTTGTTGATGATTTCTATAACGTCTCCAGCACCTATTCCAAGTTTTTGCATTGCTTGCTGGTCAATTCGGGCTATGCCTCTGCCCACGTCTCTTTGTCTTGCATCTCCAACACGTAATTGAACTTCACTCACGTTAAAACTCTCCATAATTAATGAGCAGTATAAACTTGTTCAAAAGAACAATGTGCCTATATAAACTTTAAAGTCTAGCAGTCTAAAAAAACAACAGTAAAATAACAGCAATTTTTACGGGAAAATCTATGTAAATGTTGAATTGTATCGGATAATTTGAGAAAAATAAGGTTTAGGTTTTTACTGTTTCTAGAACTATTTTTGTCGTGGTTATGTCTACTTCAGTGATTTTAACGTTATTATACACCTTTGATTCGCCAACATAATTTTTTACTGTAACAGTATTGTTTTCGACTTTAGCGTGTATTACATCGCTGAAAATTTTTTGTCCGTCTAAGATAATAGTAAATTCACACATGGTTTTCACATGTAAAAAGAAGAAAAGGTTTTCCACTATAAATAAGCGTGCCTTGGTTCCTGACTTTTTAGCCCTTTTTTATGTCTTTTCAAACCTTTTTCAACACAATCGTTGCTTCCCACTCAAAATCACCACGCCACAGTATGTTATTTTAGTTTTCCGTTCACTCATTTAAACTCTACAAATACCAAACAGGTATACCCAAGATTATTTTTATCTCGTTAATGAAAACATGTAGTGTAAATCTTACACACTACACATCCAAAAATTTTGGTAGTGTCGTTATTAAGATTTAAGTGGTCTGCTGTAATAGAACTCGTGCCATGTCCACAGCTGATCTGTTAAGCCTTCAAGTTTAGCAGGAGAAAAACCACGCCTAAACTCATTAATAAAATTCTAGTAGAACTTAAACAATTCAACGCTGTAAACAAATAAGACCTTCGCTTTACATCAGTGTAGCTGTATGCGTCACCGTTTTCAGGCTCAACTTGGCCTTTTCGCTTAGTGTTTTCTCTTTTTTTTAACAAACGACCACAGTTCATCACACTCAAACTGAGATAGTCCAAGTTTTGCATAAGATAATCACTTACTTCTGTAGCGTGCTCTGCTAGGTCTTCAAGTAGTGTACCTATGGTGTCTCTGTGGTGACCTGTCAGGCGCTCTATGCTACGTACACCATTTTTTCCACTAGGTGTTTACAAATGTTTACTATTTGTTGCTCTGTTAGACGTTTTTTGTAGAGGAGTGTGCCTTTGGTTTCCATGAAAATATGTTTTGCAGTGCAGGCATTGGTATCTTTGGTGGTCTGCGTGGTTTTTGCCGTGTTTTATTGTGTGTTTATCTTTTTCTTTTAGGTAATGGGTGCATTTTGGGTTTTGGCATACAATACCGTTTTGGTTTTTTGGTCTTCCTTTCAGCACGTTTTTCACTGATAATGTATAAAGCAACCAAACTACATACTCTCATATATTAGGACACTGCCCCGAAAAATAATTTACAAAATTAATAGATTATTAGCATTAATGCCATAGCTGTTGTTATGGGAATTAATAGGTTGTCATTTATTGGTACAGGTAAGTATTCGATAAACATGGCAATTGCTGCGCCGATCGCGGCAAACCATAGTGCAATAAGTAGGCTACTTCCGATCGTTGCAAACCATGGTGCAATAAATAGGCTACTTGCAAAAAAAGCAAAAATGAAGCCTGAAAAGCTGCCTTCTAATGTTTTGCCCTTATTAAATGGTAATCTTATGCCTATTGTGCCTCCGAAAATCGAAGCTGCGCTATCTCCTAATGTGAATGTGGCGATTGCTGCTGCGCTTACTGGATATGGAAAAACTGTTAGAGTGATAAGTATTCCGATGGCGTAGTATAAGGGGGCAGCTGCAAAGCCGTAGAATTCTGATTGTGATGCGGCATGGCGTGTTATTGTTGATATAAGTGGCAAATTTTTACCACATAATCGTGCTACTTCAGATGTAAAATAAATAATTGATATTGCGCTGATGAAAATGGCTACGGGAAGAACACCAATTATATGTGCAATTATAGGCATAGTAATACCAGCAGCGTGAATGATTTCTCGAACAAAATCGTTAACTGATGGAAAAGACCGCTTTACCTTCTCACCGTTTAAAATCGGCAAAATATTTGAAAGCTTACTCATTATAACATAATCAGACTTTACACGAATTCTAAAATTAGGATTATACCCAACCTTCTTAACTTCTGCAGTGAAAAGACAACGATTACTTTTATCTCTAGCAACAACAACGCAATCCTGCAGAGTTAAACCTTCCAGAGTTAATATTTTTTGTAAAACCTTCATCTTACCATTAACTTCAATGATTTCACCACAAATCTCACCTGTTATCTCACCAACAGCATTAACACAAACATCAACCCCAAAAGCGTAATCAGCACCTAAATTATCTGCTAAACGTTTAACAACACCTGTAGGCAAACTTGAACTAAATAACGCTATACGATAATTTCGTTCTCTTATCTGCACAAAAAAACTCTGCAACCTTGTCCCAGTTGGGATTCTATCAAAAACCTCTACTAACCTCTCCATTTTTTGCCATCTCAACCTACCAAAAATACCTTTAAGCGAAACATTAAGAGAACAAATACCCATCTCATACAGAAACCGGTACAGCAAAATTTGCATTAAACCAAAAAAACCTAGCATACGACCCACTTGGAAAAAAAACATGTTTTTAGGAATTAAGACTCCATCAACATCGAAAACGATAAGCTGATTCTTCTCTTTAGCAACCATCTATTTTTCTAACTCCAATTTAGGGTAAAGCTAATAATTCAATTAACCGCAAAAATCTATATGTTGTTTAGCTACAAATATGTTGCCCATTTTACCGCTTTAACAGCTACATCAACTTTTTGAGTATACTTGTTTGAATACTTTTTATCACTCATTAGCGTTTAAGAAAAATGCGATGTTGCCTTTACTTCAAAGTTTGTTGCTAATCCCCTTTGATTTATATGTGGTATTAGAGTCTGTTAACATTAAATTTATTACTAGGAAGGTACAGTTAGTGTAAATATGATGTTTTCAAAAGTGTCTTTCGTTAAAATTGAAAAATATCTAACCTTTACAACGTAAAAAAGCAACCTAGATAATTATGTGTTTCTAAGTGTAATTTTTTACGCTTTGGAAATGGTTGTAAATGGCGAGCGCTGCCTAAAGAGTATGGAAACTGACCACATTTTATACATGCGTTTTAGTCGCTGGAGCAAAAACGGGTGTTTACAGAGTATTTTTGAAGCCCTGCAAAAAGAGAGTGTGATCTCAATGAGTTAAAACGTGCGTGTCTTGACAGTACATACATCAAAGTTTCGTAATGAGGTAGAACGGTTTTTTTTTGCGTATCAAACGTTTTCGAAAAGTATTCACACGATATGACAAACTTGATATAATCTACACAGGAGTAACCATAATGGCACTGATCTACGACGCCATCTTAATGTGAACAGGCTCTAGAAAAGACTTTATTCTTGTAAGTTACAATAGTTTTAAACACTCTTGAGGCGTTGCTTTGCAGTTTGATAAGCAGAAAATATTAATCTTAGCTAGCATGTTCGCTGTAGCTTTTATTATCAGAGTTTTGCTTTTTCCAACTCAAGGCTACCAAAATGATATGCTTGCTTTTACTTCCTGGTTTAACACTGCGGCTGATTTTGGTCCTCGATTGTTTTACAGCAGTGTTGGTTGGTGTGATTATCCTCCTTTTAATGTTTACTTGTTTTGGGGGTTTGGTTCATTAACTCAAGCGTTGAGTTTGTTTGGAACATCTTCTGCTGTATACATTGTAAAGTTAGTTCCAAACATTTTTGACATGCTTATAGCTAGTTTAATTTACCTTTTTGCCAGAAAACAGTTTAGCTTTAAATTAGCTCTTGTCGCATCTGCATTTTATCTGTTTAATCCAGCTGTAATCTTTAACGCTGCAGTCTGGGGCCAATTTGATGCTATATATACATTTTTTATGTTACTTTCACTAATTTTAGCAATAAAACACAAACCTGAGTTTTCAGCTGCAAGTTTTGCTATTAGCATTTTAACTAAACCCCAATCCATAGCTTTACTGCCTCTGATTGCATTTGTAATTTTCAAAAAAAGCGGTATAAAACGTTTCTTAACCTCTATTGTCGCATTTACAGCAACAATTTTCGCTGTCATTTTACCTATGCAATGGAGTAACCCCATAACTTTCCTATATGACATTTATTTTGGCGCATATAATTGGTATTCTTATACATCCGTTAACGCCTTTAACTCATGGGGTATATATGGTCTATGGAAACCAGATGGTAACCTGTTTATTTTAGGCTGGATTCTATTTGCTGTGTCTATTTTTTTCACAATATACATGTTAAATAAACGATGGAATGAAACATCTGATAATATGCTCATATTTTTCGCGGCGTTTATGATGATTTTCGCATTTTTCATGTTGCCCACACGTATACATGAACGATACCTATTTGCTGCCATAAGCATGTTAGCTATACTAGCACCATTTGTCAAAAAAACTCGCCCATTCTACGCTATTATAACTGCAACATTTCTAACAAACATAGCATACGTCCTATACTGGCTAAACCGTTACGTTAACGCTGGTTATACCTATAGCCCAAACCTTTCTGGCGATCCCGTTGTTATAATAGTAGGTGTTATCAACGTGATAATGTTTCTGTATGGTACACTATTTATGTGGGGCAAAATAGGAAACAAAAACATACTTTCAAATGATAGCGATGAACCAAAAACTAAAAACCTGTCCCAAGAAGCGGGTGCGGTTACGGAAGTTGCTTGTGAACCAAAAATTGGGCAACAACTGCCTGTAAAGCGTAGTCCTGTTTTTTCTTTTAATATAAATAAAAAAGACATTCTAACAATGATTTTGTTATCTGTACTTTTCTTCTCTATAGCTATAACAAGTTTAGGTGCAACACAAGTACCTTCAAATGGACTAAAAATAGGTAATGATGATGGTGATGAACAGTCGATAGCTGCAATATTAGATCTTGGAAGTGTTACATCTGTTAGTAAAGTTTGTTTTTACATAAAAGGAAGTCAAGACACAACAATAAAACTTTATGTCGGTCAACCTGGCAGCTGGTTTGAACGTGCCACGGTTTCTGTAAATTATCATTATGCTTACATGAACTGGCAAGAATTCGGGGTTTCTTATGATACTAGGTATATACGTTTAGAATTTGAAGCGTTAGCAAGTATTACGGTTAATGAGGTAATTGTTCTTGATTTAGATGGTCAGATGGTGCCTGTTTTATCCATTACAGATGAAAATGGTGGTAACTTGGCTTTTGGTTTATTAATTGATGAGCAAGATATTGTTGAGTGGCCTAAAACTTATTTGACTGAGACAATGTTTGATGAGGTATACTTTACTCGAACAGCTGAGCAGTATCTGAATCGTCAATGGCCATATGAATGGACGCATCCTCCTCTGGGTAAACTTGTTATATCTTCTGGTATTGCTGTTTTTGGGTTAAATCCGTTTGGTTGGCGTATAATGGGTGTTATTTTTGGAACTTTTATGATACCTATAATTTTCTTGTTAGGAAAAAAAATGTTTGGCTCCTATATTGGAGGTTTTTCAGCTGCTTTTATGTTAACTTTTGATTTTATGCATTTTACAGAGGCACGTTTAGGTATTACAGATACATATCTCGCGTTCTTCTCTTTAATTTCTCAGTTATTCTTCTTTATCTATATAGGTAATGTAATAAAGAAAGGCTGGAAAAACGCAAGTGTTATACCTCTATTTCTTTCATTTGCACTATTTGCTTTAGGTTTTTCCACTAAATGGTTAGTGCTTTTCGGGTTCTTAGGCGCTATGTCTATTTTGATAATAATGCGTCTTACCGAAATAATGAAAAATAAACAGCTAACGATTTCCAGTAAATTTTACGCGTTCTTTGAACGGCCATATGCCTACATAATACTCTTTACAGTTATAGCTGTAGGCATTTATTTTGCAACATACATCCCTGATATGCTTGCAGGTCGATCACTTATGAATGTAGCGCAACTTCAGGATGCTATGTACTCCTATCATGCCGGTCCTATTGGTCTTGATCATCCATACTCTTCACCTGGCTGGAGCTGGCCAGTAATTGAAAAACCTCTCTGGGTATATGTTAGTGATTTGCCTGCAGATATGCGTTCAACAATTAGCATGTTTGGTAATCCTGCAGTTTGGTGGGCGGGGTTTGCTGCAATACTTTCTATCACAGGAATTACAATATTTAAAGCTGTAACTGAACTTAAAAAACGTCAAATACCCGTACTTGAAGTTTCTGCGGTATTTTTGTCTGTTGTCTATTTTGCTCAATGGTTACCTTACGCTTTTATAAGCAGAGGCTTATTTATCTATCATTACTATGTTAGCGTGCCAATTATCTGCCTAGCATCAGCGTATTTTATTAGCAAGTATTGGAAATATAACTGGATGAAAATTGCGGCAATAGCGTACTTTATAGTAGTCGTTGCGCTATTTGTGTTATTCTTCCCTGTAATTTCAGGCACACCAGTATCAACCGCAACAAGTGAAAGTTTAAGATGGTTCAGCCAATGGGTGTTCTAAAAACACAAAACATAGCCAGAAATATGCAAGTAGATGTAACAGTTGTACTTCCAGCTATAAATGAAGTAGACATAATAGAGCAAACAGTCGATACAATAAGTAAAACCCTCAAAACATACGGTTGCACCTATGAAGTAATAATAGCGGAGGATGGAAGCAGCGATGGCACAGACACAAAAGCAAAAGAGCTATCAGAAAACTTACCATACGTCCGCCATATACATGGCGAAAAACGACTTGGACGTGGCAGAGCACTAAAAAACGCTTTCAAACAATCAAACGGCAACATTCTAATTTACATGGACGTAGACCTAGCAACTGACATTAAATATTTAACGCAACTAATTGACGCAATCACCATAGAAGACTATCATTTAGCTACTGGCTCAAGAAGACTTTCCAAAAGTAAAGCTAAACGTACTTTCACACGCAATATAACATCCAAAATTTACAATACAATGGTACACATTTTTCTTAAATCTAACATTAAAGACCACCAATGCGGCTTTAAAGCATTCCAACGTGAAATAATATTGTCCCTACTTGACGAAGTTGAAGCTAATCATTGGTTCTGGGATACTGAAACAATAATTCGCGCACAACGCAAAGGTTATAGGATAAAAGAGATTCCTGTTGAATGGAAAGGCACACGGGAAACTAAAGTTAAACTTTTCCGAGACTCTTTTGACATGGCAAAACAGGTTATTGCTTTGTGGCGCCAGTTGACTTTCTAATTTTTTAGTCACAAACTGGTTTGTTTAATTTTTAAAAACTTGAGTCAATAAACTGTGTTTTTGCTAGATCATGTTTATGTCAAATTTGTTCTTTAAATTATAGGCGTATTATCAGTAATGTTTCTTTTAGTTTTGAAGGAGTCTGTTATTGATGTTGTGTTGTTTGTTTTTGTAAGAAGCATTAAATTTAAGATCTTAGATTATTTAAGAGTGAAAAGTTATGTTTCGCGTAAGAGTTAATAAAATTGAATCAACCCGTGATATTGACGGAAATTTAGGAAAAAGACTTGAGCTTCTAGAAGAGCGAGAAGTAAGTCCCTATGTGTTAAGACCGCAAACTGACGAAGCAAAAATGGCCCAAGATCTCATGCAAGTTCTTCAGCAGCAAATGCCTTTTTTGCCTCAACGGCAACAGTTGGCTACACCAAAAATTATTCTGTTTCTAACTGAACAAGAGTACGACAGTTTAGGCATAATTTTTGATGTAAATCAAGTGTATGAAGTAGTACTGGAAAACCAGGTTATTCGTTTCAAAAAACTTTAAGCTTTACACTGTCTGACTGTGTTATTTCAAGGATGAAACAAGACCATAAAGTTAACCTTGAAGTGTACCTCTTCTTTTTATTGGAGACACAATAATAATATTTTAACAATGTATTAAAAATGGTTTAAAGTGCGAGTTTTATGTCCAATGTAAGAGTTCATGTTTACGTAACTGGAAAAGTTCAAGGTGTCTTTTTTAGACAAAATATTAAACGGCAAGCTCAGAGTCGCGGTGTTTATGGTTGGGTTAGTAATCTGTCTGATGGACGGGTTGAAGCAGTTTTTGAGGGCAAGGAGGCATTAGTTAACGAAGTTATAGATTACTGTCGTCATGGGCCTTCGTTTGCTAAAGTTGAACGTGTAGATGTATTTTTTGAAGATGTTCTGAATGGTTTTTCAGATTTTAGAATTGTGTAGCTAGTTTATAGTTTTCTTTTTTGGTACTCGAAAGTGGCTGTCTTTTCCTGCGCTTATGTATTCTCCGCCCATTCCACGGATTGTTGCAGCAATTTTGGCAAAGTTATCGCTGCCTAGGAACTGTTTAGGCTTAACTGTGATATAGTCCTCTTTATCTTCAAAATCTAGTTTTGCCTCTAAATCTTCAGGAAAGGACATACGGACATCGTCAAGTGAACGTATTTTTGTTTCCATTTGAGACGTAGGTGTTGAATTTACTGTGGATGATGAAGGTTGTATTGTTGTTGTTGGTTGTTGTGTATAAACTGTGTTAAGTGTTGTGGGTTTTTGTGTGTTATTTGTGTTTGTTTGGGTTTGTTGTTGTTGTTGTGTTTGTCCTACGGCGAGCAGTTTTATAGAGGCTGAGATTGATCGTAGTTCTTCGGTGGTTTTGTTTATGGTGACTAATATTTCGTCTACTCTTGCGGATAATTGGTAAAGCTTTTCTTTATTGCTGCTCATCTAGTTTCCTCAAACTCTAAAAGTAGCTTTTACTTATTAATTATTTGCACTGAGCTGTGAATTAACTAATGTTTGAAATTGATGGTGGTCAAAAAAGTGGAAGCGGTACAATTTTACGTTTAGCTGTAGCAATTTCAGCTATTACTCAACAACCTCTGCATTTAGTTAATATTAGAAAACGAAGGCCGCAATCGGGTTTGAAGAGGCAGCATCTTGAGTCGGTTTTGGCGGCGGCGAAGCTTTGTAATGCTACTGTTAAGGGTGCGGTGCTTGGGTCTGAGGAACTCTTTTTTTATCCACAAAAAATTGGGGGTGGACATGTTGAGGCTGTGATTGAAACAGCTGGAAGTATACCTATGCTTTTCATGGCTGCTCTTCCTATTTGTATATACGCTAAGAAGTCTATAACTTTGCATGTAGCTAAGGGTGGGACAGATACAATGTTTGCTCCAACTATTAATTATCTTAAATTTGTGTTACTTCCAACATTGTATAAGATGGGTGTTAAAGCAGAGATAACAGTGCAAAAATATGGTTACTACCCTAAAGGTATGGGTGAGGCAACATTAACCGTTGAACCCCTTTCTACACTACAACCTATTCAGCTTGAAACTTTTGGTAAACTCAAAAACGTTAACGGTGTATCGGTTTGTACTTTTTTAGCTGAAAGACAAGTTGCCCAACGCCAAGCTACAGCCGCTATACAAGCATTAACTTTACATGATAAAAGTATTCAACCTCAAATTCATGTGTTGAACGATATGTCTAATCTTTATCAGAAAGGTAGCTCTATAGCTTTATGGGCAGAAACGGGTGCGGGTGTTCTTGTTGGTGCTGATGCCATTGGAGAGCTTGGAAAAACCAGTGAGTCTGTTGGTAAGTCTGTTGCTGAAAATTTAGTTGCTGAATTGCATAGTGAATCTACGGTTGATGTGTTTTTAGCTGACATGCTTATACCCTACATGGCATTAGCTCAAGGAAAATCGTTTTTTTATACTCGATGTCTCTCAGATCATGTTAATGCTAACATTTGGCTTATGGAAACTATGCTAAACTCGACATTTAATGTTGAAAAAGTAAATAACCTATACCGCGTAGAGAAAACCTGTTGTTGACTAAAACGATGCTAAATACTAACTGCCTTAAAATACCTAAACATTTAGGTGAAAAAATCCTTTCTTTAACTCATAAGCTAGAGTTAGTTGACAAAACATTATACATAAAAAGTCAACATGACTATCTTTATGTTCCTCTTACAAAAATGCCAAGTGAAAAAGAATTAACCCAACTAAAAGACATAACATCACATTTAACATTAACAACAGACGTTTTTGTTAAAAAACAGTCTGCGGAGGAAACCTTAGATAATGCTCTTAAAAAACAATTACCTCTTAATCTACATTCAAGCATTCCCCGTTCATTTGACATAATTGGCGACATAGCAGTTATTGACATTTCACCAGAACTAAACATGTACAAAAACATAATTGGACAAACAATTCTGAAAACCCATAAAAATATAAAAAGTGTACACGCGAAAACAGGTGCAATCAGCGGTGTCTACCGTATACGTGACATAACATATATAGCAGGTGAGAACAGAACACAAACAGTCTACAACGAATATAACTGTAAATACTGCATAGACTTAGCAAAAGCATATTTTTCTCCCCGATTATCTCAAGAACACCATCGCGTAGCAACACTTGTAAACGCTGACGAGTTGGTCGTAGATCTTTTTGCCGGCGTTGGACCATTTGCTGTACCCATAGGCAAATTATGTCCCAAAGCAAAAATATATGCTGTAGACATAAATCCTGATGCGATTGAACTGTTAAAGATTAACGCAAAAATTAACAAAGTTGAAAACCAAATTCATCCTTTAATAGGTGATGCACGAGAATTAGCCAATGACAAATTGCGCGGAGTTGCTGACAGGATAATTATGAATTTACCTGAAACCGCAATAAACTTTATTGACGTTGCTTGTCAAGTTTTAAAAGTTTCAGGAGGAATTATGCATTTTTATGGATTTATCCGTAAACCTGACACTATTGATGATTTAAAAACACGTTTTGCCTGCATAGTTGAGCAGCAAGGTAGAAAAATAACAACTTTTCACTGCGTTAGAAGTGTTAGAGAAACAGCTCCATATGAGCAACAAGTAGTATTGGATGCTCAAATTTATTAATAATCCTGTTTTTGATACTTTTACCTGTAATCTATTAGACACATGTTAGTAGATAATCTTGCTAAGTTAAAATGAGTGTTATTTTGACGTGATAATTTGGTTTTCGAAGTTTTTCTACAAATATTCTAGGAAAATCTCCTGCTGCTTTATCTGCTTTTATTGCTAAAGTACGGTCAGATGTGAAAACACTTTTTCGGATAACTATATCTACACTGTTACTAAAGTCAAGAGCAACTGAACCATGTGCAGTTACTTGTTCAACTAAACCATCAACTTCAATTAACACATTTAATTTAGTGTTGCAATCCTGCAGTTTTTGTTTAAATTCTGAATTTAAATCTGAAACTGCTTTATTAGCGCCTACGGCTATAATACAGTCTCCTTGTTTTGTTAATTCTTTATCTTTAGTAATCATAAGTGTCGTTGGATGCGTAGCTAAAATGTTCTTATGTCCAAAAGCTAAAATTTGTTCTATTATCTGTTTTGGCATTATTCACAAACCTCAATGGCATCTACTTTTCCATCACCGTCTAAATCAAATCCTTGTATAACCGCGACGAACGTGTTTTTTTCGTTGAAGTGTTGAAGTGTTTTTTTCCAAAAATTTGTCAGAGCTAATACACACGCTTTAGTGCCAACAGCTTTGTTTCCAGCTATAACAATTACGTGTTTGCTATTATCCCAAGGGTTTACAACTTTGGCTATTAAACCTGCACTATCTGAGGTATAGTTTATTCCTGTTTTTTCAGAGGTTAAACCGCCAAATAGAAAACCTTGTTTAGAAGGGTGCATTATGAATTTTATGGGTAAATGCTCGTTTATTTCTTGAGTTAACAAGTTAGTGCCTGGTCCGCCTACAAGTATTAGATTGCTTTTTTCTTCTTTTTCAACTTTAGCATCTACATCAAGTTTTACGGCAAACTCTTTTGGCGTTTTAACAAATTGTCCCATAAATAATGCTAAATGTGCTGCGTAATGTCCATCACGAGCACTTGTTTTAAATGGGCCATGTGGTTGTGGACTGCCTACAACGATTTTTCCGTTAAATATGTCGTTGTTTAGAAATTCTTGGAAAAATTTTTGTAAGGGTTCCGGAGTGTTTAGAGTGCGAATGTTTTTGGTTGATTTATATGGGTGTTCTGTTGGTAGTTCTATCCCAAAAGCGGATGCGACAGTTTTGTAGTATTTGGCGGTGGCGCCTTTTTTGTTTTCTTCTCGTTGTATGGTGATTGCGCCTGATTTTGCTAGTTTTTTTATGTGGTAGTAAACTTTTTGTTCGTGTATGTTTAATTGTCTGGCGATTTCGAGGGGGTACATTTCTTTTTGTGAGAGCATTGTTAGAATTTTCCAGCTTAGGTTGTTTAGCATCATTTTTAGGTTTTGGGTGTTTTGTAAAATGGTGATTTCTTTTATTTCTTGTTTATATTCGTCGTTGTTTTGAAGAAAGCGCTTTTTTTCCATTGTATGTCAATAGTATTCATGTTTACTATTATAAAAAATTTGTTTATGGTTATTATAAATGTGTCTGGTTGTAGCTGTTAAGTTAATTGTTAACTCAATATTTTCATTCTGACTATTAAAAAATTATTTTTAGTAGTGTAACTTTAATCTTAAAAATCGTCAAATACCTCCTCGTCGTAAGTTACGTAAATAAGTACTGTAGGAAACAACGGTAATGTGTGGAATATTTGGTTGTATTCTAAAAAATGGGTCTGCTGCCCCTGTAATTCATTCATCTTTAAAACGGTTAGAATATCGCGACTATGACTCAGTTGGTGTGGCAACAGTTTTTGATGGAAAAATTTTTATAAAAAAAGAACAAGGAAAAATTGATGCTGTTCACAAGCACCTAAATCTAGATGATCTTCCTGGACACATAGGTTTTGGACATACGCGCTGGGCAACACATGGTGCGCCCCTGCAAATCAATGCTCATCCGCACTTTGATTGCACAGGTGAGATAACTGTTGTACACAATGGAATTATTGAAAATTTCAGTGAATTAAAACTTGAACTTCAAAACATAGGTCACACATTTATTTCCAAAACAGACACCGAAGTTATTCCACACTTAATTGAAGAAACTCTGAAGAATAAACCCAACTATACTCTTGAAAATGCTGTTCAAGAAATTTTAAAACACCTCAAAGGGTCTTATGCTATAGCAATTATATCCTCACGCGAACCCGACAAGATTATATGTGCAAGAAACGAAAGTCCTCTTGTTTTAGGTGTTAGTGATGAAGGTGTTTTTTGTGCTTCAGATATTCCAACGTTTTTACCTCTGACAAATAAAGTTGTAGCAATAAACAATGGTGAATTTGTTATTCTAACGGTTGATGGATATAAGATAAAGAAGATTTGTGATGACAGTATAGTTGAGCGTGCGCCAGAAACAGTTCAGTGGACTGCTGAGATGGCGGTAAAACGGGGGTATCCACATTTTATGTTAAAAGAAATTCATGAGCAACCTGAAGTTTTGCGCAATACTCTAAGACTGCAAGAAAGTTATCTAGATCTATTGTCCACGTTTCTTGATCGAGCCACTGAAATATTTCTAGTAGCTTGTGGAACAAGTTATCATGCCTGTCTAGCAGCGTCTTACATGTTTTCTAAATTAGCTTTCTTACCCACTTATCCTGTGTATGCTTCAGAATTTATTGAGCAATATGGTAAATCTGTAAATATTGATAGCACCATTTTAGCTGTTAGTCAGTCAGGTGAAACAGCTGATACAATTGCTGCTGTGACCTGTGCTCAGCAACGAGCTGCAACAATTTTAAGCCTAACTAATGCTATCGGTTCAACTTTAACTCGTATATCTAGAGTTTATATAGGTACACAAGCTGGTCCAGAGATTGGTGTTGCAGCAACTAAAACTTTCACTTCGCAGCTCTCAGTACTTGCACAATTGGCGCTACGTTTAGCAAAAAGGCGAGGTAAAGTATCTCAAGATGAAATTGACACATTAGAAGTGCAGCTTAATAAATTGCCTTCTACTGTAGAGACGATTCTTAAAACACAAGAAGATAAAGCTAAGCAAATTGCCAAGAAATATGCTAAGTCTAATGTGTTTCTTTTCTTAGGTAGAGGTATAAGTACTGCTACTGCTTTTGAAGGGCGACTAAAACTTATGGAAATTGCATACATCCCGGCTGTTGCGTTTCCTGCAGGTGAAAACAGGCATGGTCCTATTAGTTTAATTGAAAATGGTGTATCTGTAGTGTTTATTTGTCCAAAAGATGATACTTATAAAACTGCAGTTAACAATATTATTGAGTTAAAAGCGCGCGGTGCAAAAATTCTTGCTATAATTGAAGAAAATGACGATGTTGTTAAAGCTTTGGCTGACGATTTTCTTGTAGTTCCAAAAGGCATATCCAGTACGCTTTCTCCTATACCCTTTACTATACCTTTGCAGCTCTTAGCTTACTATATAACATTAGAGCATAACTATAATCCGGATATGCCTAGAAATTTAGCAAAGTCAGTTATACAGTAAACATCTCAACATTTTATTTTAACTAAACTGTAATAGTCAATGGGTGTTAAACCTTTAAACGTGTGTTTAGGTAAACCATTTTTCTAGTGAAGTTCTACTTTTCTGTTTTTTGTTTCCTATGGTCATACGTTCAAGAGCTTTTTGTATGCGTTCTTCTGAAAATTCTTTTTCTTCACAGAGAAAATCAACAATGCCTTCTTGATTAGGATTTTTCCATTCCATTTTGTAATCATCTGAAACTTTGGGGTGCAAGAAAATGTTTCTAATTTCGTCTGGTTCAGCTGGGAAAGTAGCGTTTTTAATGTGTGAAAGTGCTGTTTCTAAAGTTCCATGTTCTTTAATTAGTTTAAGTGCTGTTTTTGGTCCTATGCCTTTTATGCCGTCAGGGTTGAAGTCGGTGCCAATTAAAATGCCTATGTCTACTAGTTGTTCATGGCTTAATTTGTAAGTGTTTAGAATTTTAGATAATTCTGTCACTTCGGGTGTAATGTCTACATACGTGTTTCTGCCTGGTATTTTTCGTCTTCCTGAAATTGTAACATTACGTAACAGTTTAGGGGTTCCAAAGAGTAAGCTGTCGTAGTCTTGGCTTGCACAATAATCTGCGTTGCCTTGTTTAGTCATGTATGCTGCTTGAGCTTCTCCCTCTTCAGGTGCTTGTACCCATGGTAGTCCCATTAATTCTACCAGTTTTATGCTATCATCTAACATGTAATCTTTCATAGTTGTAGCTGCTTGGGCATACATACGCATTTTAACGGTGTCTCCTATCATGGCGGCTTTTTCGTATTCTGCTACAGCTTGTACTTTAACTTGTTTGCGGCGTTCAATTTCTGCAGCTTTAAGGGCGGGAGATTTTCCGTCAAAAATGTAGACTGGTTTTAAACCCATTTCTAAGAGATTGCTAGTGCGATAGAAAAGACCGCTTAAATGGCTTGTAATTTTTCCTGTGCTGTCTTTAAGGGGTGTGCCATCTGGTTGACGGATAATGCTTAAAAATTGGTAGATAGCATTGAAGGCGTCTATGGCAATGATTTTTCCGTTTAGGTCTTCTAGTTTTATGGATGTTTTTGGTATTATATCTTTAAAGTTTACGCCCAAATACACACCATTTAAGTTAATTGTTAAATTAAATAATAAATTGTTTGCTTCTAAAATTTTAGTAACTATTTATGAAAAAACGTTTTAACACATTATTCGATTAACTAAAATTATCTTTTTCTGTTGTTTGTTGTTTTTAGTGTAATGTATTGTTAGTTAATTCAATTAGAAATATGATGTTTTAAGCATAGCAGTTATAAGGAACCCTTACAATAAAACCGCAAGAAGTGTAACAATCTATGACAGCAAGAAATGCATTATCTCTGGTAACCTGCACAAGTTGCGGTAAACCAATTGCGCCAGGGTCAGAGTCAACAAAATTTCAATGTCCAAACTGTGGCGAAATGCAAATCAAACGTGATGGAAAATGCCGTAAATTTGGGCGTATCTATAAATGTCCAAAATGTAGTTTTCAAGGGCCATAATAGGTGAATTCTTATGGGTGCTATTCTTGTAACATACAAAATTTTTCCTGAAGATATAGTAAAAGATTTTGAGCCTTTAAAAAATGAAATAATAAAAATTCTTCCAGCTGCCTCTAAAATTGATGGTTGGGGAGAAGATCCAGTTGCTTTTGGTTTAGTTGCATTACTTGTTCAAATACGATATCCTGAAGATGTTACTGGTCTTGTTGATGAATTTGAAGTTGAATTAAGTAAAATCAAGGGTGTAAGTCAAGTTCAAACTTTTCAAATTCGTAGGACAAGCAGGGACTACTAAACATAGCTAGTTAGATATTTTTCTAACTTTTGTTTTCTTTTAACTATACCTTTTGTTTTTTATTGCCAAAACACACTTAGGTTTAAATGTTAATTGATTGAAAAAGGTTGATGCTTTGTCAGATTTAGCTAACAGTTGTGAATATTTGAGCATTGATAAAATGTGTGCTATCATTAGTAAGGACCCTAAAGCGAAAGCTTTTCGTCAATTAAAATGTGAAAACAGTCAAAATATTGCTAGTTGCTGTTATCTTTGCCTTTTTAGGTCACAATGCGCTACAAGCTGTAAATATCTAGGCCAATATGGAAACCATTTTGAACCACAAACTATGACTGATAATACGTCTCCAGATGCTGTTCAAGAATCTAATGATGGTGCTTCACAGTTTGAAAACGTTCCAGTTGTTTTTTGTTTTTCTTGTAAAACAGAGATGATATATGCTAAAACTCAGTTTACCGTAGATAATTGGAAAGGTAAATCTCCACTTATGGTTAGCGATAAAGTGTTGTCTGTTACTGTTTTTTTGTGTCCCAAATGTGGTAAAATTGAGTTTAAAGCAGATGTAATGCGTGAGGGGGTAATGTAATGTATGGTTCATCGTAGAGTTCGTGGTGGAAAATTTAAAATTAAGTATGAAGAAAAACCTTGTCCTGTGGAGTTAGGTCAGGAAATAGATGTAACCATAATTGATTTAGCGCCTAATGGTGATGGGCGGCTAGTTATGAGAGGTTATAATATACTTGTGCCTAAGGCTAAACCTCGGGAATATGTAAAAATTAAAATAATCAGTATTGACGAAAAGAATGTAATTGGTCAAATGCTTCGGTAAAGTGTGTGGTATGGGAGTTTTTAAGTTGAAAAATTGTTTTTTTGTGTTTGGTCAGTGTTATTTGACGATTTCTCACAGCTGCTGCTCAAAGCCGTCGCCTCACATCATTCCGTGATAAATTGATGTGTTTGTGTTGAATTTATTGGTTTTGTATGTTTTGTTTGTTTGTGATAGAGAAAAAAATTGTGTAAAAACGCTTTTTTAATCTTTTTTTGTCGTGTTTTTTCGTCATTTGTCGTATCTAAATCTTTAAAATTGTCTGTGGATAGTGGATATTTAATCGTGTTTGTGGTGAGGTGAAAAGGGATGTTGCTGTATAGAATTGAAGAGGATGAAGAGTGGGAAGAAGGCGAGGATGAAGAGTGGGAAGAAGAAGAATGGTAATAGTTTGTTAAGGTTTGTTTTTGTTTTTCTTTTCTTTTCTTTTAAAGCTCTTTCTGTTAAATAATTTTTTGAGGTTGGGAAATGTAGGTGATTTATGTTATCTGTGAGGTTATGGTTTATTACTGTCTTTTTGTTTTTTTATTTTTGTTATGACAAGAATAGCTGTTCTAGACCCTGATAGATGCAAAGTTAAGAAATGCAATAAGCTTTGCGTAAATTTCTGTCCAATGGTACGTAGTCGTGTTGAGGCAATACGCGTTGAAGGTGAAAAGGCAGTAATCTCTGAGTTACTTTGTAGCGGTTGTGGGATTTGTGTTAAAAAATGTCCTTTTAAAGCGATTAGTATAGTTAATTTACCTAATGAGCTTGACGCGGATTGTAGTCATCGTTTTAGTGAAAATAGTTTCAAACTTTTCCGATTACCTATGCCCTCCTCTGGTATTGTACTTGGATTATTGGGGCAAAATGGTATAGGAAAAAGTACAACTCTTAAAGTTTTTTCAGGTGATATTAAACCTAATCTTGGACGATATGATAACCCGCCTGAGTGGAGTGAAATTATTCAATATTATCGCGGTTCATCTCTTCAGGATTATTTTCAGAAAATAAGTGAGAAAAAACTCCGTGTTAGCAGTAAACCTCAATATGTTGACAAAATTCCTAAAGCTGTTACGGGTAAAGCTGGTGATTTACTAGAAAAAGTTGATGAACGCAAAATTCTAGAACAACTTATTGATGAATTGGAGCTGCGTAAAATTTGGGATAGACCTCTTGACGTTTTAAGCGGCGGCGAGCTTCAACGTGTCGCAATTGCGGCGGCTTTAAGTCGTGATGCAGATGTTTATCTTTTTGATGAATCCTCTAGTTATCTTGATGTTAAACAGCGTCTTACGGTTGCACGTGCTATACGCAGTTTAAAGGAGCAACAAAAAACTATAATTGTTGCTGAGCATGATTTGGCAATTATTGACTATCTTTCTGATCAGATTTGTGTTTTTTATGGTGATCCTGGCGTTTATGGTGTGGTTTCTCATGTTCATGGTGTGCGGACTGGCATAAATATTTATTTGCAGGGTTATATTTCTGATGAAAACATAAAATTCCGTAAAGAATCTATAGTTTTTCAAGAAAGACCCCCAACTGCAGGTATGAATATCAATGAGCCGCTGCTTAAGTGGGATGCGTTTGAGAAAACTTTTCAAGGGTTTACCCTAAAAGCTGCGTCTGGTGAAATTCGTGGTGGGGAAATAATTGGTATATTGGGGCCAAATGGTATTGGTAAAACTACTTTTGTCAAAATTCTTGCTGGTATAGAGGACTCTGATGATTGTCGTAAATTTGGAGAGTTAACTGTCAGCTACAAACCCCAGTATATAGCACCTGACTATCTGGGTACTGTACAGGAATTGTTGATGAGTGTAGCTAAAGAAAATTTTACTTCTTCATGGTATAAAACTGAAATTGCTCAACCGTTGCGGCTTCAAGTTCTTATGGATAGAAACGTTATGGAACTTAGTGGTGGTGAACTTCAAAAAGTTGCAATTGCTGCCTGTCTTAGCCGCAAAACTGATCTATACCTACTTGATGAGCCAAGTGCTTATCTAGACGTAGAAGAACGTTTAAACATAGCAAAAACCCTGCGTCGAGTAGTTGAAGCTCATGGCATCCCTGCATTTGTCGTTGAACACGATGTCGTAACACAAGACTTTATTGCTGACAGACTGATGGTCTTTAATGGTGAACCCGGCATCTCTGGTGTTGCCAACACTCCCACTGCACTACGCCAAGGCATGAATATGTTTCTAAAAGACATGAACATAACCTTCCGACGCGACCCAACTACTTTACGCCCGCGTGTCAACAAAGAAAGTTCACAAATGGACGAATTCCAAAAAGGCATTGGAGAATATTACTACACAAAAATCGTCAAAACAGAAGAAGACAAAAAAGACGACACAATAAAAAACAAAAACAAATAACTCTTCCCTTATTTTTGTTAGTGGTTGGTTTTTTGATAGTTTTAGATTGATTATTTTTTTTGTGATTGTTGTGGTTGCTTGGCCCGAAAGATACAATAGGTGGATAGTTAGAATTATAGCGATTTGAGGATATCTGTGTCGTCTTTCATTGAGGATTTAATTGCGCGTAAAGTTTTTAATAATCGTGGAGAAGAGACTATTGAAGTTGATGTCATAACTACCTCTGGTTTTGGACGGGCTTCTGCTCCTGCTGGGAAGAGTCGTGGGAAAGCTGAAGTTTTGTATTATTCGCGTGGTGGTGTTGGTGATGCTGTTAAGAAGGTTGAAGAGTTTATTGCTCCTGAACTTGCTGGGTTGAATGCTGATTCTCAGGAGGAGATAGATGAGGCGCTTCATGAGCTTGATGGTTGTAGTGGGAATTTTAAGAATATTGGTGGGAATGTTGCGTTTGCTGTTTCGTTGGCTAATGCTGAGGCGGCTGCGAATTCTCATGGGTTGTTTTTGTTCCAGTTTCTTGGGGGTAATTCTGCGACTAGTTTGCCTTATCCGCTTGGTAATTGTATAAGTGGTGGTCAGCATGCGTATGGTAAGTCGCCTGATATTCAGGAGTATTTGGTGTTTCCGCATGGTGCGGAGACTTTTCTTGAGGCGATGACTGCTAATGTTCAGGTTCATAAAAAGATTGGTGATGTTCTGAGGAAGAAAAGTAGCACGTTTAATGGTGGTAAAAGTGATGAGGGTGCTTGGATTGCTAATATTGATACTGATGTTGCTTTTGATGTTATGGCTAAAGCGTGTGAAGTAGTTAGTAATGAGCTTGATTTTGAGTGTGGTTTTGGTCTTGATGTTGCTTCTTCTTCTTTGTGGGATGAGAAGGAGGGTAAATATGTTTATGTAAATGAGGGTGTAAAGCGTGATTCAGGTGAGCAGCTTGAATATATGAAAGAGTTAATTGAAACGTATCATCTTACTTATGTGGAGGATCCTTTTCATGAGGATGATTTTAAAAGTTTTGCAGAGTTAACTCGTAAAACTAGGAATTGTTTGATTTGTGGAGACGATTTATTCACAACAAATACTGAAAGGTTAAATAATGGTATAAGGATTAACGCTGGAAACGCTATCATAATTAAAGTTAACCAGATAGGTACATTGAGTGATGCAGTTAAAACAATAGAAACTGCTAAGAGTCACGGATATGTTCCTGTAATGTCCCACCGATCTGGAGATACATGCGATTGGCATATATCTCACTTGGCTGTAGCTTACAAGTGTCCTGTTATTAAAACAGGCGTGGTGGAGGGTTCAAGAATTGCAAAGCTCAATGAACTCGTACGTATTGAGCATTTCCTTGGAAACAGGGCTAAAATGGCAGATTTAAAAACACGATAATATAGAGGAATAAAAATTGGCAGAAGACCAAGTTAAAGAAAGTCAACCAGTTGAAAACCAAATAGAGGAAGAAAAAACTACTCTAACTGAAAACACTATAGAAGAAACAATAACGGAGGAGCCGGTTGTAGATGAAGCTGGTTCAGAGGAGCCGGTTGTAGATGATGGTTATGTGGATGTTGGTATGGATCAGTTTGTAGATGAGGTGCCTGTTAAGGATGATAAGGAGGAAAAACAGGAGGTTTCTGCTGCTGAAGAGTTGTTGCTTCCACGAGATACTTTACTTTCTGCGGGTATTCATATTGGTACTAGAATGAAGACTTTGGATATGGCATCGTTTATTTATCGTGTGCGTCCTGATGGTTTG
>Ga0209628_10000516_pt1 | contig 23834 bp, 16 predicted proteins | sample TergutCu122P4_FD_187285 | JGI IMG/M metagenome (GOLD analysis project Ga0209628, IMG submission 187285) | Cubitermes ugandensis P4 segment gut microbial communities from Kakamega Forest, Kenya - Cu122 P4 (SPAdes) (version 2) | ecosystem: Host-associated > Arthropoda: Insects > Digestive system...
CTGCACTTGCTGGGCGGAGAGGGGGAGAAAAGCAGAAGAGCAGAAGAGCAGAAAAGCAGAAGAGCAGAAAAGCAGAAAAGCAGAAGAGCAGAAAAGCAGAAAAGCAGAAGAGCAGAAGAGCGTAACACGTGTCAGAGGTGACTTGTCGCGATTGTCACGACTGGCACGATTGTCACGACTGGCACGATTGTCACGACTGTCACGATTGTAACTTGTAACTTGTAACTTGTCACTCATATCTTTAAATTTTAATTTCTTCAATCCCTCAATCCTTCAATCCTTCAATCCTTCAATCCCTCAATCCCTCAATCCTTACTTTTTCAGCATCTCCCTAATCTTCTCCACGTCTGCTTTTCGTTCTTGGGGGATGGCACCGGCTTTTTCTAAAACATCGAAATTTTCCAAAATAGTTTGAGAATAGGTTTCGTTTTCTTCATTTAAAGTTTGCGATAATTCCAAATACAACTGTTCGGCTTCCGAAATATTGTTTTTAAAGAGTAAAGCGTGCGCAAGTTTAATTTTTGCCTCAGCATAATCTTTGTCAATTTCTAATGCCTTCCGTGCATATTGTTCAGCCTGAGCATATTCTTGAGTATGAAGATAAAAATTTGATATATCTAAGGATGCATCTTTCCAGTTGTTATTATAAACCATCGGGTTGCTTTCTGCAAGTTTTTGGTAGATTCTTAATGATTCTTCTAAACATTTTAAAGAACTGTCATAATTTTTAGCTTCAAGATGTACACAAGCCAAGTTACTCAAAGTAAATGCTACTTCAGGCAAATAAACCTTAGGATTTTCAATGGCAAGATCTCTAAAAATATTTAAAGATTCTTCAAATCTCTTCAAAGCATCTAAGTATTCCCCCATACTGAAATATAAGCACGCAATATTACTAATAACACCAGCCACCTCTGAGACAAATACTTTTGGATTATTCACCGCCAATTCTCTTCTAATTTCCAAAGCTTCATTAAAAGCCTCCATCGCTTTATCATATTCTTCATTATCAGAAAGATAATTTCCAAAATTGTTCAAATTATAGGTCAAGTACAGTAAATAGACTTTCGGGTTATCTGCAACAAGTTTTCTTTGAATTTCCAAAGCTTCCTTAGAAACTGTGATGGCTTCCGATAAATTACCTGCTTTATGATGTATAACGGATAGATTGATTAAAGCTTCCGTAACTTCACGTAAATATTTTTTAGGATTCTCACGGGCAAGTTCTCTACTGATTTGCAAAGCTTCCTCACATTTAGGCAAGGCTTCCAAAGGTTCATCAATTGAAATATAAAGATCTACAATGTTTTTCAACGACCACACTAGGTATAGTATATATTCTTTTGGACTATCATCGGCAAGTTTTCTACTAATCATTAATGATTCTTCATATAGCGGCAGGGCATCATAATAATCATGATTATCACAATGAATAGCACCAATACTGTTTAAAACAGGAACAAGCAAAGAATACTCATTAGAATTTTCTGTGGCAAATTCCCTGCAAATTTTTAAAGATTCTTCATATTTCTGCAATGCTTCAGAAAAATGATTTGTTATATAGTACCAGTCCGCTATATTTTTCAAGGACAAAACAACACCACGAAAATTTTCTTTGAAATTTTCTGAAGCAAGCTCTCTGTGAATTTTTAACGCTTCTTCAAATTTTGGCAAAGCATCTGAAAGTTCATAGTTTATACGATACAAAAGACCCAAATTATTCAGGGTTAATGCTACCAAAGGCAGATATTTATTTGGGAGTTCAAGAGCGTTTTTCCTAAAAAATTCCAAACAATGGAAATAATACTCTTTCGCTTTCTCATACATTTCAATTTCCATCAAGTAATTAGCATATTCAAAAATAATATCAGCATTTAAAGAATCCGCTTGTATCACTTTTTCGTAAAAGTTCATTGCTTTTTCGTAATCGTTTTGCATATCCGCCGTTCGCGCCAACAACAACCATTCCTTAATCAACTCATTCAAACTGTTTTCAGTAAATTCATCTTTCGCTTTCGCCGATTCGGTTAATACGGCAGCCAACTCTTTTTCCTTTTTTGATTCTTGTTGTAATTGAACAATTTTTTGATATTTCAAATCCAACTCATGCTCTTGAAGATAATAGGAAACGCTGTCTAACACCCCCCGCGAAAAACAGGCGTAGGCTTTTACATAGTTTTCATCTCTATCGTCCAAGTTTTCGAGCGTCATGGTTTTGGCATATTCCTTAATGCGCTCAAAAGCATTGTCAATATTTTTACTGATAATATCCAAACTGTCTTTTATTTGGCTGTAACGCACGTTGAGATAGTCGTTGTTTGCTCTAATCGCATCCAACTCTTTTTGCAACCGTTTTTTATCCGCTTCCATTTTCTCTTCCAACTTTCGCATGTTGATCCCCACCATTTCTGCCTGCCGTTTTTCCAATTCCCCTTTTTTGCACACAAAAACGCTTACAGGCGTAAGTCGTCCCAGCGTAATATCTTTCAATTCCTTCTCGTTAACCACCACATAATCAGCAAATTCTCCAAAAGGCGTAACATTAATTTGCGTTTGGGTGTTCGCGCCTGCTCCCTTAATATTCAGGGTAAACTTTCCATCGTCGCCGGTAATATCTTTGGCTTTGGCATTATTTTGATTAACATGCTCCACTTCAGCATTTTTCACAAATTGGGTTTTACCGGTGTAGGTTTTGCTGTTTTGCACGGTAACCACGCCTTTGAGTTGCACTTGCTGGGCGGAGAGGGGGAGAAAGGAGAAGGGAGAAAGAAAAAAGACCGTAAGAGCGTAAGAGCGTAAGACCGTAAGACCATAAGACCGTAAGACCGTAAGACCATAAGACCGTAAGAGCATAAGAATTTTACGACTGTCACGATTGTCACGATTGTCACGATTGTAACTTGTAACTTGTAACTTGTAACTCATATCTTTAAATATTAAATTTCTTCAATCCTTCAATCCTTCAATCCTTCAATCCCTCAATCCCTCAATCCTTCAATCTTTCAATCCTTCAATCCTTCAATCCCTACTTTTTCAGCATCTCCCTAATCTTCTCCACGTCGGCTTTTCGTTCTTCGGGGATGGCACCGGCTTGCTCCAACTCATCAAAATCATCAAAGATTCTTTGAATATTTTTTTCATTTAATTCACTATAAATAGATTCAGCATCTGAAAATTTATTTTGAAACAAAAGTGCATGTGCAAGATTGATTTTGGCTCCCTGATTTTCTTTAATAATTTCCAATGCTTGTCTGGCGTATAGTTCAGCCTGAGCATTTTGTTTCATCCATAAATAACATTCTGAAATATTGGTTTTCATATCTGAAACCTCCACCAAATAAAAATCCGGTTCAATAACCGCATAAGTACTAAATATTTTAGAGGCTTCTTCATATTTTTCCAAAGCTTCTAAATATTCGCCAATTTTTGAGAGATTTTTTCCAAAACAAGAAAAAACATAAGCCAAAAAAATATCATAATTATCAGGATTTACCTTTTTCAATTCACGAACATATATCATTGCTTCATTACATTTTTCCAAGGCGAGCAAATATTCTTTTTTTAAAAAATATACCTCTCCCATGTTAACTAACGATGTAATTAGATCTGCTAAATAGGCTCCCGGATTCTCTTCGGCAAATCGTTTTCTTATTTCAAAAACTTCCTCATGGTTCTTCAATGCTTGCTCGTATTCTTTGAGGTCCGTATATAGCTGAGCTATTCCGTTTAATGTCCAGGCTAAATCATACAAGTAAATTGAGGGGTCTTTCGCTGCAAGTGTTCTTCTAATTTCTAACGCTTCTTTAAAGTTGCTTAAAGCTTTTGAATACTCTTCCATATCTTTATTTATAAGTGCCAAATTATTTACAGCCCAAGCAACATCAATTAAATATGTATCCGGATTTTCGGCAGCATATTCCTTGTAAATCTTTAATGCTTCTTCAGATTTTTCAAGTGCTTTTGAAAATGCTTTGAGAAGTCTATCAGTATTTGCAGAAGCATCTAATGTATAAGCCAAATCATATAAATGTGCCCTTGGATTTTCCTGAGCAATTTTCCTGTTAATTATCAATGCTTCTTCATATAATTGCGATGCTTTATTGTACTCGTTTTGAGAATAATGTATTGTTGCTAAAGAATATAATGCTATTGCTAAATGATATAAATTATCTCTTTGAGTCTCTACCACATGATTTTTTCGTAACGTAATGGCTTCTTCTAATTTTGATGAAGCTTCCGAAAACTCTCTGTTATGATAATGTATTACAGCTAAGTTACGTAGTGATAAAGCAACTTCTGCCAAATATGCCGAGTCTTCAGCAACATATAACCTGTGAATTTTTAATGCTTCATCAAAAATATCATAAGCATTACCGTAATCTTTTTTGTATTCAAATATCGCTGCCAAATTGCACAAAGATACTGCTAAGTTTCCTAAATGCGTTTTAGGATCTTCTTCGGCAAGCACCCTTCGAATTGCTAATGCTTCTTCGCAATTAGTGAGTGCCTCAGAAAACTCATATTTTTTTGTCTGTACTACTGTTAAAATACCTAAAAAATTGGCTAAATCTGATAAAAATTTTGGGTTATCTGCAGCAAGTTCTCTACTAATTTTCATGCCCTTATGTAAATAATTTTCGGCTTTCTGATAATCTCTAATTTTTTCCAAATATTTCGTATATTCATATAGAACACCCATGTTTAACGAATCCGCCTGAATTACCTTTTCATAATATAACATTGTTTTTTCGTAATCATTTTGTAGATTTGCCGTTCGCGCCAACAACAACCATTCCTTAATCAACTCATTCAAACTGTTTTCCGTGAACTCATCTTTGGCTTTCGCTGATTCGGTTAATACGGCAGCCAACTCTTTTTCTTTTTTTGCTTCTTGTTGTAATTGAACTATTTTTTGATATTTCAAATCCAAATCGTGTTCTTTTAGATAATAGGAAACGCTGTCTAACGCCCCCCGCGAAAAACAGGCGTAGGCTTTTACATAGTTTTCATCTCTATCGTCCAAGTTTTCGAGCGTCATGGTTTTGGCATACTCCTTAATGCGTTCAAAAGCATTGTCAATATTTTTACTGATGATATCCAAACTGTCTTTTATTTGGCTGTAACGCACATTGAGATAGTCATTGTTTGCTCTAATCGCATCCAACTCCTTTTGCAACCGTTTTTTGTCCGCTTCCATTTTTTCTTCCAACTTTCTCATGTTGATGCCCACCATTTCTGCCTGCCGTTTTTCCAATTCGCCTTTTTTGCACACAAAAACACTCACGGGAGTAACACGTCCCAACGTAATATCTTTCAGTTCCTTTTCGTTAACCACCACATAATCAGCAAACTCTCCAAAAGGCGTAACAGTAATTTGTGTTTGGGTGTTCGCGCCTGCTCCCTTAATATTCAGGGTAAACTTCCCGTCATCGCCGGTAATATCTTTGGCTTTGGCATTATTTTGATTAACATGCTCCACTTCAGCATTTTTCACAAACTGTGTATTGCCGGTATAGGTTTTACTGTTTTGAACGGTAACCACGCCTTTGAGTTGCACTTGCTGGGCGGAGAGGGGGAGAAAAGCAGAAGAGCAGAAGAGCAGAAAAGCAGAAGAGCAGAAAAGCAGAAAAGCAGAAGAGCAGAAGAGCGTAACACGTGTCAGAGGTGACTTGTCGCGATTGTCACGACTGGCACGATTGTCACTTGTAACTCGTAACTTGTAACTTGTAACTTGTAACTTGTAACTCATATCTTTAAATTTTTAAATTCTTAATTTCTTCAATCCTTCAATCCTTCAATCCTTCAATCCTTCAGTCCTTCAGTCCTTCAGTCCTTACCTTTCAGCATTTCCCTAATCTTCTCCACGTCTGCTTTTCGTTCTTGGGGGATGGCACCGGCTTGCTCTAATTCATCAAAATCATCAAAGATTCTTTGAATGATAATTTTGCTTAATTCGCTACGTATTAGTTCTTTATAAATAGTTTCAGCTTCTAAAAACCGGTTTTGAAAGAGCAGAGCATGTGCAAGCATGATTTTGGCAACAATATCGTTGTCGTTTTTTTCCAATGCTTTACGGGCGCAAGACTCTGCTTGGTAGATGTTGTTTATTAAAAGCAAACAACCTATAAAAGCATTATATACTTCTCCATAATAGGCAGAAAAGGTATCCGGATTATCATCCGCCATTTCCTTGATGAAAACCAAAGCCTCCTCAAATTTTTCCAAAGCCTTTTGATAATTGCGGAAATTCATATATGAACTTGCTATATCTGTAAGAGTTGCCGCAATATAAATAATATTGGCATTTTTATTGGTTTTAAAAAGTTCACCGAAAATTTCTAATGCTTCTTCTAATTTAAGCAGTGCATTTGCAAAGTCTTTATTTCTACTATGCACACTTGCAGTATAATACAAAATTCGCCCCACTTCAAAAAGATAAGCTTTCGGATTTACTATAGCAAGTTCTTTATAAATTTCTAAAGATTCATTTCCATATTTCACGCCTTCCTCACAATTACCCGCTAATCTGTATAAATAGACATAATTACCCAATAAATTGGCTAAGTAGGGCATATAAACTTTTGGGTTTTCATAGGCAAGTTCTTTGTAAATGCCAATAGATTCGCTTAATTTCCGCATCGCTTCATCATATTCTTGTAAATCAATATGCACTAATGCAATATTGTTTAATGTTGCCGCAACATTGCTGATATTGGTTTTATAGTTTTCATCAGCAAGTTTTCGATAGAGTAACAACGCTTCTTCATTTTTTTGCAGTGCCTGCGGGTAATCTTTTGAATACAAGTACAAAACTGCCATATTTCCGAGCACCTGAGCCATATCATATTGATACTCTTGGGGATTAATCGCATAAAGTTTTCTTCTTATTTCCAAAGCTTCATTATAAAAATTCAGAGCCTCGGGATATTTAATGTTTTTTAAATGTAAATTAGCCACATTCAGTAAAAAATTTGATAAATATCTTAATACATCTATATCATTCCCTATATCAAATTCTTTTAAAATTCGTATCGCTTCTTCATTTTTTTCCATGGCAACTGAGATTTCGTTAGTAAAATAATAAAGTCTGGCATAATCACCTAAAATCCGACTTTGCCTGATACGATAAGCTGCTGATTCGTCCGAAATTTTTGAAATAACACTTAAGCCTAAAGAAAAATAGTTTTCCGCCTTTTCAAACTCATTGATATTAAGCAAATAGTTAGCATAAATATGTATATTTTCAATGTTCAATGTATCCGCCTGAATCACTTTTTCATAAAAGTTCATCGCTTTTTCATAATCATTCTTCATATTATAAGTCCGAGCCAACAACAACCATTCCTTAATCAACTCATTCATACTGTTTTCCGTAAATTCATCTTTCGCTTTCGCCGATTCGGTTAATACGGCAGCCAACTCTTTTTCTTTTTTTGCTTCTTGTTGTAATTGAACTATTTTTTGATATTTCAAGTCCAACTCATGCTCTTGAAGATAATAGGAAACGCTGTCTAACGCCCCCCGCGAAAAACAGGCGTAGGCTTTTACATAGTTTTCATCTCTATCGTCCAAGTTTTCGAGCGTCATGGTTTTGGCATACTCCTTAATGCGCTCAAAAGCATTGTCAATATTTTTACTGATAATATCCAAACTGTCTTTTATTTGGCTGTAACGCACATTGAGATAGTCGTTGTTTGCTCTAATCGCATCCAACTCCTTTTGCAGGCGTTTTTTGTCCGCTTCCATTTTTTCTTCCAACTTTCTCATGTTGATCCCCACCATTTCTGCCTGCCGTTTTTCCAATTCCCCTTTTTTGCACACAAAAACACTCACGGGCGTAAGTCGTCCCAGGGTAATATCTTTCAGTTCTTTTTCGTTAACCACCACATAATCAGCAAATTCTCCAAAAGGCGTAACATTAATTTGTGTTTGGGTGTTCGCGCCTGCTCCCTTAATATTCAGGGTAAACTTTCCATCGTCGCCGGTAATATCTTTGGCTTTGGCGTTATTTTGATTGATATGCTCCACCTCAGCATTTTTCACAAACTGTATATTTCCGGTATAGGTTTTACTGTTTTGTACGGTAACCACGCCTTTGAGTTGCACTTGCTGGGCGAAAAGGGGGAGAAAGGAGAAGGGAGAAAGAAAAAAGACCGTAAGAGCGTAAGAGCGTAAGACCGTATGAATTTTACGATTGTAACGCGTAACGCGTAACGTGTAACGAATGTGATGATGTGCTTTCATGAAATTTTCTTTAATTATTATAAAGTTCTAAAGCTAAATATTCTTACGGTCTTACGGTCTTATGGTCTTACGGTCTTCTCTTCAAAACCGTATTGTATTCCCCTGTCATAGAGATTGTTTCCCGTTTACTTTCATACCCTTGCTTACTGATAACAATCTTTTGCTCTTGCTGTTGTTTTTCGATAGGGATTTCCAAACTGAAAAAACCCTGGGGGTTAGTCGTTGTACTTATTTCAGCCACAGTAATTAAAACCTCAGGCACTCCCTCACCGGAAATATTGTCAATAATCATGCCTTGCAGTTTCTCCAATCCATGCAGCAACACTTGCACTTTAGTGATGTTGTTTTTTTTGATGGTGATGAGCGTGTCGGGAAAAAAGTATGGTTCTCCCTCAGTATCAGTGATGTGAATGGGTACTTGTTTTCCATTGTATTTGGGTAAAATTCCCTTAAAAATCGCTTCGCCCTGCCGGTTAATTTCCGCGCGTTCCATTTTGTCGCCTAAAGTTAAAAGCAGGGTTCCCTTTCCGTTTAACGGATTGTGCTGTTCTCCTTCCCAACCATATACTTTAATAGTGGCTGTAAAAGGTTGGTTAATTATTAATAAATAAGCCACAAAACCACCCAGAATAGGCAAACAAATTGCCAACAATAATGTAATAATTTGATTTTTACTGTTTTGTTTTCTTATTTTTTCAACAAGAGATTTTAATTCATCAATAGAAAGTTGGGTTTGGGTAGTAATTTTAATAATTTCATTTGCCTTAATTTCAATAGATTGCAAACTTTTATCAACACTACTTTTGATTTTTACTTCAAATAATTTTTTATCATTCAGTAGCGTAATAAATTCATGAATTTCATCCATCTGTTTTTTAGAAAAACCGGATTTTGTGAATTTCAAATCAGAGAGGTCATCTTTAATACTTTGTTGTGTATCAGCAATTTGTTTAATGTCGTTTCGAATCTCTTCCATCAACATTCTTTGAAATGCAATCCATGCATTTTGGTTTGCGGGGTCTTTTAATCCTTCGCCGAAACAAAGTTGCAATTGAGATGGAAGATTTTGCGCCAAAAATGATTTAAAAGGTTCGGTAATTCCAAAAGCATCAAATTGATTTTCAACGAAATTACAAATAACTTCTTCTTTGCCACTGTCATAAAGGAAATGTTTAATCTCTGCTTCATCCAAATGAATATGTTTTTCATTCATAAGCATTTCGGGCAACTTCTTTTCTAAAAGTTGGATTAACACTTTTGCTTGTTTAATCTCATCTTTTGTTGCTTTTGTTTCCGAGAACAAGATGGAAATATTTCCTAAAGCTTCCTTCACCGATTCGATAAAAAGTCTTTTAATGCTATGGTTTAAATCGTTAGGGTGTATTCCAACAAACCATCTTTTGATTTTTTGGGGCGACATTCCGGAGATGAAATTTGAAGCTAAGCTCGCCCCAATGTTTGTTAGCGTAGGGTTTACCAATCCTGCAGAAACCACTGCTAATGATGCTGTTGCAACTAGTCCCAATATGGCGGGGATATCTTTTTTTATGTTTTTCATAATAAAAAAATTTTAAAGTGTTGTAATTAATTTCCACCTGCAAAAAAACAATAAAAAACGTACCCGCTTCTAAGTAATTTTACTTAGAAAAAATCCCCTGCCATGCATTCAAACACGCTTTTTTGTCCATGTTTTCATCATTAATCTTAAAGCAGTCGGAGACTTTTCCTAATTTAATGGCGTGTTGAAAATGCAGTTCTTGTTCTGTTTCAAGCACAAAACTGCCGTAATTGTAGCAAAATAGGTCTTCTTGGGTTTGAATAGTAAACCCCAAATCATTTCCAAAACTCATCTTACACAGTGCTTCAATAATTCCCCCAAATTGGCAGGTAAATGCCGAAATAATCTTTTTCTTACGAATATTTTCCACTATAAAATCGAAAATCTTTTCTAACTGTTCTAAATTTGGATTTCCAAGTTCATCGGGTTGGTGTTTAATGAGATAAATATGATTTCCCATTTTTTTAAATTCGGGAGAAATAATATTTGAAGCTTTTTCGGTGGCAACGGCAAAGGAAACCAGCGTGGGTGGCACGTTCAAGTCTTTGAAAGTTCCGCTCATAGAATCTTTTCCGCCAATGGCAGGCAGGTGGAAAAAGTGTTGTACTGAAATAGAGCCCAACAAAGCCGCAAACGGCTTGCCCCATTTTTCTGCATCTTTTCCCAATTTTTCAAAATATTCTTGAAAAGTGAAGCGGATTTTCCGGTAATCGCCTCCCACTGCCACCAATTTTGCCATAGATTCAATGATGGCATATTGTGCGCCATGAAACGGCGAAACTTCCGAAATAAACGGATTGTATCCAAATGCCAAAATGCTACAAGTATCTGTAAATCCATGCCGTACCGGAAGTTTCTGTACACCCGCCTGCGTTTCGGTGAGTTGGTATTTCCCCCCGAATGGCATTAACACGGTGGTCGCCCCAATAGTGGAGTCAAACATTTCAATCATGTTTTGTTGCGACGCGACGTTTAGGTCGGATAAAACGATGTTGATGCGTTGTTGTAGGGGCGTTGTGCACAACGCCCCTACAGTCTGCACATTACCACACACCACTACATTCGTTTTTTGACGCACGCCGGAGGTGTTGATAAATTCGCGGCAAATGTCCACAATGGTGTTGCCGTTCCATCTTATTTTCAGGCGGTTATCGTCTGTTATTTTTGCGATAACGGTGGCTTCGATATTTTCTTTTCTGCAATGTTCAAAAAAAGTATCCACATCTTTAGGGGCAACTACCACACTCATGCGTTCTTGCGATTCGCTGATTGCCAGCTCGGTGCCGTTCAATCCTTTGTATTTGGTTTTCACGGCATTGAGGTCAATTTCCAAGCCGTCTGCCAACTCCCCGATAGCCACGCTTACGCCGCCCGCGCCAAAGTCGTTCGATTTTTTTATAAGTCTTGTAACTTCAGGATTTCTGAAAAGTCGTTGAATCTTTCGTTCTTCGGGCGCATTTCCTTTTTGTACTTCTGCGGCACAAAGTTCCAAGGATGTTTCCGTGTGTTCTTTCGATGAGCCGGTTGCCCCACCAATGCCGTCCCGCCCGGTTCTTCCGCCAAACATAACGACGATATCTCCGGCTTGTGGTTTTTCACGACGCACATAATCAGCCGGTACTGCGCCTACTACCGCGCCAATCTCCATACGTTTAGCCTTGTATCCTTCATGATAGATTTCGCGAACGTGGGTACAAGCCAGCCCGATTTGGTTTCCATAAGAGGAGTATCCGTGTGCGGCAGTTTTTGAGATGACGCGTTGCGGGAGTTTTCCTTCAATCGTGTTTTCCACCGGTTCGGTAATATCAGCGGCACCGGTAACGCGCATTGCCTGATACACATAACTTCTGCCGCTCAAGGGGTCGCGAATGGCGCCGCCCACGCATGTAGAAGCCCCACCAAATGGCTCAATTTCAGTGGGATGGTTATGCGTTTCATTTTTAAACATCAACAGCCACTTCTCAGGTTTTCCGTCCACATCCACATCGACATATACACTGCACGCATTTATTTCGTCCGAAATCTCCATGTCGTCCAAATTTCCGGTTTTGCGTTCATATTTTCCGCAAATGGTTGCCATATCCATCAGTGTCATCGGCTTTTTGCCCCCGTGCACTTTGTTTCGCAACTCCAAATATTGTTGAAAAGCCTTTTCCAATTGCTCTTTATAAGGCGATGATGCAAATGTAACGTTCTTTATTTCAGTTTCAAACGTTGTATGCCGGCAGTGGTCGCTCCAATAGGTATCCAACACCTTGATTTCCGTTTCGGTGGGATTCCGTTTCTCTTCATTTTTAAAATACTGTTGCACAAACAAAATATCTTCCAACGACATTGCCAACCCGTGTTTTTTCCTAAAATCTTCAATATCTTTTTCAGAAAAATCAATAAAACCATAATATACAGGAATTTCTGCAATTTCTACATTTTCTGAAGCATCTAAAACATCCATATTTTTTTCACGCGCTTCCACTTCGTTGATGCAGTATTTTTTAATACGTTTCAAATCATATTCAGTAACCGAATCATCAAACAAAAGCAATTTTGCGCTTTTAATGATGGCATCGCATTTAGGATCTATCAATTTCAGGCATTGCATGGCACTGTCTGCGCGTTGGTCAAATTGCCCCGGCAAATATTCAACGGCGAAAAAATATTTTTTCGAAAAATTTTTCAAAAAAATGGTTATATTATCCGTTACCGGTTCCGAAAATACGGTGGTCATCGCATTATCCAACAATTTCTCATCAATGTTAAAAACATCATACACATTTATTAATCGCAAAGAGGCAATATTCAAGTGAAGATTTTGGTTGAGTTCATTTTTCAAAGAATCGGCTTCAACTTGAAATCCTTGTTTTTTTTCCACGAAAATGCGGGTTTTGGGGATGAGGTTCATTTGGGGTGTGAGGTTTGGGGTGTGAGGTATGAGGTTAGGGGTTTGGGGTATTGCCGTCAGTTTCAACTGACGGTTCTAAAGATTCTCTATTATGAATATCAACAACAACAATAATGGCAATTGCCATCCAAAATGGGAGAGAAAGTTTGTCGGTATCTAAAAAGTTATTCATAGTACCGTGTATGTAGTAGGAAATGAGGGATAATGTAGCAGCAAGCGATAAAATTCTCAATTTTTTTCTTTTTGCGGAAATATAAGCTGAAATTCCGGTATAAAGCGTAACTCCCATAAGAGCCAGCACCGTTGCTAATCCTACGAACCCGGACTCGGCAGTTGGTCCAATAAATTCGCTGTGTGCGTTTCCACCATCCCCAAAGTTTGTAGTAATAATGGTTTTGTACTTTGCTTGTTGGTAACCGGCATAAACAAACTGGTATGTTCCGGGTCCCCAACCAAATACAGGACGTTCTTCAATCATTCCAAATGCGGACACCCACCGGTTTAATCTTTCCACATTGGAAGCGTCTGTTGAAATGTTACTTATGGAAGTAATGTGTTCTACAAATTTTCCCGACGAATCTTGAGAATTTCTGCCCATTTTGTAAAGTATTTCATCAGAAAAATTATATAACACAAAGAAAATCATGGCACTTCCAATAATTAGCCAAGAAAGTTTTATGCGCAGTTTGATGATTATAAAAATAAAAAACGCAACAATAATACTGAGCCAAGCCGCTCGGCAGAATGAAAAATAGAATCCCGTGAATAGAATTGCCAACATTAGGAAATAGTAAATTTTCTTCCATAATGTTTTTCCATCAACCGCAATAAGGGCAATAATAAGTGGAATAAAAAAAGCAATGGCAGCCCCATAAGCGGTGTGGTCATTATAATACGGACTCATTACCCAGTGCATTCCCCGTTTGGCAAATCCGTTTAGTGCCAATTTGATAGTTGAAATAATAATAACAATGGCTAATGCTGAAACATAGCAATTAATAAAGACAATAATTTTATTGAAGTGGTTTCTAATTAGCTGAATAACACAGAAAAAACATGCCGTAATAAACCATATTTTAGAAGCCAAAAATTTGAAAGACACTATGGGTAATTCACTTGTTATTGAAGTAATTAACATCCAAAATAAATAAATATAAATCAAAATGGAGATGGGGTGAAAAATAATTTTTCGTTCTAATCTAACATCATATAGTAGTCTTGCAAAAAAAAGACAGGTGAGTAAAATCATGATTATTTCAGCAGGAACTGAGAGACCAAGGTCTATTTTTTCTTCAGAAAAAATAATGGAGAGCGGGGTAGCAAAAGCCATCAAGTAAATGAGCAGGTCGTACCTGAAAAACAACAGATATAAGATTACAGCAGAGGCACTTAGCAATGGGATGTAAAAAAATTCATACGCTATTGCAAAGGAATTCAACAAAATAAATACTGCACAAACCCCTAACGCAATATATAGTTTCTTGTTCATTCTGTTTTTTCTGATTTGTTTATTTTATCCTCAACAACAATCTCTCTTCTCACTTTGTCCACAAAAAGAAGTGTCATTAATGTTAATACGAAAGCGGAAATAGTTGATATAATGCTTATAACTAATTTTTTAGGATAACTTTTCTTGTCGGAAGGTACTGCTTTTTCAATCACAAACTTCACCGGCATCAATTCTTTCATGTCCATTTGAGCATTCAATAATTTTGCTTTGTAGAAAGCCAATTGTTTACTAAGCCAAATTAGTTCTTCTTGTAAAGCAAATGAGGCTGGACCCCATTCTTCCAATTTATCAATCTCTTTTTTTAGCCGCTGTACGCCTGCCGTGTTTCCTTGTGCCAAAGCAATGGCATATTGTTGCATCACTCTTTCTGCTTGATTTTCATACACCAAAACTCCTTTTTGTGCAAGGTAGTTCATTGAATCCACCACTTGTTTTCGTTGTGCTTCAACATCAGCCACTTGTAGTTCCATGGCTTTAAAAGCAGCAGCCGTTCTCTCTTTTTCAATTCTATGTTTAATAATATCCAATTCATCTGCAATATCATTTGCCATTTGTGCCGCTCTTTCAGGATCCCAGTCGGTAGTGGTAATATTGATCGCCCCGTATTGCGTTCTTTTGAATTTCAAAAAACCTTCAACCGTTTCATAAAGTTTTGTTTTCCAGTGCCTTCCCTTTGTGTCAATTCCGTAGTAATTTATTAAGTCATATTTTTCAATCAGAAAATCTTTAATTTCACGGGAATTGAGAATCTGCATCATTTGTTCCGTTGCTTCCTCAATGGCGTATGCTTTAACATCCAACCGCTCATTAATATTATTTTCGTTCGTTAATATTTGTGAAACCGAATTGGTTCGCGGCGCATAAATGGTAGTGGTTGATTGAAATTGCGGCCGTATTAACATAGCAATTAAAAAAGACAAAATTGCTGTTGTCAAACAAACGATAATAAACAATTTTCTCCAAGTCCAAACATAGTTTATTAAACTAAAGGAGTTAAATTCATTTTTTTGTTCCATATAATTAAAAGTTTAAAAGTTCAAGAGTTCAAAAGTTCAAAAGTTCAAAAGTTCAATGCGGTGTAGCCAATATCCCCTTCAAAATTTGAAGGGGTGCCCGAAGGGCGGGGTAGTTTATATTATATTTTAATTCCAAGTTCATCCAATTGTGTTTTAGAGATAGTTGCGGGAGCGTCGAGCATGGTGTCTCTGCCGGAGTTGTTTTTTGGGAAGGCAATGAAGTCGCGGATAGAATCGCTGTCGTTGAGTATGGCGCAAAGTCTGTCGAATCCGAAGGCAATTCCGCCATGCGGGGGGCAACCGAATTGAAACGCATTCATTAAAAAACCGAACTGCTGTTGCGCTTCTTCTTCAGAGAATCCCAAAACAGCGAACATTTTTTGTTGCAACGCTTTGTTATAGATGCGAATAGAACCACCGCCTATCTCTGTTCCGTTGATTACCAAATCGTAAGCATTGGCGTGAACGGCACCGGGATCGGTTTCTAACAGCGAAATATGTTCCGGTTTGGGGGCTGTAAACGGGTGATGTTTGGCATAAAAGCGTTGGGTTTCTTCGTCCCATTCCAACAGCGGAAAATCGACCACCCACAGCGGTTTGTATTCTCCGGCTTTGCGCAATCCGAGTTGTTTGCCCATCTCTAAACGCAATTCACAAAGTTGCTTGCGCACTTTTTCCGTTTCTCCCGACATGATGAGGATGAGGTCTCCGGCTTGGGCATTACATTTTTCAGCAACCGCTTGCAAATCTTCAGCATTGTAAAATTTATCAATGGAAGATTTATACGTACCATCTTCATTACAAAGAATATACACCAATCCACCGGACCCAATTTGAGGTCGTTTTACAAAATCGGTCAAAGCATCTAATTGCTTCCGCGAGTAATTTGCACACCCTTTTGCCACGATGCCCACAATCAACTCCGCAATATTGAAAACAGAAAAATCGCGATGTTTCAATTTGTCATTTAATTCCACAAACGGCATATCAAAACGAATATCGGGTTTATCACTACCGTACAAACGCATCGCTTCTTCGTAGGTTATTCGCGGAATCTCATCAATTTCAATATTTTTTACTTTTTTGAAAATATGTTTCACCAAACCTTCAAACGTTTGCAAAATATCCTGTTGTTCCACGAACGACATTTCGCAGTCAATTTGTGTAAATTCAGGCTGGCGGTCGGCGCGCAGGTCTTCATCTCTAAAACAGCGCACAATTTGAAAATAGCGGTCGTAGCCCGAAATCATCAAAAGTTGCTTAAACGTTTGGGGCGATTGCGGTAGGGCGTAAAACTCGCCTTGGTTCATTCGGGAGGGCACCACAAAATCGCGCGCCCCTTCCGGTGTGGATTTAATTAAAAATGGGGTTTCAATCTCCAAAAAACCAATGTTATTCAGATAGTTTCTTACTTCAATACCGAGTTTATGGCGAAAAACGATGTTGTTTTTCACAGGGTTGCGGCGCAAATCCAAATAACGATATTTCATGCGCAACTCGTCTCCCCCATCCGATTCATCTTCAATAGTAAAAGGCGGCACTTCCGATTTATTCAACACAGTTACCTCATCCACAATAATTTCAATATCTCCGGTAGGAATATTTTTGTTTTTGTTGTAACGTTCTGCTACAGTTCCTTTGGCTTGTATCACCCATTCTCTTCCAAAATGTTCGGCGGCTTTACAAAGTTCCTCATTCAATTCGCTGTTAAAAACCAACTGGGTAATGCCGTATCTATCGCGTAAATCAATAAAAAGCATTCCGCCTAATTTTCTATTTTTTTGCACCCAACCGCATAGCGTAACCTGTTGATTTACATTATGAATTGTCAATTCCCCACAAGTATAAGTTCTTAACATTTTGTCAGTTTTTTAAGCGGCAAATATCCACTATTTTTTTAACAATTTATGAATAGAAAACGCAAATCCATAAAAAGTTATTATTTTGCGTTTAAAATAAAAAATCAGAAACTGTTGAACCCTATTTTATGAATAATAATTTAAACCACGACAAACGTATTGTTGTTACTTTAGATGCCGGAGGCACAAATTTTGTTTTCGGTGCCATTCAAGCAAACCAATTCATTGTAAAGCCTATAACAAAACCTTCAAATTCAGCAGTTTTAGAAACTTGTTTAGAAACTTTGGTTGCGGGATTTACAGAAGTGATTCAGCAACTTCCTGAGCCGCCCGTGGCAATAAGTTTTGCGTTTCCCGGTCCGGCGGATTATCCAAACGGAATTATTGGCGGGCATTTGCTCAATTTTCCATCTTTCAGAAACGGCGTGGCGTTATCCGCTTTTTTAGAAGAAAGATTGAAATTGCCGGTTTTTATTAATAATGATGCCGACCTTTTCACTTATGGAGAAGCGATTGCGGGAGTTTTACCCGAAATTAACCAAAAGTTAAAAGATTTGGGAAGTGCCAAACAGTATCGAAACCTCATCGGCTTTACTTTTGGCACCGGCTTTGGATTTGGAGTTACGGTAAACGGAAATATGTTTGTGGGCGACAACAGCTGCACGGAGATTTGTTGTTTGCCACACAAGCACTTACAAAACATTATCGTGGAAGATGGCGTTTCGGTGCGTGCCGTGAAAAGGGTGTATGGCGAATTGTCGGGAAATGCCGAGCATAATTTGCAACCATTTGATATTTACGAAATTGCGGAAGGTATAAAAACGGGAAACCGCGAGGCAGCCCAACAATCCTTTGCCGTTTTGGGCGAAGTTGCCGGAAACGTGATTGCCATGTGCGCCTCTTTATTGGATGGAATTATTGTCATTGGCGGCGGACTGACCAAAGCGGAAAAATACTTTATGCCGGCACTACTCAAGGAAATGCGTTCCTCTTTTAGTACTCTTTCAGGCGAAAAAATTGCTCGGGTGCATAGTTATGTGTATGATTTACAAAATGAAGATGAATTTTTGCAGTTTGCAAAAGGGGCGCAACAACCTCTAATCGTTTTCCGTACACAAAAAGAGGTGGTTTATGACCCTCAGAAACGAATCGGGATTGCCATTTCTAAATTGGGTGCAGAAGTTGCTACGCAATTGGGTGCGTATGCTTTTGCGCTACAGAAACTCGCATAGAATAAAAAAATCTTGTTTATTTGCAAATCAAAAAATAAAAAATGAAAATTATAGAAATTCCGAACATCTCCGGGCTTAAAATTCTTCAACCCACCATTTTTCAAGACGACCGTGGCTATTTTTTTGAAAGTTATAATTATGATACTTTTAAAAATTTAGGTATCGAGGATGTTTTCCTTCAAGACAACCAATCGTTCTCTAAAAAAGATGTAATCAGAGGGTTGCACTTTCAAATGCCGCCGTTTGCACAGGCAAAGTTGGTGCGCGTAATTAAAGGCACCGTGTTAGATGTTGCCGTAGATATTAGAAAGGGAAGTGCCACCTACGGGCAACATTTTTCTGTAATGCTGAGTGGAGAGAACCAATGGCAATTCTATATTCCTGAGGGGTTTGCGCATGGATTCGCCGCATTGGAAGACCATACCATTTTTGCCTATAAATGTTCTAATATCTATCACAAAGATTCGGAAAGAACCATTTTGTTTAATGATAAAGATTTGAATATCAATTGGAATGTTGCGCATCCCATCGTAGCTCAAAAAGATTTGCAAGGAACTTCTTTCAATAATTTTGTTTCTCCGTTTTGATTATGATAAAACTTGTTATTTTTGATTTGGATGGTACGTTGTTGAATACATTAGATGATATTGCGGATTGTACCAATTTTGTGTTGCAGAAAAACGGATTTCCAACACACCCTGTGGAAGCCTATAAATATTTTGTGGGGAACGGCGTACTGAAGTTGCTTCAAAGAGCGTTACCCAAAGAGATACCGGAGCATACTTTTTCAGCCATTCATAAAGATTTTTTACACCATTATGAAATTCATAAAGAGGATAAAACCATGCCTTACGCCAACATGGTAGAAACGCTGGAAAAACTTCAAGAACAGGAAATTATGCTTGCGGTTGCCACCAACAAACCCCACGAACTGCTGCCTGCGTTAATGCAGAGATTTTTCCCAACCATACAATGGGCAGCCGTTTTTGGCAGTAGAGAAGGTATTCCGGTAAAACCCAATCCGCAAATTGTTTATGATATTTTGAATGCCATAAATGGTAGAGACGCGGCACATCGTAGAGACGCGGCACGCCACGTCTCTACGAACGAAATTTTGTATGTGGGCGACACCGCCGTGGATATGGAAACCGCTAAAAATGCAGGGATTACAAAAATAGGTGCCCTTTGGGGATTTAGAACCCGTGAAGAATTAGAACAGGCAAATGCAGATTTTATCATTGAAAATCCTTTGGAAGTTGTTTCGCTCATTTCCGAATGTTCATTTTAAAATGTTAATGAAAGTTAAAAAATATTTTATTGATTTACAATTATTTCGTTAAAACCAGCACTGTTTTTTTACTTTTTTTGAGGTTTTATATAGAAATTGTACTATTTTCGCCGCCTAATTATAAAACATATTTTTATGGCAGATGTTATTGAACGCGTTCAAGGAATTATTGCAGAGAAACTAAGTGTTAACCCTGCAGACGTAACCCCAGAGAAAAGTTTTACCAATGATTTAGGTGCAGACTCCCTCGACACCGTTGAGTTAATCATGGAGTTTGAAAAAGAATTTGGAATCTCTATTCCTGATGACCAGGCTGAGAAAATCTCTACCGTAGGAGATGCTATCGACTACATTAAGTCAATGATTTAATTAACATTCTTTTTTAATGAAAGTTAAAAAAGTTGTTATTACCGGATTAGGCGCACTTACTCCTATTGGTAATACGGTTTCGGAATATTGGAACAGTTTACTAAAAGGAGTAAGTGGGGCAAATCTTATTACTACTTTTAATACAGAGAATTATAAAACGAAATTTGCTTGCGAAATAAAAAACTTCGACCCCAATGCACTCATCGACCGGAAGGTTGCCCGCACTATGGATAAAGTTGGTCAATATGCTTTTGTTTCGGCATTGGAAGCTATTGCAGACAGTGGGATGGAACTGGAAAAAATTAACAAACAGCGTGTTGGGGTAATTTTAGGTACCGCCATTGGGGGAATTTCTACTATTATTGAAGCCTTTCAACTCCTTCATGAAAATAATGGAGTGCCACGGTTTAGTCCGTTTCTGCTTACCCGTGCCTTAGCCGACACCATTGCAGGAAATATTGCCCTTCACTACGGATTTTCCGGCACAAACTGCGTAACCACTTCTGCATGTGCATCTTCCGCAAATGCGTTGGTGGATGCTTATCATGCCATTCAATTGGGAAAAGTCGATGTGGTTATTTCAGGTGGTGCAGAAGCCGGTATTAATAATTTTTCAGTCGGTGGATTCAACGCCATGAATGCCCTCTCAACAAGAAATGATGAGTATGAAACGGCTTCGCGCCCGTTTGACGCTACTCGCGATGGTTTTGTGCTGGGCGAAGGGTCGTGTACCTTAATCGTGGAAGATTACGAACATGCAAAAGCCAGGGGAGCAAAAATCTATGCAGAACTTTCCGGCGTTGGTTTGGTTACCGACACTTACCATATTACAGCCCCACATCCAAGGGGAGAAGCCGCAAAATTAGCGATGAAGATAGCCATAGAAGATGCAAATCTGAAACCCACTGATATTGGGCATATTAACACGCATGGAACCTCAACGCCGCTGGGAGATATATCAGAATGTTTGGCTATCGCTGACCTTTTTGGAACGCATTGTGATAATATTGCGATAAATGCGATAAAATCTATGACGGGACACATGCTGGGGGCGGCGGGAGCGGCTGAGGCTATTGCCACGATCCTTGCCCTGAAAACAGGAAAAGTACCCCCCACCATTAATCTCAAAGAAAAAGACCCTGAAATTCCAAATTTCAATTTTGTTCCAAACAACGCCATTGAGCATCAATTTTATGCCGCTATTTCCAATTCGTTTGGTTTTGGTGGGCACAACGCCTCGCTCGTTTTTTCGAAATTTGATTAACCAAAGTTAGGTTTGAATATTTTTTTTAAAAAGAAAACTACCGATAAAGAGATTGAAAAATTTCTTAAAAATATTTTGGGGATTAAACCTAAGAATTTGGATATCTACAAAATGGCATTCATTCATAGTTCTGCATCTTCCAAAAATAAAGTAGGAAATACCTTAAATAATGAACGTTTGGAATACCTTGGCGATGCCGTTTTGAATACCGTTGTCGCAGATTTTCTATTTAAAAAATTTCCATATTATCTTGAAGGTCCTCTCACAGAGCTGCGTTCAAAAATTGTTTGTCGCGACCATTTGAATAAACTATCCTATAAAATGGGACTACAGCAGTTTGTGATTATTGAACCCAAATGTCACCCAAAATCAATCAATGGAAATGTGTTTGAGGCACTTATGGGCGCACTCTATTTGGATAAAGGTTATGAAAAGACGAAAGATATTATTATCAATAAGTTGCTCCTTACTTTTATGGATTTGGATTCCGTTTTACAAGAGGAACATAACTACAAAAGCAAGTTGATTAACTGGGCGCAAAAAAACAGTTACAAAATAAGATTCGAAAATAGCGTATCTCACAATCCCGAAGGAAAAAAAATGTTTATTTCGCGGTGTTATGTGAATGGAAAATTTGTCGCTGAAGCAGAGCATTATACAATAAAAAAGGCAGACCAATCGGCGGCGGAAAAAGGATGGGCAGAACTACAAAACGATAACAAACATGGCTAATAAGAAAAAAAAACCTTCTCTATTTGTTCAAGATTTTTTTGGAACTTTCAATACGTATCGAATTTATACTTTAAAATCTGAACTTTCCATGTTTGCCTTTGCCAATAAACTGAGCAAGTCGCTGAATGTTTCTTTTACTTTACTATCTGATTTTGATTATGTTTCCGACAAACTTTCTGCCAATTTTGCCGTTTTTTATGCAGAATATCCCCTACAAGAATCGATTCACTGCCTGCTGTTAGAAAACAAAACCGGAACCAACCAACAAGAACTTTTTTCGCCAAAAACAGGAAAAAAATCCCATATCATAAACTATTCATTGTTTGAAGAATCGTTGTATCTCTTTAATAACAATGGGTTGCGTTGTTTTGATATAGAATTTGCGGATATGGATTATTTTCTGTTGCTTTTTACTAAAAAAACCACCGAGAATGAGATATTTTTGCAGTTTCCGAAAAATATTAATTCCTTTAAGGCAAAAGATGTTTCTTACTTATTAAACCGGGAGCAAACCTCTGCGGAAGCCAAAACGGTATCTTTTTTTAGAGATTTTTTCTGCAAATATGAAGTATATGCCAATCAGTTTTTAAGAAGGAAAAAGATGGAGCTTTTGGCTCCGGTAAAACAGATTCCGAAACACAATTTACAATTTCCAATAACGGCACCCTTAGAAAATGATTCTATTTCCGGTAATTTGCAATTGTCGAATGTGAATTTGGCGATACTGGCGGACGAGTAAGAAACTCTTTTATTTATGTGTCAATTCGGAGATTTTAGACTTTAAAAGTTTATTCTCATCGATTAGGTTTTGAATCTCAGCAAGAATAGACTCGGGATATTGATTATTTACGGTAAAATTTTCACAACCAATTTGCCCATTATTTTCTTTAATATTATTATTTACAACACTATCATTGGCGAAATAAGAAAAATCTTTGTCGAAAATATTACACACTTTATCCATCAGTAAGCAATCTATTTTATGAGCATTGCCTGATTCAATATTGTGTAAGGTAGTTTGAGAAATACCTAACTGATACGCTAATTCATTTTGAGACATCTTTCTTTCGTCTCTTAATTGTCTGATTTTAACACCAATACTCATTTTTTCTTTTTTTTAGAAATTATTTGCAAAACTATTAATTTTTAGTTATCAAATAAAAAATTTATTCATTTTTGAATTAAAATTATTCATTTTTGAATTGTCATATATTTCTTTATGAGGTAATTTCGCGGTGTTAAATCATTTACTGTTTTATGCTATTTTTGCACTGTTATTAACCCCTAAATTTTACAAAAAATGAGAAAATTTGTTATTCTTTTAATCAGTGCAATAGTGTTTTCCCTCAGCGTAAATCTTTACGCACAAACGGAAGGGTGTAGTTTCCGGTTTGCGTTAGGAAGCATAGGTTTTGGATGGCCTGATCCATTTGGTATAGAGGTTTCTGTTGATGGTGTTGAATTAGGAGTAGTTAGATTGCCTTGGGGAATTCCTTCTGCTGAAGAAACATTATTATTACCATCAGGAAAAATTGACTTTTCTTGGACTGGTGGCACTATACTTAAAGTTCAGTATTATTTCGAAATCTATAATTCATCAAATCAACTGATTTATACAACTCCTGAAATGCTTACAGTTGGATTGTTTTATACCTATCAAAATGAATGTCCCGAATGTATTCCTTTAACCGATTTTGAGGGGGAGTATATTCAGGAAACGAAATTGGTTAATCTCAATTGGACAGCTCCTGAAAGTGAGAATGTAACAGGTTTTAATATTCTTAGAAATGGAGAATTGATTGACCACGTTGCCCCAACAATACATTCTTATACTTCACAAACCGACACTTTGGCAACAGGAGC
>Ga0209628_10000517_pt1 | contig 23823 bp, 19 predicted proteins | sample TergutCu122P4_FD_187285 | JGI IMG/M metagenome (GOLD analysis project Ga0209628, IMG submission 187285) | Cubitermes ugandensis P4 segment gut microbial communities from Kakamega Forest, Kenya - Cu122 P4 (SPAdes) (version 2) | ecosystem: Host-associated > Arthropoda: Insects > Digestive system...
ATTTTGTTAATATCTTTTTTTCTTGTAAGTTGCAATACAACTGACATAAGAGGATTTCTTTTCCCAACGGGCAAAACGGTTGAAAAACGTTTTGCAGAGTCGCAAAAATGGAACGAAGCACAAGGAAAAATTGTAATTTTGAGTAACGAAAACGATTACGTTTTTTATGATTGTGCCGATATTCATATTGATAAAACAACACAAAATTTATCAAAATTTGTTAATATTGTAAATAATGATACTCTTGCCGCTTTTGCTTTTTTTGACGGTGATTTAATTAATGAAAAGGGTGCTTTTCCAACTTTTTACTCCGTATTTGTTGATACCATAAAGCCGAATGATTGTCCATTTTTTGCAACTGCCGGCAATCACGATTTGTTTTTTGGGCAATGGGAGGATTATGTAAAATACTTTCACACAGCCACTTACACTTTTATTGTAAAAACACCAACTGCACAAGATTTTTATATCGTGCTTGATACAGGCAGCGGCACGCTCGGCACAAGCCAACTTAAATGGCTGAAAAATATACTAAAAGAGCGTAAAAATTATCGTCATTGCATTGTTTTTACACACGCAAATATTTTCAAGACCGATAATTCGCAAACCACAAGCGGCAACCTTGCACTTGAAGAGACCTACGATTTGATTGATTTATTCAGTAAAAACAACGTCAATTTAGTTATCAGCGGACACGACCATTTTTACGGAATAGACAATTTTGACAATGTAACCTACATCACAACATCTGTTTTGATTGATGACGACAATACGGCGGCTTTTCTAAAAGTGGAAGTAGGCGAACGATTGAATTTTGAGAATATAAAGATTTTTTAGGAGTTAAGAACTAAGAACTAAGAGTTAAAAGTTAAGATATTAATTTTAGATTTACGATTGAATTTTAAACCTTAAACCAAATAAACATCAACCAACAACCAAATAACCAAAATCAACAACAACCGACAACCACTACTCAATAATAAAAAAATCTAAAACAATGGGCATTATAAGACAATTAAACCGTTCACTTTCTACTACAATATTTCTAAATGTTGTGTTTGGTGTTCTGTGGTTAGTATTGTCGTTTTTGCTTGAGAGCGAAAATAAAGATGTAGAAATCACCATTTTCAACTCAATTACGCTTTTTTCAATGCCATATTTTTTAAGTATTATTGTGCAATTAATTATATTTTTATTATTGGTATTTTTTGTTTATAAATTTATATTTTTACAATATTTAACAATCACAACATATTTGCCTTTTTCGGTTATGATGCTCTTTGGAGCAGTTTTTAAAAGCGCACATCTATTTGGAAATCAAACATTTGCTACAATATTTCTACTATTGGCAATTTGGCAGTTTATAAAAATTAATACACGCAAGGAGAACTCCACTATTGTTCTGAACACATTTTGGTTGTTGATAATAAGTACATTTTTTGTGTCGGAATTTGTATATCTTATTCCCGTTTTTATTTTTGGCTTTTTCTATTTTATTGAATTTAAAATCAAAACATTAATGGTGATGATTTTTGCAATTTTGATGCCTGTTTTATCTGCTTTGGGCTTATGTTTTTTGCTCGATAGAATTGATTTGTTTAATAACTTTTTTATCAAACTTTATAATTTTAATTTTGAAATAAATATAAAACTTTTTGAAACATATACTGCAATTCTTGCGCTTATTTCAGTAATTTTTGTGTTGTTTTCGCTCTTCTTTTTCCTGCGTAACATAAACAACTATAAATTTCAAACACGCAAATTTACATTTTTTTTCGTAATTTTGTGGCTTTCAATAATTTTTTTAATCCTATTTCTACAAAATAATTATTCAAACTTTATTTTGATTTATATAATTTTAGTGTCATTCTTTATATCCTTGAATCTCACTAACTTACAAAACAAAAGAACTAAAAACTAAAAACTAAAAACTAAGAATTATTTTAGATTTACGATTTTAGATTTTTATAGAGCATAGAACAAAGAGCAAGGAACAAAGACATAAAAAAATAGTTATGAATAGTTATTTATTGTAACACTGCAAATAAAAAACGCACATAACTACACATAACTATTCATAACAACAAATACTACGCATAACTATTAATAACGCCGAAAGCACATAACTATTCATAACTAAAAAAAATTAACAACAACCAACAAACAAATCAACAACTATTACTCAATACTAAATAATAATGAATAAAGACGATAAACGATTAATTTCCAATATTGTAGCGGGAATGCAAGAGCAAAAGGCAAAAAAAATTGCTGTTGTAGATATGACCGCACTTGATGCTCCCTGTCAATATTTTGTGATTTGCGAAGGAAACTCAAACAGGCAGGTTGAGGCGATTGCCGACACAATGAGAGATTTTGTGCGGACAAAAATGAAGCAAAAACCCTTTGCAGCCGATGGTTACGAAAATGCACAATGGATTGCATTTGACTACGGAAGTGTGATTGTACATATTTTTCAGCGTGAAACACGCCAATTCTACGATATAGAACACCTTTGGGACGATGCAAAAATTGAATATATTCCAGACATTGACTAATTAAAAATTAAGAATTAAGAATTGTTTGTTGGTTTTTGTTTGTTGATTTTTTTTAACCATTTAACCATCAACCAACAAACAGAAAAACTAACCACTAACCACTAACCACCAACCATTAATCACTAATCACTAAAAAAAATGAATATTCCTACTCAAAATCCTCAGAATCAGCAAAAGAAACCGATTCAAAACAAACCAATTAAACCGCTAAAACCAAAATTTAACTTCTATTGGCTCTACGGAATTTTAATTCTTGCCTTTATAGCAGCGCAATTTTGGGGAAATACCCCTTCAAAAGAGGTTTCTATAACCAATTTTGAGAAAATTTTGAATAACGATTGTGTGAAAAAAATTACTGTAATTTCTGCCAAAGAACAGATTGAAGCGGAAATTGATACCATTTGCGCACAAAAAATGTACAGCGAAAAAGTTAATTTCAAAGGTACAAAAACAATAAAAGTTTTTGCTCATTATGGTTCTAACGATGAAATGGACAAAAAATTGAACAAACTCAACGAAGACGGCATCTTTACGGGCGAAATCACATATCAAAAGGATAACGGTTTTATGGGGATGTTTATTTATGCTATTCTTCCTGTTTTACTGATTATCGGTTTTTTTGTATTAATGGGAAGAATGGGTGGTGGAATGGCAGGCGGAATTTTCAATGTAGGACGTTCAAAAGCACAGGTTTTTGATAATAAAAAAGAGGGAAAAATTACTTTTAAAGATGTTGCCGGACTTGAAAGTGCAAAAATTGAGGTGCAGGAGATCGTGGAATTTCTTAAAAACCCAAAAAAATATACCGAACTTGGCGGCAAAATTCCAAAGGGCGCACTTTTGGTAGGTCCTCCGGGAACGGGTAAAACCCTTTTGGCAAAAGCAGTTGCAGGCGAAGCAAATGTGCCGTTCTTTTCGCTTTCGGGGTCTGATTTTGTGGAAATGTTTGTGGGCGTAGGCGCAAGCCGCGTGCGCGATTTGTTCCGTCAGGCAAAAGACAATTCGCCTTGTATAATTTTTATTGATGAAATTGATGCCGTAGGTCGTGCAAGAGGCAAAAATCCAAATATGAATGTAAATGACGAAAGGGAAAGTACTTTAAATCAATTACTTACAGAGATGGACGGCTTCGGTACAAATAGCGGCGTGATACTGCTCGCTGCTACAAACCGCGCCGATATTTTAGATAAAGCACTGTTGCGTGCAGGTCGTTTTGACAGACAAATTCACGTTGATTTACCCGATGTACACGAGCGAAAAGAGATTTTTAACGTGCATCTTCGTCCCCTGAAACTTGATGATACCCTTGACAAAGATTTTCTTGCTCGACAAACGCCCGGATTTTCGGGTGCAGACATCGCCAACGTTTGCAACGAAGCGGCTCTGATTGCCGCCAGAAAAGACAAAAAAGCCGTTGGAAAACAGGATTTTCTTGATGCCGTTGATAGAATTGTGGGCGGTTTGGAGAAGAAAAACAAAATTATGACGGTGGAAGAAAAACGTTCTGTGGCATTTCACGAGGCGGGACACGCAACGGTCAGTTGGATGCTCGAACACGGCAACCCGCTTGTGAAAGTTACCATCGTGCCGCGTGGAATGGCTCTCGGCGCAGCGTGGTATCTGCCTGAGGAGCGGCAATTTACCACCGCAGAGCATATTTTGGACGAGGTTTGTTCGTTGCTCGGCGGGCGCGCTGCCGAAATGCAGTTTTTCAACACCGCATCAACAGGCGCACTCAACGACCTTGAACGTGCCACAAAGCAGGTTTATGCAATGGTTGCCTACTACGGAATGAGTAAAAATATGCCGAACATCAGTTATTATGACTCTTCGGGGCAGTACGATTTTGGTTTTACAAAGCCGTATAGCGACACCACAGGAAAAAATATTGATACCGAAGTGCAAAAAATCATTGACGAACAATTTGAACGTGCAAAAGAGATTTTGAAAGAAAATCAGGAGGGTGTCGAACAAATTGCGCAAATTCTTATCGAAAGGGAGGTACTTTTTGCCGATGATGTAAAAGAGATTCTCGGCGAACGTCCCTGGAAAAGCAGAGGCGAACAGTTGTTGAACGATAGCGAAAAGAAGAACTAAAAGTTATTTATTGTTATTCATAGTTTTGTAGTTATTAGTTGTAATGCTGCAAAATAACAATGAATAACTACAAATAAAGCCGAAGGCATATAACTATTAATAACAAAAAGATATTATGAAAACCCTAATAATCAGAACTTTAAGCGGAGCGGTTTATGTTGCGCTGATAGTGTGGGCAATTTTGTGGAACAATTTTGCTTTTGCAGCGGTGTTTGCCGTTTTATCTGCGCTAACAACCTACGAATTTCACAAATTAACCAACAAACAGGAAAATGTTAATGCGCTGGCGTGGCTGGGGGCGTTGACAAGTTTTATGTTGTTCTTGTTTAGTTTTATGATACCTTTAAGAAAAGATATTTACTTATTTAACTCGCTTGTTTCAATTTTGATTTTTATTTATCTTTTTTTGATATTCGGAACTTTTACGATAGAAATTTTTAGAAAAAAATCAAACCCAATAAATAATGTTGCTTACATTTTTTTAGGTCAAATTTATATTGCATTGCCGTTTATATGTATGCTATCTATAATACAAGCATTTGAACCAATTTTTCTACTTGCTCTTTTTTTAATTATTTGGGTAAATGATACTTTTGCATATTTGAGCGGTTCGGCTTTTGGAAAACATAAAATGTTTCCGAAAATTTCGCCGAAAAAATCGTGGGAAGGTTTTATTGGCGGGTTAATTGGTGCATTGATTGCTGCATATCTTCTTTTTAGATTTTTGCCAACAGAAATTTTTAATTATAATGCTTTAAATCTTTGGCAATGGCTACTTTTTGCATTAATAATCGTAATTTTCGGCACAATAGGTGATTTCTTTGAAAGTTTAATAAAACGCACAATCGGCGTTAAGGACTCTGGAAATATTATGCCCGGACACGGTGGTTTTTTAGACAGATTTGACAGCGTAATTTTTGCAGCCCCGCCTGCATTAATTTTTTTGATGATTTTCGTAAAATAAACTAAATTAACATAAAGTAACAAACAAAAATATATGAAGAAAACATTTATTTTATTCACTTTAATTTTAAATTTTTTGCTGCTTTCGGCACAGCAGCCGTTTTTTCGTTTTGCAGTGATTTCAGACACGCATATTTCGAGTGAAAACAAGCAAAATTCTGATGATTTAAACAGCGTTATTGCAGACATCAACAAACAGCAAGGCATTGCTTTTGTACTTGTAACCGGTGATGTAACCGACAAAGGCGACCTGAAATCGCTTACCGAGACGAAAAAAATGTTGAGCAAACTAAACTCTCATTTTTATGTGCTTGCAGGTAACCACGACACCAAAAATAGTGATGATTTTGGCTTAAATTTTAAAAAAGTGTTTGGCGACAACAAATTTCGCCATTCGTTCAACGGCTTTTTCTTTTTGGGGCTGAGTTCGGGGCAATATTTTGGACAAAATGAGGGACATTTTTCGGTGCAGGATATTGAGTGGCTTAAACGTGCTTTGAAAAATATTGGCAAAAAAAGACCGATTTTTTTTGTTACGCACCACCCTTTGAAAACGGGTGATGTTGATAACTGGTTTGAAATCACCGATGTTTTGCGGGAATACAACACGCAGGCGGTGCTGTCGGGGCATTATCACAGAAATCTTGTGCTAAATTATGATGGAATTGCAGGTATTTTGAACAACACCACGCAGCGCAATGAGGAAACTTCGCCACATTATAATATATACGAAATGGCTGATTCTCTCTATGTTTTTGATAAACAGGTCGGCAAAGATGCGGAAAAATGGTTTGCTTTGGCAATAGAACAAAAATTTTTCCCAAATATTGACACAAAAAATTTTCCACGACCAAATTTTGATGTGAATAAAGAGTATAAAAATGTAAAAGAAATTTGGTTAAAACGCTTACCAACAGATACTTACGCAAATCCGATTGTTAATAACGATTTGATGTATTTTGGCAGTGAAACAGGCGTTTTTTATTGTTTTGACATCAAAAAAGGAAAACAAAAATGGATTTTCCGCACAATGGACAAGATTGTTGGCAGTGCCGTTGCGGTTGATGACAAAGTGATTTTCGGCTCAACCGACCGAAATGTCTATTGCCTTGACGCAAACACAGGAAAATTGATTTGGAAATATTTACATAAAGAGGCAATATTTTCAGACGCAAAAACTGCTGAAAAATCTGAAACTTCTAATAATTGTGTATATTTTGAAACCAAAAAAAATGATTTTTTTGCATTAAATATCTCTGACGGAACACTTTGTCCTGATTGTAATAAAATGTTAAATATTGAGAACAATTCTACAGAAGCACAAATTTTAGAAAATGGTATAATCGCTTTTGTTGATAACAATGAAAATATTTTAGCAAAACGTAAAATCGGCAATACTTCTTTCAATCGTCCTGTAAAAGTTGGCGAAAGGGATTATGTTTTTACAACCACAAGCGGTTATGTGGGAAGAATTGTTTTTTGAGTTCATAATCATTGGTTGCTGTTTGTTGTTGATAAACAAACAAATCAACATTTCAAAAGACGAATTAAAATAACCAAATAATTAAATTAAATAACAACCGACAAACAAATAAACTTTAATGAAAACCATTATGAATCGCCGTAGTATTCGTGTTTATAAGCCCGAATGTGTTCCGCAGAGTGTTTTAGACACAATTGCACTGACGGCTATTAACGCTCCAAGTGCGCGTAATTTGCAACCTTGGGAGATGCGAATAATTAAAAATCGCAAACTTATCGCCGAAATAGAAAGCGGTTGGCTTGCAATGCGCAAAGCCGAAAATCCTGATTTGGAATATAAACCCGCATTTCACAATGCACCTGTGCTGCTTGTTGTAGCATATAACAAAAACAACCCTTTCGGACAGGTTGATTGCGGATGGTTTGGGCAAAATATTTTGCTTACAGCACAATCACTCGGTCTTGGCACTTGTGTTGTAGCAAGTCCAAATAGTTTTTTCAATTCTGAAGCAGGTAAAAAAGTTATGGAAAAACTCAATTTTTCTGAAAATTATGTAGTGATATACTCCATCACACTCGGTTACCCCGCCGAAGAGCCACCAGCAAAACCTCGTGATGCAGCAAAAGTGCAGATTATAGAATAACTTATAAACTTTAAAGATTTTTTTGACTTATCGGCTTATTACTACTTTTTTGACCATAAAGGTAAAAAAACGGAGATATAAACAAACTTTTTAATATTTATTTAATATAAAATCAAAAAGTTAAATAGTTTTTAAGGGACTACTAATTAAGAAGTGTTATTAAACTATTTCTAAAAACTCCTCCTCAACCATTTTCATTGAATTAAATTTTTGAAATAATCGGGCAGTTGCAATAACATCTTTTTGGCAGTATTGCACTATTCTGTCTATATTTTTTCCTTTATAAAAAACCTCTGCCACTTGCGAACCGTCAATATCATCTTTTGGCGTTGGAATATTAAATACAGCGGAGAGTAGTTTTAGAGAAGTATAATTTTTGTAATCGCCAAACCGCCAAAGTTCAAGCGTATCAATAAAAGATGTCTCCCAAGGTTTTTTGCCTGCTGCGTTGATGCCTTGCGGAATTGCCAAATTATTGATTAACAGCCGTCTGCAAATAAAAGGAATATCAAATTCCTTGATATTATGCCCGCAAACACAATGCTCGTTTGTCTTCATAAATTTGTTTAACATTACAGTGAAATCCTGCAAAAGTTGCTTTTCGTCAGTATCTGCAAACGATTTCACACGAAAAAACTGCTCGTTATCTTTTCTGTAGAAAAAACCGACAGAGATACAGATAATTTTTGAAAATTCGGAATAAATACCCGCATTTTTCATAAAAATTTCATCATTTGAAAGATTTTGGGGAAATTTTTCAGGCATTTTAATTTTTAACATTTCACTTTTTTCAAGCCAAAGTTTTTGTAAATTTTCAGGCAATTCGCTCAAAAATTCCGCTTGCGGTGCTGTTTCAATGTCAATGAAAAGGATGTTGTTGATGTTCATATTTTTTAGTATCAAGTAGTGAGTATCAAGTAGTAAGCACAAAATTCTTAACTCTTAGTTCTTAATTCTTAGTTCTTAATTCAACCTCAAATTATTTTTTATATACATTGTCAAGATATGTATTGCCATTTTGTTGCCGCCGCCTTCGGGGATAATCAGGTCGGCGTAGCGTTTTGTCGGCTCAATAAACTGCAAGTGCATAGGTTTCAGCACTTTGGTATATCTGTCCATCACTTGCGAGGCGGTGCGTCCGCGCTCTTTTATGTCGCGGTTGATAACACGGATAAGCCGCTCGTCAGAGTCGGTGTCAACAAACACTTTGAGGTTCATTTGTTCGCGCAGTTTTTTGTCGCAAAGCGTTAGAATGCCCTCTACAATTACCACATCGCACGGCTCAATATGTATTGTCTCCGGTCCGCGCGTACAGGTGATGTACGAATATGTCGGCTGTTCTATTGCTTTCCCATTTTTTAGCATTTTTAGGTGTGCTGTTAGCAACTCCCAATCAAAAGCATCGGGGTGGTCAAAATTGATGTTTTGCCGCTCCTCAACGGGAACGTGGCTGCTGTCTTTGTAATAGGAGTCCTGCGGCAATAAGACAACCTCGTTTGGCGGCAAACTTTCAATAATTTTATTTACTACGGTAGTTTTGCCCGAACCCGTTCCGCCTGCAATTCCGATAATTAACATTTTTTATAGTGGTTAATGGTTTATGATTAAAGTGCAAATTTAGTAAAAATTTTTGTTAAAAACTTTATAAAAAATTGTTGATAAAAAAATGTATGTATTTTTGGTTATGTAAAAAAATATTCGTACCTTTGGACAATATTTGTTTTTATATCAAGCTTTTTATAACTGTTTGATATACAATACATAATACATAACAATACAATTTATTAATTTTATAAAATATTTTATTATGAAAAAAAATTCATTTTTAATGGTTGCACTATTTGCAACAATGTTTTTGGGCGTAAATGCTCAAAAAACATACAATTTGGTCACCTCTAATGCTGACCTTGTAACAGGTGCAAAATATATTTTTGCAGGATATAAAACAACTGCTACAACACCTCCCGCATCAGGCGGACACACAGGAACTAATGCTGCAGGTTGGTATGTATTAGGGTATCAAAAGGCAAATAACAGAGATGCAATATTTGCTGTTGCAGGTGGTACTACTCCGCCGGCATCATTACAGGTTACACCTGCACTTTCTAATGCAGACATAAATAATGCATTTGAAATTACTTTAAATGGTACCTCTGGTACTTGGGTGCTTTATGATGCTGCAAATGCTACAAATTTAGGACCTGATAAAACTACAAGTGCTAATAACCACCTTAAGCCAAGTACTGCAACACCAACTTTTACTATTGTAATTGCATCAGATTCTAAAGCCGCTGTAACTTGTTTTGGAAGCGAAGCAAATACAAATGCTACGCCAAGAAACATTGTACGGTTTAATGTAGGTGCAAATACTACAGACCCTGTTTTTGCTTGTTATAATTCAGGAACACAAACAGATATTTATCTGTATAAAGAAGTTGCTGCTCCTCCAACCCAGGTTGCTACTCCGACAATCTCTCCAACAAGTACTACTTTTACCACTTCTCAAACTGTTTCAATTTCTTGCACAGAAACAGGTGCAAGCATCTATTACTCCACAGACGGCTCAACTCCATCGGCAACATCAGCAACATCAACTCTTTATGCTACGGCTTTCCAAGTTACAACAACAACAACTGTGAAAGCAATAGCAGTCAAAGCAGGAATGGATGACAGCAATGTTGCAAGTGAAACATATACACTTGCTCCGCCTGTAACCACCCCAAATGTTATTATTACTCAGGTTTATGGCGGCGGCGGCAATACCGGTGCTCCTTACAAATCGGACTTTATTGAATTGTACAACACTACTGCGGCAGACATTAACATTGGCGGTTGGAGTATTCAATACTCTGCTGCAGGAGGTGCTACCACAGTTACGGCTGGAAACATGAATGTGTTCCCTGCTGGTACAATAATCAAAGCACATGAACATTATTCTATGATAGGTGCTTCTGGTGCTAATGGCGCAGATTGGCCCGTTGGAACTTTTGACTGGGAAAATCCAATAAATCTTATAAATCTTGCTGGAACTGCTGGCAAAGTTATCTTGATGAAAAATGGCACAGCAGTTACGCCATCTTCTTTAAATGCTATTATCAATGACCCCAATTTTGGCGATTATGTAACTTTTGGAACAGGATGTTCTCCTGTTTACGGAAGCAATATGGCAGCAAATTTGACTAATTCACAAAGTGCTTTGCGTAAATCTACTGCAGGGGTTTATCAATACACTGCAAATATTGGCAACGATTTTGACCCTGCTACTCCAAACCCAAGAAAAGGTACTGTTGTTACAAATCAGGTTGCAAAACCTGTGATTTCTCCCGCAGGCGGTAATGTATCTGCTCCTGTACCTGTTTCAATTTCTTGCACAGAAACAGGTGCAAGCATCTATTACTCCACAGACGGCTCAACTCCATCGGCAACATCAGCAACATCAACTCTTTATTCTACGGCTTTCCAAGTTACAGCAACAACAACTGTAAAAGCAATAGCAGTAAAATCAGGAATGGATGACAGCGAAATAGCAAGTGAAACGTATACATTTATGTCAGGTGCAACCTTTTTTGAAGATTTTGAAAATATGACTGGTTCAGGTTCTTATGCAGGTTCCGTTGCCACATTTGCTAGCGGACAATGGCTTGTAAGAGGTTACACCACAATGGATGCTAATGACCGCCGTAACGGTACCCGCAGTGTAAGATTGAGAGGAAGTGCAAATGATACTATCATTCCTACCACAGGAATGATAGCAGGTAACTATGCCGAAATGAAATTTGATAAAACGGGCGGAATTGGTAATGTTTCGTTCAAATATGGTTCATACAGCACTCATGCAGGTGGAGTATTAAATTTAGAGTATTCAATAGACCAGGGAGCCACTTGGGTACTGGCTGGTTCCACACCTGCAGCACCAAGTTGGACAGCGGGCGGTTCTGTATTACAAGATGCTTCTTTTAATGTTAATATATCCGGTAATGCCCGTATCAGAATTTTTAAACCACAACAAACAGGTAGTACATCTGTAAATATTGATGATATTATTATTACTGATTTCAGCGGCACTGTAACTCAGGTTGCAATGCCCACATTCTCTCACACAAGCGGTAATGTAACTGCTCCTTTTGATGTTACAATCACTTGTGCAACAGAAGGTGCAACAATTCATTACACAACAGACGGCTCAACCCCAACAGAAACATCACCTACTTATTCCACACCTTTGAATATTACAGCAACAACAACTGTAAAAGCAATAGCAGTTTTGGCAGGAATGGACGAAAGCAACGTGGCTACTGCAATTTACACCTTCCCAGTAGAAGTTGCAAATATTGCAGCGTTTAAAGCAGCAAACACCGTTACAAGCACTATTTTTTATAAAATTACAGGCGATGTAACATTTGTTTGGAGAAACGGCAGATATATGTATGTGAAAGACAACACTGGCGGACTTTTGATTTACGATAGTGCAACCCCAGTAATTACAACCGAATATACAAACGGTGATGTAATTAGCGGAGGTATTTTTGGTACTGCCACAATGTATAGCGGTTTATGCGAATTAATTCCAACAGTAAATACTGCGGCTGGCACGGCTGGCACGGCTGTTGAGCCAATAGCACTGACTATGGCAGATTTGCTTGCTAACTTCGCACAATATGATTCACAGTTGATAAAACTTACAAAAGTAGCTACCGTTGGCGGTACTTTTGGAACAGGTTCAGCAGGTAATATTGCCATCTCTCAAGAAGAATCATCAATGGTTTGCCGTAATAATTTTGGTACAATTACAAATACCGTTTTGAGTGCTGACAAAGAGTATGACATTACAGGATTTGCAATACCGTACAACACAGACAGACAGATTGCTCCAAGAGGTACTACTGATATAGCAGAGCATATTGAGGGCGGAACTCCGAATATTCACACCAACGCAATAGAAATGTTTGTTTCAAACGGTGCTTTGAATGTAATTTCAGAAGGCGGAGTGATTGAAATATTCACTGTTCTTGGCATAAAAGTTGCAGAAGTGAATGCTAATTATGGCATCACCACTATCAACGGTCTTCCAAATAATCAGTTGCTTATTGTAAAAATCGGCAACAAAACAGGAAAAGTTGTTGTTAGATAAAACTAATGCTGTCATTTCTGCGCAAGCAGGAATCGCTTGATGTTCAAACGATTGCGGGTCAATCCCGCAATGACAAATAAATATTAATTAAAAGTGGAGTTGCATAACTTCACTTTTTTTTGTAATTTTGCAGTTGTTTTGTTGTTTTTAATTCAATATATCATACTACTAATTTTTAATTTTTAATTTTTAATTTTTAATTTCTAATTTCTAATTCCTAATTCCTAACTCCTAACTCCTAACTCCTAACTCCTAACTCCTAACTCCTAACTCCTAACTCCTAACTCCTAACTCCTAACTCCTAACTCCTAACTCCTAACTCCTAACTCCTAACTCCTAACTCCTAACTCCTAACCCCTAACCCCTAACCCCTACTTTTATGAAAAAATCTCTTTTATCTTTATTGATTTTGTTTGTTTCGATAAGTTTTTTATCGGCGCAAAATCTTGTTTTGCCGATTGATTCGGCGGTTAGAAAAGGCGTTTTGCCAAACGGCTTGACCTATTATATTCGTCATAACGAAAAGCCGAAGCAGCGCGCCGAGTTTCAAATTGCGCAAAATGTGGGCGCAATCCTTGAAAATGACAACCAAAACGGACTTGCCCATTTTCTCGAACACATGGCTTTCAACGGCTCGGAAAATTTCCCCGACAAGGGCATTATCAACTATTTTGAGAGTATCGGCGTGAGTTTCGGCAGAAATATTAACGCCTACACTTCGCTTGACGAAACCGTTTATCGCCTCTCTGACGTGCCTACAATCCGCGAAGGCATTATTGACAGCGCACTTTTGGTGCTACGTGATTGGAGTACGGGAATTTCACTTTTAGATAAGGAAATTGACAACGAACGCGGCGTGATTTTGGAAGAGTGGCGCACCGGAGCAAATGCAAACCGCAGAATGTGGAAAGCATCAAATGCGCAGAAATATGTCGGCTCGCAATACGCAAAGCGCGATGTAATCGGCGATACAGCGGTAATAAACAACTTTACATACCAAGCATTGCGTGATTATTACGAAAAATGGTACGGACCCGATTTGCAGGCGATTGTAGTTGTAGGCGATATTGATGTTGATAAAATTGAGAAAAAAATTATTGATTTATTCAGCAAAATTGAGCCAAGAAGTAATCGCGGAGAAAGACCGATTTATTACGTAGAAATGCCAAAAGAGCCGATTGTTTCTATTGTTACAGATAAAGAGGCGCAAAATTCAAGAATTACTATGGAATTTATTGAATATACAGTAAAAGATAAAAACAGCGATAATGACAAGGCACTTTTGGAAATTAATTATATTAATTCTATTTATAGAGATTTGATAAATAAAATTTTTTCGTATCGTTTTGATGAACAAGCACAAGACCCTAATGCAAATTTTCTTGGTGCTTACGTTGGTTTTGATGAGACATTAACAAAAGGAAATCAGGGTTGGGTTGCAATTACAATTCCAAAAGAGGGAAAAGAACGCGAAGCATTAACGGATTTATATTCTGAAATAACAAAGGCGCGTCAGTTTGGCTTTACAAATGCAGAATTTGAGCGCGCAAAAGCAGATATGTTGAATGATTATGAAAAATCGTTTAATGATAGAAATAGCCGTCAAAATATCACTTTAACAAGAGAATATATTAGAAATTATCTTGATAATGAGCCAATTCCGGGAATTGAATGGGAATATAATTATGTAAAGAATTTTTTTAATAACCGTACAGTAAATGACTTGAATGCTTTTTTTAAATTTCGTCCATTATATGACGATGTAAATTTTTCCTCAATTTATCCAAAATTTACAGAAAGTGTAATTGTTGCCCTTCAAGCACCTGAAAAGGAGCAACTTACTTTACCTTCAAAAGATGAAATAAAACAAATATTAAAAAAAGTTGAAAATACAACTTTTGAAGCACCAAAAGAGGAACAAATTGCAAAAAATCTTGTTGATAAAGCACCAAAAGCAGGAAAAATAAAAACAATTACAAAAAAATCTTCTCTTGGAACTACCGAATGGCTTTTGTCAAACGGCGTTAAAGTTGTTTTTAAACCGACAGAATTTAAAAAAGATGAAATTTTGCTGAACGCTTTTTCGTGGGGAGGCACAAACAAAGTGGCAACTGCCGATTTGGCTTCGGCAGAGGCGGCAACAGATATAATTGAATATAGCGGTTTGGGTAAATTTTCTTATACCGACTTGCAAAAAGTTCTTACGGGAAAAACCGTTTCGGTTAATCCAAATATTGCAAGCGATACCGAAAATATAAATGGAAATTCTTCTGTAAAGGACTTTGAGACGATGTTGCAAATGGTTTATCTCTATTTCCAAGAGCCGCGCAAAGATGAAAAAGCGTTCCAAACAACGATGGAATTGTATAAAAATTCTATTGCAAACCGTGAAAAAAATCCAAAAGCAATTTTTGCCGATACATTATCAACGGTTTGGAGTTGTTATGATAAGCGTAATTTGTTGTTTAACAACGACTTTTTATCAAAAATAAATTATCAAAAAGCAGTGGAAATTTTTAAACAGCGTTTTGCCGCTGCAAATGATTTTACATTTATTTTTACAGGAAATATTAATCCCGATGATAAAGAGACGCAAAAAATGATTTTAACGTGGCTCGGCGGTCTGAAAAAAGGGGCAATCGAACAATATACGCCTCAACCAAATTGCCACCCCAAAGGCGAAGTAAAAAAATATTTTACAGCAAAAATGGAGGTAGAGACCTCCACAAACGCCATAAGATACTATGCGCCAATGGAATATAATTGGGAAAATTCTCTAAATATGACCGCTATTGGCAGGGTGCTGAACATCAGATATTTGGAGTCGGTGCGGGAGCGTGAAGGCGGAAGTTACGGCGTTGGCGTGAGCGGCTCAACAACAAGATTGCCAGCAGGCGAGGCATTGTTGCGCATTCAATTTGACGGCAACCCCGAAAAACAAAAGATACTTGTGGCAATAATCCACGATGAGATTGACCAAATTATAAAAAATGGCGTGCGTGCTGACGATTTGCAAAAAGTTAAAGAGAGTATGTTAAAGGACTTTGAGGAAAATCTTGAAAAAAACAACTATTGGTCGTCAATTCTCGCTGCATATTATATGGACGGCAGAAATTATATTGCCGACTATCGCAATGCTGTAAATGCTCTCACATTAGAAAGCGTGCGGAAAACGCTTAAAAAACTTGTTGCCGCCGGTAATGTTTTAGAGGTTTCAATGAGCAAAGAGAAATAGAAAAAAAATACAACTTTTAATAATAAAAATTATGGAAAAAGAAATTATTGAATTTGATGATTCGCTGGCGATTGAGTTTATAAAAAACAACTTGCCATGTGAGCAAAAAAAGCAAATTGATGAAGATACAATTCAATATGTGCTTGATTTAATTTGTGAATATTACGAGGCAAATGGACTTATGGACGAAGATGACAATGAAATGTATGAGGTTGAGGAGTCCGAAATTGCAGAAGACGATATGTTTAATTATATTTCGGCTTTGGTAAAAAAGGACAAAATATTTAAACTCTCCGATGAGCAACTGCAACTTATCCTTGATGGCGAATTTGCCTACGGCAAAAGCATTGGAATTTACAGTGAAAGTGAATAGGAGAGGAGTTAGGAGTTAGGAATTAGGAGTTAGGAATTTATTTTTAGTTTTTAGTTTTTAGTTTTTAGTTTTTAGTTTTTAGTTTTTAGTTTTTAGTTTTTAACTTTTAGTTTTTAGTTTTTAGTTTTTAGTTTTTAACTTTTAGTTTTTAGTTTTTAGTTTTTAGTTTTTAGTTTTTAACTTTTAGTTTTTAGTTTTTAACTTTTAGTTTTTAGTTTTTAGTTTTTAGTTTTTAACTTTTAGTTTTTAGTTTCTAACTTTTAGTTTTTAGTTTTTAGTTTTTAGTTTCTAACTTTTAGTTTTTAGTTTCTAACTTTTAGTTTTTAGTTTTTAACTTTTAGTTTTTAGTTTTTAACTTTTAGTTTTTAGTTTTTAGTTTTTAACTTTTAGTTTTTAACTTTTAGTTTTTAGTTTTTACTTTTTAGTTTTTAGTTTTTATGTATTATTTATATTTTCCTTTTTTGTGGCTAATTTCATATTTGCCGCTAAGTGTTTTGTATTTAATATCTGACTTTTGTAAGTTTTTGATATTCAGAGTTTTTGGTTATCGGGTAGATATTGTTAACCAAAATTTAAAAAATTCTTTTCCTGATAAATCGGTTGATTTTTTAATGGCAACAGAAAATAAATTTTACCGTCATTTTTGCGACACAATGTTCGAGACGCTTTGGTTTTGGCACGCTAGTCCAAAAAAAATTAGGAAGCACCTTGAATATAAAAATCTTAACGTTTTTGAAGAACTGAAAGCAAAAAACAAAGACATTGTAATTCTTTTTGGACATTACTGCAACTGGGAGTGGAACGCCTTTGTTCCGCAGGAGTTAAAAAGCGGATTTTATGATATTTTTACGCTTTACATACCGCTGCACGACAAAAAATTTGATAAATTTACAAAAAAAATTAGAGAAAATTTTGGCGTTAAATGTGTAACAAACAAAAACTTTTTGCGCACTTGGACAAACTGCCGAAAAAGCAATATTAATGCTGCTTTTGCCTTTATTGCCGACCAATCGCCTTGGGGAAACAACATACATTATTGGACAAAATTTTTGAAGCAAGATACAACTTTTTTTACAGGATGGGAAGAGATTGCACGAAAGTTCAATTTGGCTGTTATTTATGTTGATATGCAAAAAATAGCCCGCGGTAAATATATCTACAAACCGGAAATTTTATGCGAAAATTCATCAGAAACAGCAGAATTTGAACTAACCGAAAAATATGTACGTCGTTTTGAGCGCAATATTTTAATAGAGCCGTCATTCTGGCTCTGGACGCACAAAAGGTGGAAGGTAAAGCAAAAATATTAACTCCCCAATAGAGTAGAATGGGTAAATTTTAAGTCAGATGAGATATAGTTTTCCCTTTTAGGTTTGTTTTTTACTAAATCGGTGCAAAGATATTTTGTATTATCATCTGCTATAACTATTGCTGCCACTGTTATTTCTCTAATTTTTACTGTAATTTTATTGCGCCATTAATATTTGCACTATATAAATTTCCACAGTCAAACCGAGTTGTTGAGTTATTTTTTGTGCTGCAATAATGTTATCTCCATCAGTTACAGCAACCACTTTATCAATTATACCATTTTAAAAATCGTCTGTAGGTCACTGTTACTATGGTTCCAACTTTGTACGATTAACTGCTTTTTCTATAACTTATCACTGCTAAGCCGTTGAATATTACGCCAAAACCGAGCAGTGTAAAAAGTTGAGGTAAAAGTTCAAACATTCCGCTGCCTTTGAGATAAACCGACCTCATCACATCAATAAAATAGCGTAAAGGATTTGCATAAGTTAGATATTGCGCCCATTTTGGCATACTGTTTATCGGAGTGAAAAGTCCGCTGATTAAAATAAAAAGCATCATACAAAAAAACATTACAAACATTGCCTGTTGCATTGTGGCAGAATAGTTGGAAATTAACAAACCCAGCCCTGATACAGCCACCACATAAACGCTTGCATAGAGATAAATTGTTGCCAAACTGCCTGCGGGAATTAAACCGTAGATTAACCGTGCAAGCAGCAAACTGATTGACAGCACCACAAAACCGATAACCCAATAAGGAATAAGTTTGCCCAAAATAAAGGTAAATTTGCTCACAGGCGTTACGTTGATTTGTTCGATTGTGCCTACCTCTTTTTCGCTAACGATATTTAGTGCGGGCAAAAAACCGGTTAGCAAAGTCAGCAGCATAACCATTATTGCAGGCACCATAAAGACCTTATAATCAAGATATTGATTAAATAAAAATTGCGGTTTAATGGCTGATTTTGGAACATTTATTCCATTTTCTGCGAGCAAACCGGCAGAAAAATCAAGCACAATGCCTGTTAGATATTGTGCGCCGAGTCCTCCCTTCATACCATTGACCGAATTAACCGAAACCATAACATCCGCTTTGTTTTGCCTAATGAGATTTTTTTCAAAATTTGGCTGAATTTCGAGAATTGCGTCTGTTTTGCCTTTTTCAACGCTTTTAAGAGCATCGCTATAACTACTTGAAACGTCTGCCAAACGAAAATAGCCCGAAGAGATTATTTTGTTGGTCAGCCGTGCCGAATAGGTGCTGTGGTCGTTATCTACAACGCTGAGATTCAAGTCCTTAACCTCCTGATTTGCTGCCCAAGGCAGTATCAACAACATCATTATGGGAAAAATAAATATCAATTTCGGCAAAAACGGATTGCGAAATATTTGTTTAAACTCTTTTTCTATTAAAAATTTTAACATTATTATTATTGAATTATGAATTATGAACTATTTTTTAGATTACAAAAATATTAATTTTGTGCAAAAACACTTTTTTAGTCAAATAATTTACTATTTTTTTTGTTATTAAGATAATTGATTAATAAATGGCAGCGATTTTTCATTTTCAATTTTCAATTTGTAATTAATTTAATCTTACTTTAAATTTCTTTAAACTTACCGTTAGCAGCAACAAAGTCATACCGAATAAAATGGCAAATTCTCTTGCAACATACACAAAATCAACGCCTTGTATCATCAATTTTCTCACTGCGTCAATGTACCAGCGCGCAGGGATAATTGTCGAAATAACCTGTAAAAACATCGGCATATTTTCTATTGGAAACATCAAGCCCGAAAGCAGCATTGTTGGCATCATCAAGCCCATTCCCGAAATCAGCATTGCCGCAACCTGACTGCTTACTAAATTAGAGATAAAAAGTCCTAATGAAAGAGAAACAAGAATATAGAGAAGCGAAAAGGTAAAAAGCAGCGTCAAACTACCCGCAACAGGTACGCCAAGCACAAAAACCGACAGTAAAAGTATTGTTATTAAATTGATAATCGACAGCACAAAATATGGTATCGCTTTTGATAAAATAATGAAAATCGGTTTTACAGGCGAGGCGAGCAGCACCTCCATTGTACCCATCTCCTTTTCGCGAACAATAGAAATTGAGGTCATCATTGCACAAATTAGCATCAAAATCAGCCCCATAACGCCCGGCACAAAGTTGTACGCACCTTTCATTTGCGGGTTGTAGAGCATTTTTATTTCAGTGTTGATTTTAGGAATGAGGAATGAGGAATGAGGAGTGAGTTGCTTGTTGTTTAAATCGGAGGTTGCCGACTGAATAATTCCTTGCGCATAACTTGCAAATGCCCGTGCCTGATTTGGGTCGGTGGCATCGGCGATGAGTTGCACCGAACTTTCGCCCGTATGCAAAAGATTATCAGCAAAATTTTCGCCGAAAACAACTACCAAACTTGCTTTTCCCTCTTGTAAAACCTTTTGAATTTCGTTTGGCGAATGTAGATATTGAACAACAGAAAAATATTCATTTGCATCTAACTTGTTGATAATCTGTTTGGTTGCATAATCTTTCGACAAATCAAAGACAGCCGTTTTGGTGTTTTTTACCTCTGTTGATAACGCAAAGCCAAAAAGCAACATCTGCATAATCGGCATTATGAACAATATCAAAATTGTTCGTTTATCACGAAAAATGTGATAAAATTCTTTTTGTATAAATGTTAGAAATTGTTTCATTTTATTGTTAATTTGATTATTTGTTGATTTGTTTTTTGCCGTCATTTCGTTTTCTCACGCTGTCATTGCGGCGAAAGCCGCAATCGATTTTTATTTGCTGGGCTATTTATCGTTTTTGTTTTCAAGCGATTGCGGGTCAAGCCCGCAATGACGCTAAATTTCAAGGGTTTGTTTTCTGCTATTGACACGAGATTTCTCCCTTTGGTCGAAATGACAGGTTGTTTCATTTTTTAGAACACAAATTTACACAAATTGTTTTTTTACATTATAAACCTAATTGGGTGTTTTTGAACTCTAATGCCAAAAAAATATGCATCTATATCATATTCAAAATAATCTTCCTCTTCTATATATCTTTGTCCTTGTAAATATTCTACGCAAATAAAAGTAAAGATATAATTGTTAAATGTAAAAAATTTACTTTTATTACCATTAACAACAAAATACGCAGAGTGTTTGTTTCGTGGTAAATCAACAGGCACTAATATTTCAAATGTACTATATGTAGTATCAAGCACTAAGTTATCATCTACATAGAATTTTACTTCGAATTTTACTTCAATAGTGTCCAACGGCGAAATATGCGTACCTAATTCTAAAATCAAGTTGCCACAAAAAATTGATTGCCACTGAATTTGAAAAAATAAAAATAGCGACATAAAAACTGCTAATATTCCTAAACCAATATACTTTTTCATAAATATTATTTTTGTGTTAATTTGTGTTATTTGTGCAATTTCTGTTCAATTATCGCTCCTTTGCGCACGCCTCGCAAGTTGATAAAAAACATCGTACATATCTTTTGCGTTATATTGATTTCGCAGGTTTTTTGGTGTGTCTAATGCCTCAATTCGTCCATCAACCATAATGGAAAGACGGTCGCAATATTCGGCTTCGTCCATATAATGCGTTGTAACAAAGACAGTTATGCCTCTGTCGGCGGCATCGTAGATAAGTTCCCAAAATTGACGGCGGGCAGCAGGGTCAACGCCGCCTGTCGGCTCGTCTAAGAAGACGATTTTCGGCTCGTGAAAAATAGAAACGGAAAACGATAACTTCTGTTTCCAACCCAACGGCAATGATTTTACAAGCGTTTCGCGCTCTTTTTCAAAGCCGAGTTCGTGCAGAATTTTGTCGGTTTTTTCAGCAATTTCTTTCTCTTTCATTCCGTAAATTCCGCCGAAAAGCCGCAGATTTTCCCACACTTTTAAGTCCTCGTAAAGTGAAAATTTTTGACTCATATAGCCGATATTTTTCTTAACCTCTTCCGATTGCTTAAAAATATCGAAACCCGCCACCATTCCTTTGCCCGAAGTTGGGTGGCTCAGTCCGCAGAGCATACGCATAGCAGTGGTTTTTCCTGCGCCGTTAGCACCGAGAAACCCAAAAATTTCGCCCTTTTCCACCTCAAAACTGATATTATCAACAGCAGTGAAATTGCCAAATTTTTTGGTAAGGTTTTGTGTTATTATTACTTTATTATTCATTAGTTGTTAAATATCATTATCGTTAATAAATTGTAAATCAAGTAGTTTACTTTCATGCCAATCAATAAAGTTATTTTTATCTTCAAATATATGAAATATTTTTTTTATCTCTACAATATTGCTATTTTCTTCAATAATTTCGTTGTACGAACTGTGTTTCCATTCATAAAAATGTTTGCAAAAACTGTGATGAACAGGATTTCTGTGCGTGTAAGCAACGGCATTGAAAAAATATTGTTTGTCCTCAATTCCTATTCATTTAAAGTTTTTTATAAATAACGACCCACGCCGATTAAAAACCTTGTTGAACGACTGCGTATAACAACTAAACAAGTTCGCAAACTGCTTTGATAAAAATAATTCAATAGTTTTATCATCAATACTACCTTCCTCAACATTTCCAAAGTTTTGAACTTTGGAAATGTTAGAAGAGGAAATGTTAGACGAAGTAAATTTATTACGCGATAAAATTATTTTTTCAATTATTTTGCGGCTACGAATGCGAACTACGATATGGAAATGGTTTGGCATCAAGCAATAGGCGTATGTTTCAGCTATAGGGCTGATGTAAAGACGATATTTTGCAAGAAAATAGCGAAAATTCTCGTCTGAACGAAACGTATTTTCAAAACCGTTTGCGTGATTGAAAATATGGTAAACTTTATCTGGAATAAGTGGTATCATCGTTGTTGTTGTTTAACTTTTAACTTTGGCAAAGTTAATAAGAATATTTTTTTTAATGTAGTAAATTTTAATTTTTTTAGCAACTTTGATAGAAGTACGTTAAACTTTGCCAAAGTTATTTTCGCTATTCTTTTGTCTGCCCACTCTACCACGTTTTTGATTACTATTTTTTGCATCGCTTTAATGTAAGTTGTCATAAAAGTAAAATCGGGTGTGTGGTCGGGTTTTAAAGGTAGAAAACAATTTCTTTTGCTGCGTTTGTTCTGTTAAATTTTGAACCGTAATTATATTTTCCTTTTGTCTATTTCAGCATTTAAAGATTCTTGCTCTAACTTGTAGTCCAATGTATAAGATTTCAGCCACCCATTGGCTAAATCTGCAATATTTGGCTCAATTGATTGTACAGTTTTTGCTTTCATTTTGATTGTATTTTATTTTTTTTCAGAATACAAAGGTACAATTATTTATGCTTTTTTTATAAATAATGCAAATCACGGGTTGAAAATCTAGGGCAAACGCATTAAAAAAAGTATATAGGCAAAAAATGCTTAGTTATCAACAATTTAATTTTTTGATTGTTGATAACTAATTTATAATCAGCATTGTTATATCAAAAAAAAATGTAACTTTGTGTAAATCAACTATTTATACAAATTGAAAAAACATCTTTACACATTGCATTCTGAAGGTTACGCGACCCACGAATTAATCGCAAGAAATCGCATAACTTGCTGGATATTATCGTTTTAAGTATTCTTGCCGTATTGTGCGGAGCAAATAGTTATGAGAAAATCGCCGATTACGGCAAAACGGCACGGCGAACAAAAGATAATTTTAAGCATAAAATCGCCTTTGCATTCGGTTCACGCTTGGAGTGTTGAAAATGGAATTTGCTCGGGGCGAGCCACTTTACGCTGCAAAGTTAATAATTTTTTTTGGACGGGCAACCACCCGCCATTGCGCCAAACCGCTCGTTATATGTAGGTTTTATTGTTTTGCAGTTTCGTTTTTAATACAACTATTTTCATTGTCCCTTATAAAATTCTAATACTTTAATTTTAAAAAGGTAATCGTACTTTGCTTGTGCCTCCTCTGCTTGTGCTTGTGAAAGGCGGTTTTGAGATTGTGAAAATTCAAAGACA
>Ga0209628_10000518_pt1 | contig 23813 bp, 11 predicted proteins | sample TergutCu122P4_FD_187285 | JGI IMG/M metagenome (GOLD analysis project Ga0209628, IMG submission 187285) | Cubitermes ugandensis P4 segment gut microbial communities from Kakamega Forest, Kenya - Cu122 P4 (SPAdes) (version 2) | ecosystem: Host-associated > Arthropoda: Insects > Digestive system...
GCCCGTTCGCTAACCTTGTTCATAGGGTATCCTTTCCGTAAAAGTAAATTTCTTCCAAAATCTCTTACTTCATACGAAAGAACGCCCTTTCTGTTCCGTTTATCCCTTAAGTTGAAACCTATGGGGCAAGCCCCGCCGCTAACAAAGTAACCTTTCCTCCCATGTCCTTCATTCGACTTAACTTCATCCTCCTTTTTGTTCTTCTGAACACACTGCCTGCTCATGCGGCCCGGATTCTGATGCGGGACGGCCGCTTGTTGCTGGGAGAGTTCAATAAAGTCGCAAAAATCGACGCAATTGTCGGTCCACCAGGCGAAGTCGCTCAAACCAAGTCCATCATGCTGATCGACGACGGACTTCGCCGGATTTTCGTGTCGCAAAAAAATGTCGTCGATGTTTCGCCCGACGATATCGCACTGACCATTTTTCGCTTTCAACAGCGATTCGCCGGTTCCGAAGGAACCCAAAAATACGAATCGCTCGGCGATGTTCGGCCCGTTGGACCGTTCGCCGAGTTTGATCCCTATGGACGCCGCGTCGTCGCACTCATGGGACCAAACGGGCCGGAATACGAAATTCAATCGATTACGGAAATCAATTCCCGATACGTTCGTGCGCGCGGTCTGAATCGAATCTGGGACGCCCGATATTCGACACACGCCATTCCCCAGTCGGTTCTTTCGCCCATCCTGCGGCAAAACATCGATCCGAATGTGTTCGAAGACCGCTTGAAAATTTTTAACTTTTATCTCCTCGCCGAATACTACGAAGCGGCTCAGGGGGAATTGGAATCGATCCAAACGGATTTTGCCGCCGATCCGAAAATCAAGGATAATTCCATCATAATTCAGGCGATTCGCCGTGTTCAACAGCTTTCGGCGGACCGGCTCGAAAAAGAGCTTCAAATGCGAAGCGACGCCGGACAGCATCAGCAGGTCGTCCGTTTGCTCAAGACGTTTCCGAGCGAATATACTTCCGCTTTGACGTTACAACGGATCGGCCGGTTACGGGAACATTACGAGTCCCTGGAACGAAAGCGGGACGACCTGTTTGACCGGTTGAGTGAACTTGCGGAAAAAATAACGGACGAAAAACACAAACAGGTCGTCGCGGAGCTTCTCAAGGAAATTCGTGCAGAATTGAACCTGAACACGATGGAACGATTTGAAGCGTTTTGGTTCAACGAGCAAGACCCTTCTCTTTCCGACGAAGAAAGACTCTCCATCGTTCTTTCCGCATGGTTAATCGGCAAGGAAACGGAAGTCCGCCGTATGGTCGTTGCCGTTTCCCTTGCGGAAACCCGGGATCTGGTTCGTGAGTATCTGCGTCAAAAAGAGTTTGATTCGGCAACGGCGATTTATGATGCCATTCGCAAGCAGGAAGCGGGAACGCCGGAATTGATTGCGGCACTGTTGAAACGGATGAAACCGCCGATGGAAACCGACTGGGAGCGGCTTGCCGACCCGGAACAACCCGGCTATTTTAACCTGGAGCGTCCGGGAATCGCCGAAACCCCGTACGAAACCGTTCGGTACACGATACAGCTTCCGCCGGAATACGATCCGAACCGTTCTTATCCGGTGATTGTCGCGCTTCATAATTCTTCGGGACCGGACGGCATGATTCGGTGGTGGTGCGGTCTCTGGAAGGACGGATACCGATTCGGACAAGCGACCCGGCACGGTTACATCGTGATCGCTCCTCACTGGGCACTGCCCGGTCAAAAGTCGTACGACTCGTCTCCGCTTGCCCATGCGGCGGTCCTTTACTCGCTTTCGGACGCGGTGTCACGGTTTAACATTGACACGGACCGGGTGTTTTTGACGGGACACGGTATGGGAGGAAGCGCGGCTTGGGACATTGCGGCGGCGCACCCGGATATTTGGGCCGGTCTCATTCTGTTCGGGGCCGCCGCTTCGCCGCCAGTTCGTGTTTACGACGACAACCTGCAACACGTTCCGCTTTATTTCGTCTGCGGTGAATTGGAAAGTGCGTCGGGCCGCAATTTGACAATCCACAACGGTCCGACTCTCAATTATTACTTGAAAAAAGGGTTCAACGCGACGGTCGTGCAATACCTCGGTCGCGGACCGGAAATGTACGGCGAAGAGGTGCAGGAAATCTTCAGATGGATGAAAAATCTCAAACGAACGTTTCCCACTTTGTTCACGGTCAAATCGACCAGGGCCCAGTCGAAATTCTATTATTTTTGGGGAATTGAGTATCCTGAACTGCCGAACGAATTGAATTGGCCGCAAGATAACAAGGGAAACCGTGACGTTCTTGAGACCAATTACGAATATGTTGAAAAATCCAACAAGGTGAAGATCAAAACGAAAAGCCGTTTTTCCGGCTTCAATCCGGAAATATTTTTGACGCCGGACATGGTTCAGTTCAACCAGCGGATCACGGTGGAATTCAACGGAAAAGCGATTCAACCGCGAAGCGGTTTCGTCGAACCGGACTTGCGGCTGATCCTCGAAGACGCCCGAACCCGCAAAGACCGCCAACACCCGTTTTGGGTCCGCTTGAATCCCGCAGTGCGAGAGTGACGGTGACTTCGGCCAGGTTTTTCGAAATCGTTCAACCTTCCAAAAGACATTCCGCCGCGAGACCGTAAAAGGTGTATTCGACGTCCGGTTCGTTGTCCCAGGGGCCGCCGACGTATCCGAGACCATCCGGCGTCTCTCTCTTCAGGGATTGCACGAAATTTCGGGCCGCCGCCAAATCGATTTGATTCTCGCAACCCTCTTCGTAAAACGCCGTCAGCACGGTAAACGTGCTCAAAAGATCGGCGGCGGGAATGCGTCCGTTCGCTTGAAAACCGCCGCTGGACGTCTGACAGCCCCGGAGATAACGCAACGCCCCTTCTTTCAATTCGGCCCGCATGTCGTCCGCTATGGACCGGTTGCGCAAGCAAGCGAGCAATCCGAGTCCGGCAACCGTCGGATTCGTGCCGCTGTGCTTGAGCGGTTCCAACTCAACGAATCCGCCGTCGCTGCGTTGCCGTCTTTGAAGAAACCGGCAAAGTTCGTTCGCATCGACGGGAGTGTCCGGGGCAAGGTGTTCCAATAACGCTGACACGAGAAACGTGTGGTACGTGCTCGAAAACGCCGCTTTTTCCGAAGACGCGTAGCCGCCGTCTTCGCGTCGAAACCGTTCAAATGGGTCGGGGACACGTTCCAAAAGCGTTCGACCGGAAAACGCTTCCCAAAGGTGAGCGGCAAAAAAGAGCGAAATCGTTTCCGTACAGGAAAGCGACGTTTTTTGCGATTCCCCGATTTTTTGTACGAGATACGATTCGATTCCGGGAACGTCGGGCTCGCCAAGCAGTGCCAAACCCCGAACGGCAAAGCTGGTGTAATAAATGTCCGCACGTCCTTGCCGACCGGTGAATCCGCCGCTGGAATCCTGCCGGGCACGAAAAAACGAGGCGATTTGACGCCGTTCCCGGGCGTCCAACCGCTCCACCCCGGCGGCAAGACGTAATGTTAAGCGTGCAAAGTAGGAAATCATTATTAGACAGCAGACGGCAGACAGCAGACGGCAGACGGCAGACGGCAGATTGCAGAGTTCTGATGTCTGCCGACTGCCGTCCTCAATTTTCATTTATTCCAGTGCGCTCCGCCGTAAAACAGTGCGAAAAGGAGGATTGAAACGAGGAACAGAAAACACCAGGAGGTCAATGCGGCGATTCGGCGTCCTTCCTGGAACGGACGATAAACCGTCAAGGTGCCCAAAAACGCAAACAGGAAGAGAAAAAGGACCGAAACGCCGACCACGAGCGGGTCGGTCAGTGAAACCGTTCGTTGTTCGTGAATCGAAATCAAATGGTTGAGCAACAGGCCGGAAAATATTCCAACGGCAAGCAGAACCGTTGCGAAACCGATCCCGTGCCGCAGTGCCGTTTGCGTCCATTCCAAACTCGGCCACTGAATCACAGAGTCCGGCGTGATCTTTTTCTTCAAACGATGCTGCTGTTCCCAAAACATCAATCCGGCAATAAAACCGACGAACACGGCAAGCGTGGCCAGTAAAATCGAAAGTCCGTGAACGGTTCGCCAGATTTGCCCGACGGATTCTGAAGAATAAGGGACGGAGCTTGCCCAGTAGTGTCCACCGAAAATCAAACCGAGTATTACGGGAATCAAATACAGTCCGAACGGAATCCGGGGATAAAAACAACACAGAAACAGGTAGACACATGCGAGTCCCCAGGCGGCGATCAGGAAGAAACCTTGAACGCTGCTGACGATTTTACCGGATTCCAGGGAGATTTGATGGTGGTACAAAAACGCACTGTGAGCGACCAGGCCCAAGAGAACGGTCAGCGTCAAAAAAACATGACGGAATCGGCTTGGGAAAAAAAAACGAAAAAGTTCCAACACGAAAGCGACCAGGTAGCTTCCGATCAAACAGAGGATACTGACACCAGATAACATGAGTAGGAAATCGGAAATAGGAAATCGGGAATCGGGAATCGGGAAATTGGAAATCGGTCACTCCCTATCTTTCCATCTCCCGATTTTCGCTTTTTTCAACGGCTTCGAATTTTCCGCGAAGCACCCATTCGGGTGAGAGGAAAATCAGGGATTCCTGGGCGGTATCGACAAAAACCTTGATGGCTTGCTGCTGCGAATTGCGTAATGCCTGACTGAAATCGAACTCCTTGCTGAACTCGCGTTTTCCCGTTTTCTTATTCAGTCCCCAGATGACCGGACGTGAACGGTTTCCGCCCTCATTCATCATGGTTGCCCCGAAAAGCAGAAACGGATTCGTGCGGGGCGATTCCAAAAATTGCCAACTCTCGACGGACCAAGGTTGATCCCAAAGCGGTTTTCCGGTCCTGTCGTACCTCATCACCATGCCTCGTCTGACACCACGTTGAGGATAACCGGAAAGAAACTGCCGGTTCGTTCGATTCGCCATGAAATTATTGTCCGTAATCAAAAGGAGCAAAAAGTCGTCTCCGTCGAATTCGAGATGAAAGTCGTGCTGTCGACTATTCAACGGAACGGGTTGGCCGCCCTTTTCCGCCGCCTGTTGCATCTGAATTCGGGCGGAGGCAACAAGCGTCTGCCGTGTTGCCAGATCGTAAATTTGCAAATTCTTCTCTTGCGTCAGGATAGCCAAAATCCGTCCGTTTTCGGTAAGGCTGAAAGCCGCCTGGTTGTTAAACGAAAGCGACCGAAACTGCGGTTGAATGTTCAAAAGTGCCCTAACACGAAGCTCGTCCTTCTCCGCGTCCGATCTCACGAGAAAATCTTTCAAATCGTACACCTCAATCCGCAGTTCGTTGCCCGGTTGTCCGAGCGGAACGGAACAAACCAGCGTCGAGCCAAAACAGTGAAAAATTCCTTGTGGAAGTTTTCCGCTTGCGACTTCTTTCCCGGTCGCCGGATCAAGGGCAATCGCTTCGTAACTTTCGCTCCGCATATTACCGTAGCGAATATCCGGTATGTTTTTTTCTCCGGTGGTGCGTAGTTGGTAAACGAACTCCTCGTCGCCGGTCAAATACGATTGCAACGAAAGCGATTCCCGGGACCAAAGCAGTTCGCCGGTGAGCGGATCGACGCCGTAAAGCGTGTCCATGTCCTGAAAACAGAGCACGTTCGAGTGGACAAACAGCGGGTTCGCCAAAGGTGTTGCCTGATTGGAATATTGAAGCGTCGTCAGGAAACCGGCGTTAATCCCCCGGCGGAACAACCGGAATCCCGTAAGCGGCGATTGATTCGTCCGCGTCCAAAGAACGGCCGGAGTTCCCGACTTGTCCCGTTTCAACGTGTCAATCGCGAGGATCTGTTTTCCGCGAAGGTAATAAAGAAGGTGCCGGTACGCAACCAGACAACCGGGTTGCGTGGTGTTATAAGAATAATACTCATACCCCATATTCCCGAAGTATTGAATCGGATTACCGGAATCCATTTCGTCCGGCAAATCCTGCGGGATTTCCAGCGTCCAGAGTTTTTGACCGGCGAGATCACGGCAGACGATTGACGAAACACCGTTGGGATCGGAGAACAACGAAAACTCGTCGTGCTCGAAAAACGGCGACCACATTGCGACAAACGGAATCGGCCCAACGGACAAAAGGCTGGAATACGGGACGTATCCGTTCATGGAATTCTGCGTTTCCGTGAGCCAATCGTTGCGAAATTTTTCCGCTTCTTCCGACTCGTCCTCCCGGAGATCGAACGTACCACCTGTCCAGGTCCTGGCAGACGCAAACGGCTGATACGCCGGATTCTGTAACACATTTTCGTTCGGTCCGAGCAGGCAATAATAAAAGAAAGCGTTTCGAAACTGTCCGGCGTCTTCCAAATTTCGTGCAAGTTTCAAAAGCAACCCGGCGTTTGCGTCTTGTTGGTCGAGTTTCTTCTCTTCCCAAGACGCTGGTGGGCCGCCCAGCCGGGGAAGAAGATCAACGTCGGCGATTTTCGCAAGCATGGCCATTTCCGACGTTTGTCGGCGGCTTGCCAAAAGTTCAACCCGCTTTTCCCCGGCAATTTTCGCAAGGGGATGCGTACGGAAGTACGTGATAAATTTCGACCATTGATACAAGAGGCTTTCCGCTCCAGGATTTTCGCGGCCCGTTCCGAGTTTTTCGATTCGGTCAAACTCTTCCCTGGCCAACGATTCCATGAACTCCGCCAGTTCCGGTTCTTTTTCGTACAGTCGAACCTGTTCGCCGATCCATTCGGCCAGAAGGTATTGATTTCCGTTGCGGGTATCATGCAACAACCGGAATTCCCTGTCCCGCTCCAGGATTCGACGAAACGCAAGCACGAATTGAGTGTAATCCCCGACGTGAAGACAACCGGTTGCGTAAGCGTTCAAGAGCGGAACGAGCGAATCGGGCGAATCCTGAAGCGATTCAATTTCTTCAAGCGGAATACGATATTTGGCGAAGTCCGCAATCATTGCGTCGGTTAAAACGGAGCGGAGAAGCTCCTTGTTCTGCGGCGTCGGTTTGATGGAGAACGATTGCCGGAAAAGCCGGATCGCTTCGTCACGGTCCCCTTGTGCATAAGCCAAACGCCCCAGCTGCAAAACCGCTTCCGAGTTGTTCGGGTCGGTCTGCATGGTTTTTTCCGCCCAGGCCCGGAGCGTTTCAAACTGATGGAAGCAGGAAACTTCCGTTGCAGACTGTGAAAAAATCCGGCCCTCGATTGCGAGGAGATGTCCAAGCCGCAAGTCGTTAAGCGTTTTTCCGGCAGGCACGCAGGTCCGCACAATACAGGCGGCGTCAAGATCGACGACGATTACCGATTGATCGCTCATGGGAATCATGTACTCCCTGCCGAAACGGACCCCGACGCCGCAGGGAGAAACGCCTTGCGGAAAGAACACTTGCGGCATCCCTGTTGCGACAGGCTGTGCTTTCTGCTCCTCCACAAGTGGTGCCAACGCGGAATCGTCCCAAAGAGAATCGCCGGTGTTCAAATCAAGCGCAACGAGCGAATGGGAAGCGGCAACGAAAACCTTTTGGTCGTAAACGCAAGCGATGTAACGTCCTTTTCCCTTCGCGCGTTTCCACAAAAGTTCGCCGGACAGCAGGTCGAAACAATAGAGCATCGGTCGGTCCGCCGGAGCGAAAATCAATTTTCCTTCCGTGAGAATCGTTGCAGGAATCGCCCAGCCGACGTGGTCGATCAAATTTTGAAAATCGCTGTTCCCCCCGAAATTAAGGAGGTTCATGTTTCCCGGTCCCCCCATTCTTATCCCCCGTCCGGGATTACGTTGGTTTTCGTCCTCGACTTGCTGATCCGAATACGTATAACACCAGAGGAGTTTTCCGGTGGTTGCGTCCAAAGCGCAGAGTGCTCCCGCCGCAGTCGGGCAAACGATAATCCCTTCGTTGTATGCCGGGGTCGGTCCCAAACGCCGACGCAGGAAATCCGTATCGATCGGAGCTTGCGGTTCGATCAGGCCGATATGCCGAACCAGTTTTCCGGTTTGAGCGTCGAGAATGAAAAGCCGGATTACGCCGCCGTTTTCGCCGAGAACGTAGAGATTTCCCAACGCCGGAAGCGGAGCCCCCAGAAAATACGTTTCGCCCAAAAATTGCTCCTCCGGCGTGATTGTGATTTTTCCTTGAGATTCCGTCTTCTCTTCTGGTTCTTCGGCGTCAAGAATCAAAAGAGTGTCAAAGAGTCGTGCCGCCAACGAGAAGAACGAATATAAACAGCAGCCGGGAGCGTGAGCGACCGGTTTAACCAGCGTAAACCGGTCGCTTACGCTCCCGGCTGTTGTTTGCAAAATTGCGATTTCGTCCGTTTCCGGCACCGGAACAACAATCGGAGCCGGGACCGGTGGGGGCGGTGGGGGGGGAGGCACAGGAATTGCCGGAACCGGAACCTGGATTCTGGGAATGACGCGAAGCGGTACACCACGAGGAACCACGCCGGGCGGCGGATTGGGATTTGCGTCCTGTTGTTTTTGATTTTCCTCTTTCCACTGCTCTTCAATTTGGTCCAACTGTTTTTGCACGAGAATCGCTTTCCCGATCCTCCAAACGACCTCGCCCGTTTGAGCGTCTCTTGCGGCAAGCGTCGTGCTGGTTTTCATTCGCGGGTCTTCGATCTGTTTTCCATTTCCACGAATAAAAAGACGATTTCCGTAATTAACATTGATGACCGGCTCCTCTTCCAGCGCAAACACGAGCCGACCGTCGCTACTCAAACTCCCCATCGCCGTGTTGTGCCAAAGAGTCAGACGCAACAAGGCCAATACCCACTGCGCCGCGTTGGGTTGATACAGCGAATGAATATTCGGATTCGTTCCGAACATCGACGCTCTGTACTCGTAATCCTTGCCGACCCAAAGCCGTTTACCGCTAAACACATTGACTGCGATGAGTCCTTCGTAAGAGCGAAAGATGAGCACCGACCCGACGGCGACCGGTCTTGCCGTCGGAAGAAAGACGCTTTTGGCGAGACGCATTTGACCTTCGACCAATCGGACCGATCCCAAAAGTTTCGGTTGCGTCAGCGTTCGCTGTTTCCAGGCGAGTTCCAACAGCGGCGGGCTTGCGTTGACTTCCGGGTTTTGGGCCGGGATTCCACTGGAGGTCAACCACCCGGAATGTTCGATCCACCGGGCAATATCGGGAGACTCCGATTCCAGCCGGACGAGAATTTCTTCCGAAGTGGCCGGGTTCCAAAACTCGTTCCCGCCGATTTTCAGTCGCGGATTGGGATTTCGCCGCAAAAAAGCGTCGAGAATTTCTTTCGCTTCCGTCTCGTGTCCAATTGCTTTTGCACAAGCGGCGTAGGTTAAACTGAAGGTCGGTTCATAAGCGTCAAGCAACGCGCCTTCCTGAGCGAGACGTTTGGCGAGACGTCGAAACGTCAACAGGGCGGACGCTCTTGCCCCCTGTTCATATTGATTCATCGCGAGCAGAAAAGCGGCGTCTTTCCCGGCTTCCGTGTAAAAATAGCGGTCAACGATCTTTTCAAGTTGATCGAAAGAACCGGCCTCCACGGCATTTTTCAAGAGTCGCCCGGCAAGCGGTTCGTTTTGAAGAGCGTAAAGCTGACGTGTTTCTTCGGGCAACGAAAGAAGCAGTTCTTCCGCCGAACGCTTGAAAGTGTTTTGCGTCGCTCGATCCGCCGCATTTTTCGGCTCAAGAAAAAAATCGTCGTTTCCTTCAAGCACGGTCTTGATAAGAGCGACGGCGTCGGACGCCCGGTTCTGCTCAACGAGCTGCCTGGCCTGTTCCAACGGCCTCGCAACCGTTCGATCCGGCGTAAGCAGGTGCTTTTGTTTCGGACTCTTTTGGTCTTGAATTTCGAAGGGGGTTAATTTCGGTCGTTCCGCATTTTTGGAATTTTCAGAGGGTGTGTCCGGAACGGATCGCTTCTGCAAGTTTTCCGCACGCAATTCGGCGGCGGTTTTCGGTGCCGGGACAACGTCTTGAGAACAGACCGGCGAACACGGAAGGAAAACCGTCAAAAGAAAGAGAGTACCAACCAATCTGCGTCGCATGAATTCTAAAATTTCAAAATAAATTCTCGCATAACACGAACATTTTAGAAACTCAAACCGTAAACGAACGGGTACTCAAAACAGTCGAAGGCTAGGGCATAGGGCATAGGGCATAGGAAAAAAGAGATTCTGCTGTCTGCTGTCTTACTCCTATGCCCTTAAATTTCAACACTTTTTCCGGCCTCATAACCAATCCGTTTACACTTTGAGTTCTTGATGCAATACCAAGCCGAATTCACCACTACCATTTCAATCCGAATTTATCACCGTCGGATTGCGCACCGATCCCGCCCCGGAGCGGACCTTTATGCTGGTTCTTGACCGGTTTGCCGAACGACTCGGCCTTTTTCGGAGTGTTTTCATCACGGGCCAACGCTTCGGAATCCGCCGGCGTTTCGGGTTGCGCTTCCGGCACAAGCTGCTTGATCGAAAGGCCAACCCGCTTGGCCGTCGAATCGATGGATTGAATGTAAACGTTCACCCATTCGCCGACTTTAAGAACCTCCGCAACGCTTCCAACCCGTTTGTGGGAGAGTTCGCTAATGTGAATCAAGCCCTCGACGCCAGGCATCAGTTCGACAAACGCCCCGAAATCCATAATCCGGGTTACTTTGCCGCGTGCTTGCGATTTTTCCTGGAATCGTTCGTGAATATTGCTCCAGGGATTGTCGGCATCGTCCCGGAAAATCAGCGAAATTCGCTTCGTGTCAGGGTCCATTCGGGAAACCTTGACCTTGATCCTCGCTCCTTCGGTCAAAACTTCGTTCGGATGTTTGATCCGTCCCCAGGAAAGCGCACCGATGGGAATAAATCCGTCCACTCCACCGAGATCGACAAACGCCCCGCTTTCAATTAGCTTGCGAACGACCCCTTCCCGAACCTGGCCCACTTGAAGTTCTTCGAGGAGTTTTTGCTGCATTTCTTCCCGTTCCCGCTCAATCATTACCCGACGGCTGAGAATCAGGTTGCGACGCATCGGATTCACTTCCATCACGACGCACTGGAGAACGTCGCCGACGTAATCTTCCGGTTTTTCGACCCGGTAAACGGCGATTTGTCCCATCGGAATAAAACCGCGAAGTTTGTTGACTTCACATTCCAAGCCGCCGGTGTTGACCGCCGTGATTTTCGCCGTGAGGATCATTCCCTCCTGAATTTGCTCCCATTCCCGAACGTCCGCCGCCGCAAGCGGAAGCGTCAATTCATAGAGCCCTTCTACAGGCAGGTATTTCAGGACGATTACGTCCCATTCCTGTCCGACTTCCGGGAGTTCTTTAAATTGTTTGAGCGGAACCGTCCCTTGATCGCGTCCGCCGACGTCGAAAAAGACGTCTTCGTTTCCGACGGAGAGAATTTTTCCCTTGAGCTTGGTTTCCGGTTCCAATTGTGCTTGCGACGCGATTTTATCGACGCCGGCCATAAGCGACTCCATTTCGGTTCCCTGAAAAAGCTCGGAAAACTCGTCCTCCAGATCGTCGGAAAGTTTGCCGCGAATGCTCGGAACCGGAACTTTGTGACCGGTACGAAGCGGAACGTCCTTCAAGGCGGACAATCCGTCATCGGAAAGATGGTCTGCCTGGAGTTCGTCTGCGCTTTCCCCTTCGCTCCCTCTTCGTGGGTGGGGGGTATGAGCCGGTTTATCGTCTTCCCTGGAAAAGTCCCGTTGTTTTTTGGACGGGGACGCCGGTGCTTGCTGCGGTTGCTGCGGGTCGACGGCGGGAATGGCCGGTTTGGGACGATATTGGTCCGGATTCCGTTGGGAACCGATTAGGATTTTCGGGCGGGAATCTTCCTGAAGTGAGGAATCGTTACTCATGGACAATGGTGAAGAAACTTGGGGTGGAAAAAAACGACGGTCTCCTCATTGTATCGCAACTTTGAGGAAAAAAAAGAAGTGCATTGAAAAAGACAGGAATGCAAACCGTGACATTTTAACGAATCACGATCTTGTCTTGTTCGACGCGGACAACGGTTCCCGAAACCGATGCGTGAATGTCGGCACCGAGGGCCGGTTTGCCGTCGGTGAGCGGTCTTACGGCAATCGTTTGGCCCGCTCTGACCGGATCGCCCTGCCGTACCGTCGGTTGGCAAAGGGCACCGATGTGTTGCTTCAAGAGAATCGTTACTTCCGAAACCGTAATCGGTTCCAAAACAAGCGGTCCTTTGTTCACGTAAGCCGTCAAACCGGTCCGTTGCATCAACCGCGACGTCGGGGTCTTGCGGTTTTTCATGTGGAGCGACGCCCGATTCTGTTGAAACGGTGGATTTTCGTACCGTTTTTTCTCCGCCAGAAGCCGCCGCTTGTTTTCCGCACAGACGTTTTTCGGGTCCAGACCCTCCGGGCAGGAATACGAACTGCACAAGTTGCACTCGCAGCAGAATTGCGTGCCGGGTACATCGGCCTGCTTGGAAAGATTGAATCCAAGCGAACGCATGGCCCGATGCGGCTCAATCGGGTGCCCAAGCAGGTTGCGCGGGCAAAGTTCCGTGCAAAACGAACATTGGTCGCAAGCCGCGATCCCAATTCTCGCCACGTCTTTCCAAGGGCGGCTCATACGGCGAACGACGGCGTTTTCCCGAGGTAACACGATGATACCACCGGTCGTTTTCGTTACGGGGCCGTTCAAATCGGCAGCCAGTGTTCCCATCATGACGCCGCCGATGATGAAACAGGGATCGTCAATCAGGATTTTTCCTGCCGGTTTGAGGCAGGCCGAAAGCGGTGTGCCAATCGGAACGCAAACGGTGCAGGGATGCTCGACCGCTCCGGCAACGGAGACGTATTTGTGCGTAACCGGTTGCTCTTTCAGGACCGAAGCGGCAACGTTGATTGCGGTTTCCACATTCATCACGACTGCCCCAACGGCAAGCGGAATTCCACCGGGCGGAATCACACGCCCAAGCGTTTCGTAGACCAGAATGAACTCGTCGCCGGACGGATAGGCGTCGTCCAGCGGGACGATTTCCATGTTTTTCGCCAGTTTCGGACGAAGCGAGTCAATCACGGGTTTGTATTTCCCCTTGATTCCGACGATTCCGCGTTGTGCGCCGGTCAACTGCATCCCGACTGCGAGACCTTCGGCCAACTCTTCCCCTCGTGCGAGGATCAACTCTTTGTCTTTATGGAGCAGCGGTTCGCATTCGGCGGCGTTGATGACGACGGTATCCGCTTTTCCGCCGAGTTTCACGTGGGTCGGAAACCCGGCCCCGCCAGCCCCGACGACCCCGCCTTGCGCAATGCGCTCGCAGACTAAAGAATTCGTGTCGCTCATGTTTCGTTGTTCCGGTGAAATAAAAAGAGACCCCCACCGTCGGTATCGGTCTTTTTCCGGAAAAAATTCAATAAATCTATTTGAATTCCTTAGCCGCGTCGCCTTGCGACGCGGTCATTTCAAGTTCCTGGCGAACTTTCACCCAATGACCTTCCAGCCGCAATACCTCAAAAAGTGGTACAACCAGGGATGGTCCCAGGGATTCCAGAGCGGATACGCGACTGAGAGTGCCGAGAAAAACAGGAAAAGCAGGCACAGGGCGCGTCCGAGCCGGCTTTGGGAAAGCCGGTTTACGGTTGGTGTCATCGCCATGATCCACATCGGGATAAACCAGAACATCCATCGCAAGCCCGACGTCATACCACCGTAATTGCGGTCCCCCTGCGGACGGTTCAGGTAAAAAACGTACACAATCAACGACAGCGAAAGGATGAAAAGGGCCGCGTAAAAGAGCCGCTTGTCCCCACGCTGGAACATCCACGCCGCCAGACCGAAAAAGCTCAACACCCAAAGCGGTGTCAGCGAAAAAATGCCGTGATGCCCGGCTGACGTGTGAAAAGCGTACGTCATTTTCGACGGTTCCCCCTTGTCAATCCCGATGCGGTTCGTCCAATGACTTTCCCGCTCCCGGCCGCCGCGTTCGTACTTGTAAATGTACCAGTCGGGATTGCCGTAAGCGAGCGAATAGGTTTGGTGTCCGATGTAGTTCGTCTGCAAAAATACGGCAAGGACCAGTGCCATCGCCGGCACGTAACCGAGCAGTGTCCGACGCCATGACACCATCGCAAGAGCGGCAGGCAGGAGGAACGTGTACGCCAGGCCCGGCAGTTCACAGGCCGGAAGCAGTGCCGCAAAAAAACCCGCCGTCAGAAAATAACCGATGGACCGCTTGCCTTCAAACAGAATTTGAACCGCCGCGTACATGCTGATAATGACACAACAGATGCCCGGCAGATGGTTGTTTAACGTTACGACAAACGTGGAAACGAACGTGCCGAAACAAACGAACGCCATGAGAAACAGGCGGCTCCAGTCGGTTGCGGCGAAGCGGTCGATGAGATGACTCATCCGGAACCAGCAGAACAGGACGGGTATCAAATTGACGATTACCAGCATCGTGCGAACAACGAGGTAGGGATCGGACGCGAACGAAATTTTCCCGCCGCTTGCGTTGTAAATGACGTAATACGGTGCCGCCATGAGGATCGGTAAAAGCGGCGGCTTGCTTGAAAACAGGTAGGCCGGTGCATCGGGATCGGACGGCGGGAGCGGGTGCTTGACCATATCAATCGTGTCCCAGCCGGGAAGATTTTGTACGTTATCGATGGCGAACCAAATCACGTTACCGTTTTCATCTTTGACCCGCATGTCCGGCTCGACGAGAGCGCGGACCGTACACCATCGGCTGCGGTCGTTGGCACTCAGGTAAGGCCGTTGAAGCCGTAACGCCTCCGCTTGAAGTTTTTGCCGGGTCGCGTCCAGGATTTCCTCCAACCGCTTTCCGGTGACACCATTTTTCTTCTCTTCGGCTTCCCGTTCCCTGACGCGGCTTTCGATCTGCTGCCACTTGAGCCGTGACGCCGCCTTGTCGAACTCGTTATCGACCGCAATGATCCGCCCGAACATCAGCCCGGCGGAAAGAAAAATCATCAAGGCGTAAATCTGCTTGCGAAGCTCTGGTGTCATAACCAAGTGATAAGTGATAAATGATAAATGAGAAACAAAATTCGTAATTCGTAATTCGTAATTCGTAATTCGTAATTCGTAATTCATTCCGCTCTTAACGTTACAAAATCGAACGGATCAATCAAAATCGAGTTCGGTATCTTTGCCAAACGGTCCTCAAGCGGGTTGGAAAGATACACCTGTTCCACTTTTTGCACGAAATCCAGCGTTACCGTTTGCGGCTGGTCCGTCGGATTGTAAAGCCGCAAAATCAACCCGCTTTCCGTCCGCGTCGGCTTCAATCGGGTGATGAGCACGCTCTCGTTGTCGAGTTTTACGATTTGGTTTTGAAGCATATGAGTTGTCTTGAGAACATCATCACGAACTAACCGTTGCGACTTTGAAGCGTCATACGGTCCAATATGTGGACGAATCACATATTGAAATCGCAATTTGCCATCTTGTCCCGCTTTATAATTCGTTTCCCAATGGTTGTTGCAAACCCAACTGTAAATGGTGCCACCCGGTTCAATGTGGTCCCGCCAAGTGGTAATATCCCAGGCCGGTGTATATTTGATCGGGGCGAATTGGACCATCGGGGCATCGGGAATTTCCAAATCAATTCCGAATTTATTGTTTGAGATGTTACAGAGCCGCTGGACACAATAGAAATTTCGGTTCGCCCCGGGTAATTGATCTTTCTCGACTTCCACCATTGCCCAAGGGGTGTCAACCCGCCATTTACCGCCAGGAACATTGAATGGAAAGCCAAAGAAGACTCCTTCTGGCCTGCGTTCCATTTCTTTTTCCATAAAATTCGTAATAAGGATACTGTCATCATAAGAAGAAATACTTATGAATCGACGAAGTGAGTTGCAGTTCGGTGCTACTGATTCGACAATGAGGCGCGCGGTCTCTTGGTTGTCCTGTACTTGGAAGTGCTGGGCGAATATCTTGATCTCTCCTTCAATTCTGAAACGATTTTCACTGACATTCCTTCCGATGATGCAAAGGTAATCGTTAAGACCTGCATTACCGTCGTCACCGGGTTTGGCTAAATCAACATCAATTCCTTTACGTTTTAGTGAGATGATTGCACCAGTCATTTTATCAACTTGAACTGCCAATACGCCGTTTCCGATCATTCCTTTTTCAGTATCTGTATATACTTTCCCGAAATCTTTTAGTTTCACTTCTGAACGGTAATCTTGGAAGAACTTCTCGTCCGATTCCTTAAACAATAATTCTCTTGTCGTGAGCACGGTTCGCTCGGCACGCTTGGCGTATTCCTGCTTGAAGTTGTCTTGGTGAATAACGAAATCACTGTCCGGTTCCGCTATACTGTTATGAGCTCCCCAAGTATGCTCATCGTACATAATAATGTCGGCCCAGATCGAATCAAACGCACCAAGAACTTCTCGATACTTTTGTGGATACTTCGTAGCAAGAAATGTTTCATATGCGGGCAACGCCATTTTCACACCTCGGTTAATCGCCGTCGCTTCCGAGGTACTCGCCGCCCCGTCTTCCCAGTACGGTGTGTAGTCGCCCCGAAGCGTCGGGAGCTGGTCGCCGTAACGCTCTTCCAGTGCCCGCATCACGTCGGAATTGCGTGACAAAATCAGTTTTGGGTAGACATATTTTTCGTTCCACGCCTTCACCTGATCGCTGATGACGCGGTTGGGGCGACCGTTGTCCATTTCGATACAGTACCGGAACTGGGCGATACTGTACGGGAAATCCTTCGCCTCAAAGTCGGCCAAAATTCCGAAAAACCGCTCGTCCGGAATCTCGTACCCCATCGGCTTGAAGTGGAACATGTTGTACGAGGTCGAAATCACCCAGCAAAGCACCTTTTCCTTGCCGGACGGCGATTCCCAGTAGAACGGCTTGTCCCCCCACTCGAAGACCCGACCGACGCGGTGGCCCGGGTTCGGAGCCATCGTCATGTACTTGACGCCGTTTTTCGCCAAGACCGGGATCAGGCCCCAAGTGTAGCCCGGCACGTCCGTCTGCATCGCACTGTCAATCGTAACGCCATGTTCCCGCCCGAACCGAACAGCCGCTCCCATGAGTTCGAACAGTTCCTCGTCCGAGTACATCCCGGTCATCGCCTGAGCATAAAGCGCGTCCAGGTGAATGTCCCGGTTGCGTGCCGCCTGAATGAACGCTGCCTTTTCCTCTTCGGTCGCGGTTTTCATAAATTCCTCGACCGCCCACATGCCTTCCGGATGAAATTTGAACTTCGCTTCGTCGGGATAATCTTTGGTTTCCTCGATGTATTTCAAGCTGTCTTTGAGCGACTGAACCTGGAGTGCAAGCACATCTTCCTGCTTGTGCGTGTAACCAATATCAAGGTGCGTTTGGTGAATGATGTGCAGTTCCCACTTTCGCTCGGCAGGAATTTCTGTAACGCTTGTAATCTGCTTATCGCCGATTTTCAATTCCATCGTTGCCTGCATCGGTTTATCGGTTACGTCCATCGGCAACGTGATGCTCGTTTTTTGCGTGTCCGTTTGTGGGTCAAGTTTCTTACGGGTTTTGGCCCCTTTTCCCTCGGCAATAATTTCAACGGTCAATTCCGCCGGTTTCGTGAGGATATTGCCGCCGAAGTCAATGGTAAACGACTTGATCGCTTCGGGATTCTTTTCGGGATTGCGCAGCCACCCTTTTTGGCTTTGGATGTTGAGCGTTTCGATGTTTTCGCTTCGGCCAAACATTTGGATGGCGTCATAGACCATCCAATCCCCTTTCATGGTGGTAATTGTCAAAAGATTCCCGGTTTTCTTCGCAACATCAATCGGGAAAAGGACCTTATGCGTAACCCAATCGGCGGACGTCGGGTTCGCAAGGATTTGCGCCCCCATGCCGCAGGGGAGGATTTGGATTTCCCGCTTGGTGCCGTTGAGGTCCACTTCAAGCAGCGGCGGATTGTTGTTGTGTCCGGCGGCGGTGAGTTGCAACTCCAGAGCGACAATCCCCTCCTTCTTCATGGTGTCAAGGTTCGGCAGGTCGAACTCCAGACCGAGGAGATACTGGCAACTTCCGCCCCAAACATCGACCGGTCCGGCCTGAATCCACGGCCAATCGGTTTTCGTGTTGAGGCCGTCCAGTTTCTTGATGGTGCCGCTGGGCCGCTTTCGGGCCGCTTTGTTCCAATCGCCGCACAAAGCGAACTCGGCACAGCTCCCGTCCGGTTTGCCGATGGACCATAGTTCTGCGGCGCAGGCGGGGGAAAGGAAAAGGAAGGATAACAGTATTACTTTGAAGACGGATTTACGCATGGGTTGGTTGAATGTTGAGGTTTTTGTAACAATCCGGTTGAGGTGTAGCCCTCCCATTCCCTTAAAACCGACTGTCGGATGCCATGAGTATACCAGAATCCGAACCTGTTTTCAACTGCCGATTTCCCAAAAACATGGCCTTGCCTCTTGTTTTTCACGGCGTTTGGATTACAACTTGTCTGGCAATGGAGTTGCGAAATGGAGTTGCGAAAAGGATTGTTTGCCGGTTTCACACAAAGTCTTACCCGTTCCCCATGAAATTCCGCAAAGAGGACCGTCTGCGAAAAAACACCGAATTTCAATGTGTTTACGCCTATCGGTTGTCCGTTTCGGACAACGTGTTGATTGTGTACGGTTTTCCGAACGACCTGGGACGGACGCGGCTTGGAATATCCGTGTCCCGCAAGATGGGCAACGCCGTTGTTCGCAACCGTTGGAAACGCCTGATTCGTGAAGCCTTCCGACTTCACATCCTGACCGACACTCACGCCGCCGGGCTTGATCTCGTCGTGATTCCTCAAAAAGGAATTCCGCCGGTTTCGTTCGACGAATTGAAAAAATCGTTACAGAAAAATGTCGGCAAATTGAAAAGAAAAATGGAAAAACAAACAACAAACAGAGCCGGGGACGGTGTTCCCGACTTGGGACCACAGGTTCCGACTCTCAAGAATACCTGCCATGCAACTGATTCCAACTGAAAATCCCGCCATTGCGAAACTCGTTTCCGATTCGGTGTTACCGATTACCGTGATTGGAACCGAAGCGATTCGCGTAACGTTCGACCACAAAACATTGCAACAGGCCGTCAATGCCCGGAGCGGAGCTGGCGTAACCGACGTCATTATCAATCCCGACGCCCACTGCGGGTACGGAGCACCCATCGGCTGCGTCATGGTGTCGCCGACACATATCTATCCCGGTCCCGTCGGTGTCGATATCAAATGCTCCATGTCGCTGCTCCAATTCGACCTTCCCGCGGAAGAGATCCTCGACAAACGGATTCGTCGGGAACTCATTAACGCGATTTGCGATCGGACGCCGACCGGTCCCGGTGCCGGACAGCGGAGTGTACGAAAAGGACGGAAAATTCCTTTTGCGCTTGCAAAGCAGGCCGTTATTGAAGGGGCAAGCGAATCCGTTTGCGAGCAGTTCGGGATTCCGTTGGAATGGACATTGCGCTGCGAAGACGCCATCCATTACGGCCACGACAAATCGACGGCAAGTCTTTCCCGCCGCCTCGACAAAATCGTCAAGGAAAAGTACATGGGCAACTTCAGCGAGAAGATGCAACAGTTCGGTTCCTACGGCGGCGGCAACCACTTCGGCGAATGTGAAATCGTTCATGTTGCGGAAACCGAAAAGGCGAAACGTTGTGCCGGGGTGTTCGGACTTCGGGACGGACACGTTGCGTTTTTGTCGCATTGCGGTTCGCGGGGCTTTGGCAACATCCTGGCGACGGAGCAGTTCAATATTTTGCGACGGAAATTCAGGGAATGGGGGACGCCTTTCCCCGGCGGCGACCGGGACTTGGTTTATGCCCCCATCGGTTCCCACGAAGCGAACGACTACCTTGACGACATGGCTCTCGGCGCGAACTTTTCGACCGTCAACCATCTGCTGATCAACGTCCTGGTTTGGGAGGCGTTTCGGGAAGTGTTTCCGGGCGTCCAGGCGAATTTTGTGTATTATATCTCGCACAACATCGCCCGGCGTGAAAACTGGAACGATCAATCCGTGATGGTTCATCGAAAGGGTGCCACTCGCGCATTTCCGGCAGGACACCATGCTTTGCGGGGGACGCCGTTTGAGACCACCGGGCACCCGATTCTTTTACCGGGCAATCCCCGCGGCGGTTCGTCCGTGATGGTCGGCGAAAGCGGCGCAACGATAAGTGCTTACAGCATCAACCACGGTGCAGGCCGGGTGATGGGCCGACGCAACGCCTCGAAAACGCTCGACCAGAAAACGGTCGACCGGGAATTCGAGGAAGACGACATTTTGACAAACTGCCGCCGTTATCCCCTCGACGAAGCTCCGGCGGCGTACAAAAATTTCGACGAAGTGAAGAAAAGCGTGATCGAAGCGGGACTGGCCTCGGAAGTCGCAAGCCTTAGAGCCAGGTTCGTCATCAAAGACGGCGACCAGGCGGACGATTAAACGCCGGTTTCTTGTTTAGCCGTCTCACCCTGTGATTAGCCGTCTCACCCTGTGAGACGTTTTCTGTCCGCCTTCCCCCCAACTTCCAATTCCTGTTCCTTGCAATGAACACCGACGCTCTCCCGGTCGAAACACTCGCCAAAGAATTCTACAAGGAACTCTTCGAGTGGTACACTTGGGCACTCGACGAAAAAATCGGCGTGTTCTTTCCTCACGGGAACAAAGACCGGCAAAATCGGGAAGAACACCTCATCCGGCTCATCATCCGATTGATATTTGTTTGGTTCTTGAAACAGAAAAATCTGGTTCCCGACGAGATTTTTGACGGAGAAAAACTCAATTCGTTGTTAAAAAAGTTTGATCCAAACAGCAAAACGCAGGACAACTATTACCGGGCCATTCTGCAAAACCTGTTTTTTGCCGCTCTTAATAACAAAATTGAAAACCGGGACTTTGCAAGTTCCCGTGGAAAATCGCAACACGATGGTGTCAAAACGCTTTACCACTATGCCGATGAGTTTTCCCTTCCTCCCGAAGAAGTGATTCCACTTTTTCAAAAGGTGCCCTTCTTGAACGGCGGTTTGTTTGAGTGTCTCGACAAAGACACGATCGACGCGCACGGTAAAAACAAACGTATCTACTGCGATGGTTTCAGCAACAACAAAAAACACCGTGCTTTTGTGCCGAACGTTCTCTTCTTCGACGAAAACAAAGGTTTTTTTCCCCTTCTCAAACGGTACCACTTTACGGTGGAGGAAAATACTCCAGCCGATGTTACCGTTGCGCTTGATCCCGAACTTTTGGGAAGAGTCCTTGAAAACCTGCTCGGAACCTACAATCCCGAAACGAGGGAAACCGCCCGAAAACAGACAGGCTCCTTTTACACTCCCCGTGAAATCGTTCACTATATGGTCGATGAAAGTTTGAAGGCGTACTTGTTGTCCGAACCGGGATTTTTACAAGATTCGCAGAATAACCGGGATTATCACGTTGCCGTGGAAACCTTATTTTCCGATGGTTCTCTCAGGCCCGAAAACCTTGACAAAATCGTGGTTCAGACAATCCGACAGAAACTGCGCAACATCAAGGTTCTCGACCCCGCCTGCGGCTCGGGCGCATTTCCGATGGGAGTGCTGAACCGGATCATGGCAATTTTGGGAAAACTGGAGGGGGAAGACAGCGGTAAAGCAGACGACCTTAAACTTCACCTTATCGAAAACTGTATCTACGGTGTGGACATTCAACCGATTGCCGTTCAAATCAGTACGTTGCGGCTCTTCATTTCGCTGATCTGCCGACAGGAGCCGAATGATAATCCGAAGGAAAATTTCGGCATTAAACCGTTGCCGAACCTTGGAACGAAATTCGTGGCGGCAAACACGCTGATCGGGTTGGCAAAGAAAAAGAATCAACGAACATGGGAATATCCGAAAATCGTCAAGGTGAAGAATGAATTGCTCCGGGTGCGACGCGAACATTTGACAGCCGACACCGCTCAAAAGAAAAAGAAGTATCGGGAAAAGGACAAGGAATTGCAGGAAAAACTGACGCGACTCCTGACGGCAAACGAACGTTTTGCTCCCGAAGAGGCCCGAATGCTGGCCCGGTGGAACCCTTACGATCAAAACACCTCTTCCCCCTTCTTTGATGCGGAATGGATGTTCGGAATCAAAGAGGGCTTCGACGTCGTGATCGGGAATCCGCCGTATTTGAAAGAGGGCCGGATTTCCAAAAAAGATTTTGCGCAATACAACGATTCACCTTATTATCAGGGGAAGATGGACTTGTGGTACATGTTTGCCTGTCACGGAATTGATCTGTTGAAAAACGGCGGACATCTGTGTTTTATTGCCGCAAACAATTGGGTAACAAGTTCCGGTGCAGGCAAATTAAGAAACAAAATCATTTCCGATACGCAAATTAAGCAACTTGTGGATTTTGGCAATTTCATGATTTTTGAGAGTGCAAGCGTCCAAACGATGGTGATGCAATTTTCAAAGAATTGCATTACGGATAATTATCGTTTTGATTATCGCAAATTAGCGGGAGACACGAAACTTACGGACGCCCTGGACTTGCTAAATAAACGCACAAATCATAAAGCCGCTTATCTTTTTCCAAAAATTACCAGGAATGACTTGAAAGACGGTTTTTTGACTTTCAGTTCCGACGATACGATCCTTGAGGAAATGGCGAAAAAAGGGATTTTCCTGACGGAAGGGGAAATCGCACAGGGTATTGTTCCCAATCCGGATGTGGTCAATCGCAGAAATATTCGAAAAATTCCCCGGAGTAAAATCGATGCCTTCAACATCAAAGTCGGCGACGGCGTATTTGTTTTATCCGAAGAAGTTGCGGAGGGTTTTCCGCCGGAGGAACAAAAATATATTAAACCATTGTATGAACCGACCGAAGTCGGGAAATACTGTTTGTTAAACTCAAACGGGAAAATTTTATACATAACGAAACAAAATTACAAAAATGATGCGCCCCAAATCATCGAACATCTTGAAAAATACAGGGAAATCATGGACGAAAGGCGTGAAAACCTTAATGGCCGATTGGATTTCTTTCATTTACATTGGCCGAGAAATTCCGTGTTTTTTGAAAAGGGGGGCAAGATACTGTCCGTGAGAAAATGTGGGAAACCCACTTTTGCTTACACGGAAAAAGAGGCTTATGTGATGATGGCCGTAAATGTCATCAAAACAAATCGTTTCCATTTAAAGTATCTGGTCGGTTTATTCAATTCAAAACCGATCGCCTTTTGGTTGAAAAACAAAGGAAAAATGCAGGGCGATCATTTTCAAATCGACAAAGAACCATTACTGCAAATTCCCGTTTTCGATGCAATAGCGGAACGGCAGCGTCCAATCATCTCGCTTGTCGATAAGATACTTTTTCTGAAAAACAACGACAACATTTCCGTTTCAGCAATCGTTGACAACGAAACGATTGCTTCCTGTTTCGAGAAAGTGATTGACGCCTGCGTGTATGAGTTCTACTTCGAGGAAGAAATCAAAGCCGGACGAGCGGACGTTTTGGAACTTGTCCAAAAATCGTTGAACAAAGTTTCACCATTACCCGTCGAACAACAAATACTTCGCCTGTTCGAAGAGTGGAATGATCGGGAAAACGACGTCCGGAACCGAATGATTTTGCAGGAAACCAAAATCCAAAGTGTCGCCCGGATTCTCGAATCAACGGACTGGTTGTGATTATCCCATCACATCAAGACTCGCACCAAGCCCGATGGCTCTACCGGGAGTTTGTGCCGCACAACGATGCGATTCAAATATTCGTAACATTTCAGCGGAATACTTGAAAAATTGCTATTTCCACGATAAGGGAAATATGGTACAACGCGGCCCATGTCGAAAACGTCGCGTGATTTTCCGGATATTCCTTCGTTGCTCGAGGGTGGTTTCACTGAGGAAACCGCCCGATT
>Ga0209628_10000519_pt1 | contig 23789 bp, 20 predicted proteins | sample TergutCu122P4_FD_187285 | JGI IMG/M metagenome (GOLD analysis project Ga0209628, IMG submission 187285) | Cubitermes ugandensis P4 segment gut microbial communities from Kakamega Forest, Kenya - Cu122 P4 (SPAdes) (version 2) | ecosystem: Host-associated > Arthropoda: Insects > Digestive system...
GGTACAACTAGCAGAATTGAAATAACAGTTAATAGTAGTACAAGAAAAATCTCTGCTACTCTTTTAACTGATGCTGTATCTAAATCGCAGTTAACTTCAACATTGAGAAGTGAAATTGATAATAAAATTGATCTTAAAAGTACAAGTTACAATGGTTATTTAACTCAATTTACTTCTACTGGCGACATTACTACTTCAAACATTACAGTTTCTAGCATTAATACTGCTCTTAGTAATCTTACTACATTATCTGCTACTGTAAGTAATCACGAAACTCGCATTACTGCATTAGAAACAGCTCCTGAAAAAACTGCTATTTTAATTGATCAAGCCGAATCTAATATTCTACCAACTGCTGGTATTGCACAAGCCATTTCAGTTATTCTGCAAACAATGCGTAATAACTTGAAGGCATTATTTAACAAATTTGCTTCACATACTCACGATGGTGTTAATTCATTACAAATTGATTATGGTAATTTACTGAATGCTCCAGAACAATTTATTAATGCTTTTAATATTACTGTTCCAGCATCTACAACAATTTCGTATAGTTTCTTTGCACCAGCAGCTACTGTAAAAGGAGTTAATGTTGAATACATTGTAAATTTAGGTTCATCTGAACAATATGGAACTATTATGTTGAGAAAATATAATAGATACTTTATTGAAAAGGATGTATTTGGAGATAGTGTAGGAGTAATTTTCAATTCTGACTTGACTGAGGGATCAATTAGTATTCAAAATACTAATGCTAGTATGATTAGTATAAGATTTGTTGTTACTTATTTATAAAATTATTATGTTTCTAACCAAAATTAGAGATGCATTAAAAAGTATTAGTTATTCATTTAATAATGGCAGATATAATATCCATATGGGACCTAATACTTTAAGCGGAGATGATACGGTTGCAAATCCCAAATGAAATGGAAATGAGTTATCAACTCTTAAACCTGCAACTAACACTACTCTCGGAGGAGTTATAATAGGTAATAGAATAAATGTAGACAGTAATGGAAAAATTAGTGGATTGGAATTATGATTAGATAGAGAGGTACATGATATGTATAATGGCAATATTCTTAATGGGATTAATACAGTATTTAATACTGTAATGGCTTATAATCCTTATAATGCTAATATAAGTGTATATCTCAATGGACAAAAATTATTTCCTGTTATACACTATGATTGACCGCCGAATAGTTGTTCATTTACAATGAAAACGGCTCCAAATGAAACAGATCAATTAATAGTTGAACGTAACGTATTTCTCCTTATATAAACATGGCAACAACAAAACTAACTAGACTAAAAAATACTGCTAAGGAAATAGGACATTCAATAACTAATACAGATTATAATATCCATTTAGGAAACAATGTATTTCACACTGATTCAACTAATAAACCACTTTGAAATGGACAAGAAATTGGAAAATTACCTGTATTAAATGATTTACATCCACAGAATATACCAGTTGATTGAACTGCACCATTTGGTACAATACCACCTCAACATACATTTCAATATAAAAAGGGAGCATTAAATGGACCTCCTAATGATACTGGGGGAATTGTAGTATATCAAGGACACTGAAATATATATGATTATCATCTTGAATATATTCAGGTTACAGCTTATAGTTTAGACGAAAGTAATATAAATACAATTCCAACAAATACTGGACCAACATGACCTCATGCCTTACAAAATGAAATTTGAACAATATTTTATGCTGTATATAATGATTTTACGTGTTATCAAGGTATTCCATGAACTCGTAATGTAAATATAAACGTAACTGGTAAAATACGTGCGCACTATATGCACATAAAAAGAAGAATTATTATTAACGCAAGTGAATTGCATAGTGTTGATATGAGCAGATGCTTAGTAAGTATTGGTGTTGGTAATAGTCGTCCGTCTAGATCTGGACAATCAAATAATAATGTGCCATTTTGACCAAGAGAAGATAATCATAATCGTGTTTATCAACGTGTAAGTCGTGTACAAGTCAGACATTGACTTAGTAAATCTTTATCGGGTATTCATAGTGTAAATTCTAGAACTATACCATATGTTACAACGACTGAATTGTATAATAATTGTTTATTTATGATAGCAAATGGAAATAGTAATCCTTTGTACTTTAATTTTGTCGACTTCTGTAAGTATTTAAAGTCAAATCCTGTTGTAGTCACAGATCCCAGTTTTAAGTTTTATTTTCGATTTGGTAATTCACGCAGAATGCCAATACGAAAGTTTAAATATAGATTTTTTGCTGTAAAGCTAAATGTGTTATTATTGTCTAGTATTAGGCAGCATTCATATCCAAATAGTAACTTATACAGTTATAAAATAGAGCAAACAATTCCATTCGAGTTACATATGTATAAGAATGGATCAGTAAATATGAAATTTTTTTAATATAATATGGGTCACCCTTCGGGGTGACCCGATGATAAACTCACAGAAGAGAATAATTTCTACGAGTTATGATAAATTCACAGAAGAGAAATAGTTTCTACGAATTGTGATATCCCCATAGAAGAGAATAATTTCTGCGGGGACTCCATAACACTGCCGTTTTAATGGCGGCAGTGTTTTTTAAAATTGAAATCAATTAAAATAATAAATATGATAACTAAATTTAATAAACAACAACTTCCTGCTGACGCGGTATTTGATAATGTTTCTACAGCAAATCCTTCAAATACATACGTGCGTCAAAATGGAAATTGAGTTCAAGAGACAGTTGGAGGAGGTGGATTAGCTGGATCCTTATCCTTTACAATTGGTACTGCTCCAGTACAAACAATTTTATCCTTTAATGGATTAACAGCACAATCTTTAAATTTTAGAAGTGGACAAGGAGTAAGTATATCTGGTGATCCATCAGGTTGGATACAGTTTTTACATCAAAACCGCCCAATTAGTGGTGTTGATGCTGGTGGAACGGGACAATTTGTAACTAGTGTTGAAGTAGATAATGTAATGGGACATGTTTTCAGAACTACTAAAGGTAATGAAACACAATTAAGTGGTGGTGCATCAGCTATTGCAGGAAAATATGTAAGTGGAGTGACAGTTAGTGGACACGCTGTTACGGTAACACAAGAGAATTTACCAAGTGTTAGTACTGAAGTAAAGAATAACTTTACTGTAGTTAATTCGCATTTTAATACTTATGGATTAAGTTTTCACAATCCTCCCGATTCAGTTATGATAAATCTTAGTATAAATACGATATCGGGTGAAATCGTGGATGTAACTACAAATAGTCAAACTGGAACACTAAGAAATGCAATTGGTCAGGAGTATAATGGAAATGGTGGAAATAATTTAAATTTTAATTTGTCATTTGGCAATGCGTGAATTTTTGATTGACCTTCATGAAATATGTTACCTAAACCAGATTATTTAGTAGCTATTAATACTCTCATAGCTAAAGAATTATTAATAGTAGATCCAGATGAATATAGGGATTTGGCAAATTGGCCAACAACTCCTCCAACTAATTTATTGTCGACCAATTCATATGTATGATATAATGGCAAGGATAATGCGGTTTTAAATGATGGAACTCAATTTGATGGTGCACCACTTGCATATATTAAAATAAATTCCCCAACAGATGTTGATCTAATTCAATACCCTTTTAACTACGACTGAAAAACACCCGCAATTTGGTGAAAAAAGGGTAAACCAAAATATTTATTAGTTACATCAACTCGTGGTGTTCCACAACAAATCAATATAGAAGGGCTAGATCAAAAAAGTATATCCCAATTAGTTACTAGTCTCTTTCCTACAACTTTGCCTAATCCGCAAGCTTTAACAGTAACTAAAGGAGGCGCGTCTCCTGTGACGTATGATGGATCTATTCCTATAAATATTGATATTCCAACTGATGTCACATCAGGAAATTTTGTTAAAATTCAATCTCCAACAACACAAATAATTGATTCAAATTTAGGATTAACTCCTCAGAGTACATTATTTGTTAACGATAATATTAGTTCAGCTATAAAATATGAAAAGTTAATAATAACCAGCTTGAATCAATTACAAGTTGGAATGAATTTGCGTGGACAAAATATTGTATTTAATACTAGTAAATCTCCAACTTTCTATAGTGGAGTACCTCAAAATACAGTAGAAATTAATATAAATAGTTCTACTTCAAATTATATAAGGATCTCACCCGCAATGTGAAGTCCACCAGGAACAGGACAAGGTGAAATTTCCAGTAATTTTGCTGGTACTTATCCAGATGTTTATATTTATAACGGACAAAATTTTCAAGGATGAATTAAAAATACTATTACAATTCCTAACGATCAAGATTATATAATTACTAAGATTGACTCGAGTGCTAATTTAGGATGAAATAATGTTTTGCAAAGTAATAGTGTATGACAATTTAGCGATATTGATCCAATTGTTTTGTATGAAAATCTAGTTGTTGGAGACACTAATCTTCAAACAACTATTAAAACTAAATCAAATAGAATTATTGTTAATAATATTGAAAAAATTGCATATTTATCTGATATCTCAACTGGCGGTGTGGCTAGTTCTGTAGCCAATCCATTAGTAATAACAACAAATAATGGAAGTACTGAAGGAGTAGACAAATTTACATTTAATGGATCAACAATTAAAAACGTAAATTTCATTAGTGGAATTGGTATTGATTTGATAAATATTAGTGGTGGAATTACAATTAATCACCCACAACACACTGGTGAAGTAATTGGTGCAACTAGTTTAACTATTATTAATAACGCAGTAACTAATGCTAAATTAGCTCAGGCTCCCGCTTATACATTTAAGGGGAATAACACTGGAGCAACAGCTAATGTTCAGGATATAAGTGTTAGTGATGTAAAAATTGCATTAAGTATTAATGACAAAGTTGATAAAATATCAAGTAATCCACAACAGTTAAATACAAATCTTAATTTTTCCAAAAATAACATAATTGGATGGGATACCTTTTTAACATGGGATAATAGTTTAAAGTTTAATACAAATTGTATTAGTACTTCAGAGTCAATTCCTGCGATCATAACACAAATACCAGTTGGTTTTAATTTTGCGGGTGGAGAAATTAATAATTATTTACTTTTTTTTAATGAGTTTCCATTATTTAGCGGAAAAACAGGACGTGTAGAATTTGTTAATGGTACATATATTGAAGTTTATGGAACTGCTAATACACCCTTCGGACACATTAAATTTGTTGGTCTGGATAGCTATGAATTTGTTATGTATGATGTATCAGGATTTGGTGGTGGTGGTTCGTTAACAATGTTACCAATGTTATCAATACCAATTGATCAAGATTATATTGTTAGTTCTAATTATATTGATCAAGGTTTATTACAAGTGGATGGATTCACCAAATGATCTGAATTTCACATACTGCTTCAGCCTGCCACAAATGGAACATGATCAAAAATAAATATTGGTAATAAACATACTCCGCTTGTACTTTTAACAAATGCAAATGATCAAAATACACGAATTGAAGTTATATCTGGAAGTGAATCTAACTACCTAACGTATCAAAGTGATTTACCATGAAATAACTATAATATATTTAATACTCATAACGATATATTCTTACTTCCTGGTACATATAATAGATTTACTGAAAACTGAGGAGATCCAGTGGTTTCAAGTATCATAGATGTATATTTTGTAAAGAGTCCTAAACCAACTACTTTTGTGTTTAGTATATTATCTGGTACTATAGTACCACAGATAACTTTTAAAAATTATCCATATACTAATGCATCTAACAAAGGTACTATTTACATTCAAAAAGGATTTGGTGGATTTCAAGCTGGTAATACTTATGAAGTAACAATAATTGACAATCAAATCTCCTTCTTACAACTAATACAATATTAACATGAAATACGTAAAACTAGAAAATAACGAATTAATCTTCTCCACTAATGTAGAATCCCTCGAAGATGGATCAGTAGTCTTTAATCCAACTCCAGAAATACTAGAGCAATTAGGATATAAAGAATTAGTAGAAGAAGCTCCAGTTCAAAAGGATTGATATTACCAAACTCCTACTTATGTAGAAACTGATAAAACTATTATAAGAACTTGAGAATATACTAAAGTTGATCCGCCAATTGAAAAGAGATTAATTGATAAGAAAATTGCTGAACAATTGGATACTAATGATGAATTTGCTTTAATTAATAAAGGTATATCTAATCCAAATGACCCAGATTATTTAAACTATAGACAATTTATTGAAGATTGTAAATTTTGGGCATTACAGCAAATAGAAGACTATAATAATGCATAATATATGAATGATGTAATAAATAATTCCTATGCAGTTGGTATTGGTACTAGAAATCTAGTATTAAATACGTTAGGAAAAGTTTATGTTAGGGTTGGGGATAGGTATCACGAATTAGAATTTATAAAGAATGGTCAGGTGGATCACACTTTAATCAACAATGATCTACCTGACATTCTTGTTATAGATTCTAGAACTGAATTGGATAATATGCAATATCCTGGTGATGGGAAAGTAGTGGTATCTAATGATGATGGTTTATGAACTACTGAGAATGGAGGATTTAGAGAATTTGATTTTTCAAGGAGTATAAACTCTTTGGAGTTGGAGGAATTAAGTGTTGTTGGACCCATACAGATTGATGTAGCTAATGAGGCACCATTTGTAATTAATAGTACAGAAATGGTGAGAAATTTGAATACTGAGTTTCTAGGTGGAATTCATTTTAGTGAGTTTCCCAGACGTGGGACATTTCAGACTATTAGAGGACAGTGAATATTTAATAATAATACTTGATTTCATACCATTACTGTTGAAAACGAGGTTGTAGATAATAGTCGTAATATAGTAATAGATTTTATGAATAGTAGTATTACAGTTCGCGATCTCACAGTTACAGGTACAGCAAACTTAGCTGTACCACCATCGGCTACAATTCAACCTTTAACAATAATAAAACCTGATAGTACTTCTGTAGTATATGATGGTAGTTCTCCAATAACAGTTGATTTAAGTTCTCCATCAACACAACAGCCTTTAACTATAAGACTTTATAATTCAGTTGGTCTTTTAATAAATACTGTAGTGTATGATGGAACTACACCAGAATATATAGATGTTGTATTACCTCCAGGCGGTTTATAATATGAATAAATTTAAAGAAATAATAAGTAATCCTGTATATTATATAACAGTATTATTGATGGCATTTTTGATATTTAGTATGATTAAATGTAATCAGTATAAAAATCAGGAATTAGATGTAAAATCAGATACAACTACGGTTGTAATAGAGCATTGAGATACTATAATTCAACCGAGATATGATACTATTTTCAGAGAAAAAGTAACTATACTTCCTGGAAGAATAGATAAAGAATTTATATTTGTATCTAAAGATTCATTAGTGTATGATACAATTCGTATAACAGGTATTGCTTTAGATACTATTAAAATAGATTCTTTAGCTATTTACTTTACAATGCATGAAAAGATAGTTACACATGAAATCTTCACTACTAATACTATTACAAATACAGTAATAAAGTATCCATCTAATTTTGGAGTTTGTGTGTATGCTGGATTGGGAGGACAATATGGGGTTATACAAAGAAAATTTGATTTTGGGCCACAAATCGGTATAGGAGTGTACTATAAATTAGGCAAAAAGAAAAAGAAATAAAATTGCCAATTATTTTAATGATTAAATGAATATTCAATTCATTTGGAAATATAGCAAAAAATGTATATTTTTGCACAAAATTAATATGAACTAATAAGTAGAAAGTCATGGCGAATGAAACAGCATGAGATGGAATGGATGCTTTACTAGAGAATCCGAAAGGTGATGTTACTGAGATACAAGGTTCTCAAATAACAGAAATACCTACTATAGATGAAAATTATAATTCAGATAGTAATTTTCCAGTAGTTGCAGACGAAGATGTATTACACACTTTCCTTCGGGAGAGGGGAATAGAAGATCCAAGTAAGATACAGTATGAGAATGATAATGGAGAAATTGAAGATGTTGATTTTAATTCACTTAGTCGTGAAGAACAATTAACAATTTTAAAAGAAATTACTAGTCCAGGTCTTACTGATCACGAAACAGATGTTATAAATTATTTAAGAACTAACAACGTAACGTTAGAACAAGTTGTAGATTATTTTGCTAATCAGAGACTCGAAGAGTACTTATCTGAACATCCAGATGAGAGACATGTAGAATCTTATTCTATTGATCAGTATTCTGATGAAGAACTCTATGTAGCAGATATGAAATCTAAATTCCCATCTTTGAGTAATGAAGAGTTACAACAGGAATTAGATAGAGCTAAAGACAATGAAGATTTATTTAAGAAAAAGGTTGAAATTCTTCGAGAGACTTACAAAGCTGAAGAACAGAGACAAATTGAATTAAATGAACAACAAGTTCAACAACAGTTTGAGGATTTAAAAACAAATTTAACTAATGCTTTACATCATTTCAATGAAGTACCATTAGATTATGAAGATCCTCAAAGCGATGTGTTAGCGATTGAAGACTCAGATAAAAACCAAGTACTATCATATTTGCTTGATCAAGATTCAAATGGTAAAAGTCAATTTGTAAAAGATATTGAGAATCCAGAAACTTTAGTTACACTTGCATGACTTGCAACACAAGGCTTAGCAACTATAACTGAAACTTCTCGTTATTGGAAGGATATGTTAAAAGGAGAACGTAAAAAAATTGCTAATCTCGAATCTGAGATAGAGAATTTAAAATCTCGTGGAAGCAACACTTTCGTTGTTGATAGAGAAGTTCCGAATAAAGAAGTAACTGGAATTGGTCAACTTTGGGATACCGCAGGTATTTTATAGGCAAATAAATAATAGTTAATTTATGAGAATAACAAATTTCACAACAGTACGTCCGAATATGAATGAGACTCGGACATACGAGGACTTCATGAAGTTCTTGGGTGAGAGTACGCCCCTTTAGTTAGTAATAATTAAAGAAAATCGCGCAATATCGGTGAAGCCATCTTAATTCTCAGTGGTAACCCCGAGATAACTTAATTGTTAACAAGATTAAGTATCGTAACGCATAGTAGATGAAACCATTATACGGAATATAATTCTACCAAGAGTGTGCGACATCCTTACGGGATGATGATGTATGCTGAACTTACAAGATAGAAAATTGTAAGAGATGGAGGATAAAAAGCCTTTGTGATAACAAATTGGCAAACCCAGCTCGCTTAGGTATTGTATCAACTTTATATGATCAATACACGGCAACTCATTTAACTGAGTCGCTTCTTAACACTTACACCTTAGAAAAAGGAAAGAAAAATGCTTTTCAGAGCGTTGATTCATTCGTAGTTGAATGGGATATTAATGTTAACCGTATCAAACGTGTTAACTTTATTTCTGTTCCAGAAGGCGATGGTGCTAACGGAAGTGATATAATTTTTAGATTTGGAGAGAACTACTACCAAAAATTTGATACTTTTATTATTGAGAGAACACGTCAACAAATTATAGTGCTGAATCGTCCTCAACGTATTAGTGATAAAGAATTTGTGTTGGTAGGAAAAATCCAAGATAGTGACTACGGTGCAGTTTTAGATGTATCTGGATGTCAACCTGGCATGGCTACGAGGTTCGTAACGAACTATATGCCAGAAATGCATGAAGAGGGATATGTAAAATATCAATCTAACGTAGAGAAGCATCGCACGTATATTGGAACCCATCGTGCTGATGTTTCGATGTCTGCACAATACAATGCAATGGAAGACGTGTTCACTCAAATTGGAAAAGGTGAAAAAGACGATCCGATTTATAGATTGAATACAGCAGAGAAGGACTGTTTAGATTCCTTCATGGAAGCACGTAATAATGCGTGTTTATGGGGCAAAACCAATATGGATAAATATGGTAAGCCCAAGATTTTCGATCCTTGACTCCAAAGTTTTGGGATCTTTAAATTTACAGAATTGCTGGAAACTCCTAAAATTCATTTAACTACAACGCAGTTAGTAATAACAAACGTGAATGTTTAAAAATAAATGAAATTGGACAATCAGCAGCTAAGATTCCACAGAATCAGGCTCATACGAGTAGAGTGGAATAAAGTTCAACGACTAGCCGCAAGGCGTACATATAAAAAATATGGAAGCAGTAAATAATTTAACTAAATACTATTATATAGTATATATAACCACAAATATAGAATCAAAGAAGATTTATTTGGGCGTTCATGAGACAACTAATCCTGAACATTTCGATGGATATTTAGGATGTGGTGTTTGAGCAAACAAACCATCAAGCTATAATAATCCAAAGACTTGATTTCAATATGCTGTTAAAAAATATGGCCCAAAGAAATTTATAAGAAAGACATTAAAAGTCTTTGAAACTGAAGAAGAAGCTTACCTTTTAGAAGCACATCTTGTAAATGAAGAATTCTTAGCTAGAAAAGATGTTTATAACATGATACCTGGTGGTATATCGGGCGGAGGAAGAGCATTAAAATGCTTTTGTTACGATCTTAATGGAAAATTTATAAAAGAATATAGAAGCATCTTACTTGCAGCTCAATCTGTAAATAGCACTCCTGAAGGATTATCATTAGCGATGTATGAAAAAAGGTCATTTGGTAATTATTATTGAGATTTAGAATATCATGATATTTTAGATCTAGATAATTATCAAAAATCTTATAACACAATACCTATTTCAATGCGTAAAGAAATCGAATATGCTTATAAAAAGAAAATATATCAATATTCTAAAAAAGGAATATTTGAAAAATCTTTTAATACAGTAACAGAAGCAGCAAAAGAGAATAATTGTTCTACATCTAATATATCACGTGGAGCAAAACTTGGATATAGTGTGAATGATAAATATTATTCTTATGAATATTCTGAAACATTCGATAAATCTAGATTTGAATCTATTCGTAAACGTAAAGTATATCAATATAACCTTGATGGTACTTTTATACGCGAATTTGAAAATGCAAATCAAGCTAAAGAAGAATTAGGATTAAAAAGCGATATTGGAACAGCTATTAAGAAAGGTATGTTATGTGGTAATTATCAATGACACATAGAGCATGTAGAACGAATGCCAGATTTAAGTAATCAGTTGAGAAAAGGATATGCTAAGAGGGTTGGTGTATATGACACTAATAATAATCTTATTGAAACTTTCTTAACCGTTACAGAGTGTCAAAAGAAGTATTCTGCATGTAAACATGTATTATGTGGTAAGAGAAAGCTAGGAAATGGTTATATATTTAGATATTTAGATTAAATTAATGATATAGTCTAATCTTATATGAAAATATAAGAAATAAGGGAAACTGGGAGGCCTATAATTGCTCCAGATGGAATTATAGCTCAAATTGAGCGTTTCGCAACTAAATTTGCTTTTAGCAGATTAAACACGAAATTCTTCCATAAAGCATTACAAGTAATGGTTACAAAATCAACGAAACCTACTGGTAACAACTATTTGTTCTTGATGAATACGCCAATGTGAACAGAAATCCAAGATACACTATCTACATGGATACGTGACTGGAAAACTGTAGGAACATTTGTATTTTCAACAGCAAAGAATGGTTACATCGATTTAGGTGCAACTTATAATTCTTATGAGTTTGCGGGTAAAAACTTTGTTGCCCGCTTAGTAGCGTAAGCTGCTAATAAAAAATTTATTTAATTGCTGGAAACTCTTTAGAGTTGTTAATACTACAACGTAAATTGGAAAATTAAACGTGAACGTTTAAAAAATTAACAAATTAGACAATCAGCAGCCAAGTCTCTCAGTACTTAGATACGTGAGAATGGTTCAACGACTAGTAAGTCCTATTTATAGGCTTAGATTATAATTATAATCGAAACAATAAACATCTTATGGAATTAAAATATATTGTATATATTACAATAAACACCTGTAATGGAAAGATGTACGCGGGTGTACATAGAACTAATCCAGACGTCTTCGACTCATATATTGGAGGAGGAATTTATCGCTTAAGTAACGTAAGACCAGATAGAAGTGGTTTTCATAGAGCGGTTAAGAAGTATGGATATGAAAATTTTAGAAGAACTACTATTGATATTTTTCCTGATACTGAGGAGGGAAGAGATGCAGCATATGATTTAGAACGAAGAATTGTTACACCAACATTTCTTAGAAGTAAAAATACTTACAATGTTTCTCTTGGTGGAAATGGTAGCATTCAGGAGGAAGATAAGAAACGTGTTTACATGTTTGATTTGAAAGGAGAATTTCTGCGAAGTTATGAAACTGCATTAGATGCAGCACGAGATTTAGATACAGAAAATATAATTTCAACTCAACATGCAATTAGAAATAATTGTTTAAATACATCACAGTCGGCTCTTGGTTATTTTTGGAGTTATAAGAAAGAATATACAAGACAAAATAATTGTACAAGAAAAGTAGCACAATATACTATTGGTGGTAAATTCTTAAGATACTTTGATAGTATTATTGAAGCAGAAAAAGAATTACAATTGTGTACAATATCACAAGCAATTATGAAAAATGGTAGTGCGGGGAATTTTCAATGACGATATTATGAAAATGATGATTCAAATATACAGCCTCTCATTAATGTTAGTAATAAGAATAAAGTCTTACCCATTGTGATGATCAATAAAAAGACTTTAAATAAAATTGAGTATAATAGTGTTAGGGATTGTGTATTAGAAAATCCAGAATTGCAATCTTCACAAATAAACAGAGTATTAAGTGGAGTTATAAAAAGTCATAAAGGTTTTATGTTTAAATATAAACAAGATGAAGATATAGTCTAATTTTATTAGAAATAATAAATGTAACGAACAGAGTTACCTTTAAAGTTGATAGATCATTCGATATTGAATATCCAACTCGTAGATTTGGGATATTCTTAGATTTAACAGCAGATGCTGTTAGTGGAAAAGCAGCTCTGAATATGTTTACTTTCAAGGGCGGTCAATTAATCCACAACTTTATAAAAGGCGTGGGAGGAAGCACTGGTTTACAACATGGTGAAGTATCTAGTCCCGTAGCTGCATCAAAGATAATTAACTGAGGATGAACCAAAGCCTACAGAGCGGCTTAAGCATGTCCTCCTTGAGAGCGATCTCAATGTAAAAAATTCTTTTAATTGCTGGAAAACTCAATGATTAATTAACTACAACGTAATTGGAAACAATAAGCGTGAATGTTAAAAATAACTAATCAGAATGATCAGCAGCGAAGTTTATACAGAATTCCGTAGGAAAATGTATGAAAACGTTCAACGACTAGCCGCAAGGCGTAGATTTAAAAAATATAATTTAAAATCGAAATGGAGAATAACTTAAGGTATATTGTTTATTGTACAATCAATAAACAGACCAATTTTATTTATATCGGTGTGCATCAGACCATTAATCCTGATGTGTTTGATGGATATTTAGGCTGTGGAGTTATTAATAACAGGCCACATACCTATCAATATGCAAAAACTAAATTTCAACAAGCTGTTAAAGAATACGGACCTAAAAATTTTGTGCGAAAAACAATTGCCGTGTTTGATGATAAGGAAGATGCTTATATGTTAGAAGAGGATATTGTGAACAATAAATATTTACAACGAAATGATGTATATAACCAGGTAATTGGTGGACGGGGTGGTAATGGAGTAGGTATAAAAACGTATCAATATGATTTAGATGGTAATTATCTAAATGAATTCAATTCAATTAATTTAGCTGCAATTTATGTAGAACGATCAATGAGATCAATATGGCGAGCCGTTAAAGAAAAAATTAAATGTGCTAATTACTTTTGATCATTTGAGAAGTATGATGTTCTTAATCTTGAGTACTATAAAACTACAATTGAGAGTCAAGGATTTCCTGTATTTCAATATTCAGAATCTGGTGAGTATGAATGTTGTTATGAATCAATTAGTGATACTGCAAGAATAATGAATGTTGATAAATCAAATTTACAAACCGCAATCAAACTTGGATATCTTTGTTATAATAAATACTATTCGGTTGTATATTCACCAAATTATAGTATTGCTAAATCTGAATATATTAAGCGTTCCGAGATTCATCAATATTCACTTAATGGTGAATATATTCAAAGTTGAAAAAATCAACGAATAGCACAGAAAACACTAGGTTTTACTTCTAATATTTATAACGCAATAAAACTTGGCCGTAGCTGTGGAAATTATTTATGAAGTATTGAAAAATTAGATCGAATAGCTCCACAACAACCAAAATCTGGCAAAGTTCGAAAAGTTGGAAAATATGATAAAGATTGAAACCTAATTCAAGTATATGACACAATAACAGCATGTAAGAAAGATAATGGAGCAGGATTAATTCATGTTCTGAGTGGACGTGATGAATTTGCAAAAGGTTTTAGATATAAATATATTGATTAAGTTAAAGATATAGTCTAAATGGCGAATGTGGAGTTATAAACCCCTCGCTGGATGCTGGTACTGGTGTATACAATCCGTACCGCTCTGTAATCTTAATATCAGAAGAAACCAATACACTTTGGTTTTAATATTATGTCCCTCTTCGGAGGGACATATTTTAGATAAAACATACTAGATAATTTTGATAAGAAATAATATGGAAAATAAAATTATAACAATACGAAGTGTATATGGTAAATTAAAACAATACTATCTACAACCTCTAAAGCAGAGAAATGGAATGAATCACCCTTTCGTAAAGAAAGTTAGAATGAATCCTAATGGCGAAACAGAAATGATTCTCAGTGAGAAAGAAATGAATGATCCTGAAAGTCAATATTTCATTCCAGAAGATATGGAGATTTTTATTGAAGATGGTACTACCTTTGATTTATCTAATCCATTAGAAAGAAATAAGTGGAACGCCATTAGAGAGTCCGATCTTATTGTTCCCACTAGGGATGCAAAAGACGAAAATGGTAATTTAATTATTGATGGAGATAAAAGACGATATGGATTAGCAGAACTTTACGTTGATGTTCCTGGTGAAGAATCACTTAAGAGTGTTTCTAAACGTAAGTTAATTACAAAGGCTTGGACATTTATTGAAAATGATTCTGCTGAAGGTAGATTAACTAAAGCTAAATTGCTTGGTAAAGCAATGCGTAATGCACCTGATTCCGATGTAGCTGACTATTTATATCAAAAAGCAGAAGGTAATCCAAATTTGATAATTGAATTATATACAAGTGCTGATAGTGCATTAAAACTGTTACTTATTGATGCAAAAGAAAAGAACATCATTAGAAAAGTAACTGGTTTGTTTATGTATGCAGATACTTCATTAGGAGCAACTGATGAAGCAATTCTTTTGTTCTTCAAAACTCCTGCAAATAAGAAAATTTTGGATTCAATTAAAAATGAAACATATCCTGATTTTATTCGTGTTGTAGCTCCAATAGATCCATCCGAAGACAATACACCTCCTCTTAGTTCTGATGAACTAATGAAGAAAGGTAAAAAATAATAAAACTAAATAGAATATGACTGCACGTGAAATGTATGAATTTGCTTTAATTGAAATAAATAAATTAGAAGCACCTTCATTACTACTGGAAGATTATAACTACTTTATTAATAAAGCTATTCAGCAGTATATTAACAAGATTTATAATAGGTATGATGTTAATCAACAGTCAACAGACGATTTAAGAGTATTAAAATCATCTGCTATATTGAAACTAGACCCAGATAATTCAGAACTCAACATGATTAATCTTCTTAATAGAACTTATTCATGTATGTTGCCAAGTGATTATCTTCATATTTTGAACTGTGTAGTCGAATACAAAGTATTAAGCCAAAATTTTAAGTGTTATGATGTCGGAACAACAGTTTATTTTCCAGCAAGAAGATTAACTGCTGATATGTATGCACTAATTATTAACAATGCATATATGCGTCCAATGTATAAAAGACCATATTACTTTCTTAATAATGTTAATATCAATCCTGATGTTGTAACCAATCCTGATATGGATGATCAGGTTGTAAGCTCCAATAGAGCTGACAGTATCAGACTTCCGTTTGATAGACAATCCAATGTAACATCAGTTAAATTGGAAATAAGATATGGAAATGATGATAATCTATTTAAGGCTGAACAAGTATATATAGATTATATTAAATCTCCAATGTTTGTTCGTCTTACTCAAACACAAATTGATAAAACGGTTGATACTTCGCAGGTTTTGGAATTCCCAGACTATGTATGTTTTGAAATAGTTAATGAATTTGTTAAACTATTACTCGAAAATGCAAGTGATCCAAGAATCCAAACTAATCCAGTAGTAAATCAAACGATTGCGACAGGTATTCCTGAACAGCAATCACAATAATAAAAAGAAAATTAAAAATTAAAAGTAGAAAATTATGTTTACATACGTAAAAGAAACTATAATCAACTCGTTAACTGCTGATTCCGATGCTTATGGGTCAACAATGAATATGGCGAAGGTTCAAGCTGAACCAGGTTTGTTGAGAATATTAAGAACTGGTGAATATCGTGTAAGTGGTATTCAGAATGGTCAAGTATTTAAAACTCCTGGAGTTCCTGGATCTACGGGTAATATTGTAATCAATGATATTAGTCCGTTAACTACTGTTCCTGGTATTTACAGAATTTCAATTTACATTGGAATGGCTGCACAATATCTTGGAGACTTCGCACATGCAAATTGGTATCCGTTTGGTAAACCACTTGTAGCTGATTTCTCAGTTGCAGCTGGTATGACACAAGTACAGATTATGACTCAATTGGCAAACGCTCTTAAGCTGACTGTTCCTTATAATAATATCTTTGCAAGAATTATTTTATCTGGAACAACTTTAACGGTTGAATTAACAAATCCTTATGCTTTCATTGTACGTTCTACACTTGAATGGTATAATCCAGAATTGTGTGGAATGTGTTCTGGTAATTATGAGGATATTCCTGCATTCCAAGCATTAACGGCAATTACACAAAATGTACAACCATTTGCAACAGGAGAATGGATTCAAGAAAACTTGAGATTCCCAAGTTATCCAAACCTTCGTTATGCTGCATTATATGCTGACGAATATCCAATTATGGGTCAACTTTATACGCAATACTCATTTGCTTATGATGTTGAAAGACCTGGTTATTATGGCATTAGTGGGGTTAACGATAAAATGCAAGCTGTAACAAGACACGTATTCTATATATTGAACACGTTAGTTCCTCAATGGGAAAGTTTACTTGCAGCAGCAGGTGGAATAAGTTTGGTTACATTGCCACCAGCACCAACTCCAAGTTTGGTATAGATAAATAACATTAAAATGGGCGAAGGTGAAGCTTAATTCGCTTTCGCCCATTTTATTTTACCTAATTAACAATGGTAATAAATGAACTGGCAAGTGCCATAATGAACGATGTTTTAGGAGGACTTCGTGGATACTCCTCTACATTAAATTTCTCTATAGAACAATTAGAGGACGAAATAGTGGAAGAAAGACAGGCTATAATTCAAGAGTGGTATCACAAAGGAATATTAACTACAAAAGATTTATTATTGGCAATTAATTGTATTGAAGTTGATTGTAAAGATCAATCTCGTTGTTGTGGATTTGAACTTTGTCAAAATGCTTTACACTTTGAAATTCCTCCTCTTGTTAACGATCTTGGAAAAGATGCAATTAAATTTATTGGAAGTGTAGATAGACAAATAAGTTTTTGATTTTATTTTACGAATACTTTTACTTATCATAAGTATAGGAGACGTGGAAATAATGATGCTTATGTTTATATTGAGACAACACCTAATGAAAATGGAATGTATGATGGATGAATCTTTAATGCTCCATTTGTGAAGACTATTTCCGTAATTGGAGTATTTCGTGATCCTAGAATGTTGGAGATGTATAATTGTTGTGAGAAGTCACATATCCTAAATTTAGGTGCACTATCAAGTGAAATAAAGAAAAGATTAACGGAACGTAAGTTAAGGTATTACAGACAACTTATACCTCCTGTTCATCCTAACGATGGTATCCCACAATAATGAAATTAAATAGTATGAATGCGGTTGTTCCTTTGGTTAGTGTTCTGTATGATATAGAATGTACACCAGGGGAATCAGAAGACATAATGATGAATGCTTGGGAACAAATTGGACAAAAGCATACACAATTATACAGATATATTGCTGATACAAAAGATAGGATGTTAGATTTACCATGTAATTTAGATGTGATTGAATCTGTACATATTCCTATCAATGATGCCCAGATGACAAGTAATCAAGATATATTCCATTCAATTCAAACTTTATGAGTAGAAAACTATATTGATTTGTGAAAACGATTGGAACATCCAATTATTGGAAGAGGAAAACTTGTTAAATATTGAGAAGCTGGGAATCAACTGCAATTTTCTCGAGATTATAGAAATGTAATGATTATTTATCATGGTGTTATTGTTGACGATGCTGGTTTACCTTTGATTACTGATAAGGAAGAGAGGGCAATCGCAGCTTATACAGCATATATATACATGTATAAAAAGGCTATAAAAATGAAGGATAAGGCTTTATTCGAAATGGCACAAATGCTTAAGCGTGATTGGCTTAAATATTGTAATGCAGCTAGAATACCTAATAATCTAAGTCAAAATGATATGGATCAAATCCTTGATGTTAAGGTTAGATGGGATCGGAAACAATTTGGGAAATCAATTAAGCCTATTCTATAAACCATGTACTACAAAACAGCATATTGTTTTACTGCATGAGATTTATACAATGATTTTAATTACAAACAGATCAAAGTAAACAAGAAAACAATAATAGCAAACTACGGAGTAGAAACTAGACAAGAATTGTGTGGAAGAGTACTAGTATATCTTTTTTACCTCATCATTTCAGATATTATAAAAAATAATATTACCTTTATATGAAAAATAAAGACAAGAGAAATGATGATACATGTTAAATCTATTACTGGAGAAAATTTTAAACAGATGTATAGAAAAGGATGTTTTATGGGTATTGATTTTTTAAGTTCAAATTTCACTGGATATCAAATTTGTTTTCGATATGATTACAAAAGTGGAGTACGAGAAAAACCTTTATATATAAACTCTAAATTGAAGGATATATTCTATGCAAATATTAATGATGGTAAGCAGTATTACTAATGGAAATAAGACAACCTTCAGATTATTATGGAAAAGTTAAAGAACGATTTCCAGATTTAAGTTCAACAGAGATTAAAAAAATAGTAGATTTCGGATTGAAATCTTTCTATAGACACAACTTGATTGGAGGAGATGTACTTCTAAAGTCAAGAGATATAATCGTTTATAGTGGTAAAGTATTTGCAAGTAATTTGGTATTTTACCACTATTGACGTATTAAACATAAGATTAAATTAAGGTTTAAGCACCGTAGTGAAAAACCTAAATTTAATGGAGAATATTACTTTGGATTAACTCAACGAGAGTTTGAGGAATACTGTGGAAACTTTAAAAACAAGAAAACGAATCCAAAGTTGAGTTTTAAGAATGTTTATCTATATAAAATATTAGATGAATGTTTTTTGGATAGGGCAAAAAGACACTTCTTTGTTTATTATATTACCCAAGATTTGGGATATTCGCATTTTATAAAAGAATTAGAAACAAAGAAATACAAATATACACACAAGAGAAATGATAAAAATGAAATTGAACCAATATAATGAGACAGGAAGCAACCAATAGTTTTATAGAAGGATTAAATATGGATTTAAACCCGTTAACTACACCTAATAATGTGTTAACGGATAATTTAAATGGAACTATTATAACATATAACGGTAATGAATTTGTATTACAAAATGATCAGGGGAATTATAAATTAAAACATTGTAAATTACCTAATGGTTTTATTCCTGTCGGTATAAAAGGATATGGGGATATTCTATATATTGTTTCTTTTAATCCATTAACCAACGAAACTGAAATTGGTAGTTACCCAAGCCCAAGAAGAATCTTTGGAACTACTGATAGAGATCAGGAATGTAATCCAAGAGCTATTGTTACAGGAAAATATGATATTCCAAATGAGATTGAAACTCCTGACAAATTTACATATCCAAAATGACCAGAATGACCGAATACTAAAGGACAAAGAGGAGATAATAATTTAGAATCTGATTATAATAAATATGCTAAATATCGAGAATTAATTCAAAGGGCTGATTTACAAATATTCACTTTATCAGATGATAATGATAATTACAAATTAAATTTCAATGATGAATTTAAGTTAGAAGTTGACGATAATGGAGCACCCAATTTTGATTATCAAACTCTCCAATATTATATATTAGATGAAAACAAGAAATTACATGATCTATATATACCTGACAAATACATTAACAGTTTTAAATTTAACAAAGTATTTTGAGAAACTCCAGGATGATTAACAACTAAATATAGATTAGCAGATCTTTTTAGTGTTGATTTTAATATTCGATCCATTGGTGTTGATCGTCTTGATATTGATAGTAATAATGTAATAATTAATGAACTTGAAAGTGAATCATCAGATTTTAATATACAAATAGTATCGAGAGATAAGTTGTTTAATGATAATGAAGACACTAATACAGAATTACAAATACGTATTCAATTCGCTATTAAAAAAGATGAAGATGATACAATAATATATGAATGTATTAGAGAAAAAAATGATTTGAGTAATAAAAACATTGCCAAATATTATATATCTGATAAATTATTATCTTATAGCTATGATAATTGGAACAAACGTTATTATTATAATTTTACCATCAAGGATACTATCGCGGGTACTCATAGCGATATCATTGACCCAGATATTGCATGAAAAATTACTGGAGATGACACATTATTAATAAATGTGGCTCCTGTAGTAATTTGAAAAGGTGTTGGACAACATGGGGATGATCCTATGAATGAAATTGAAGTAAATTATGTATTAGATCAATTTGAAGTTACATATTCTTATAAAATCTCTGAATTACTTTGATCACATGCTGTTGAAGTAGCTCAAAAACAATATCAATGGAGAGTATATCAGGATAAGGTATTAATAACTTTTAGTACTTATTTGGGACGTGCACTCAGAGGAGTTGAGTTGGGATACAAAATATTTAATGTAAGTGGAAATCAAGTTTTTCCGCCATTAGAATCAGGATATGATATTAATAATGATCCTAATGATCCTAATGATCCTGCATTTGAGGAATGAACAACAGTTCCAAATGTAAGTTTAGTTGGTAATAATACAATTGATATTTCTTTTACTAATATAGATCCACTGAGTGATCATAATGAATTTAAGAAAGAAAGTATTTACTTTATAGTTTTTCAATTAAAACAATTAAATATTGTTGTTAAACAGATTTGTAAAATATTAATTACAAGTGAAGTTTTTAATGATGTTTCCTCTAATATATTGGGAAATCTACAAGATAGAAATAATCCTTATTATGGATATTTTAGTTTTATACAAAGATACCCCAATTTCGATCAAATTCCCACTAATGAATGATTATTACGATTTAATTACTTTTTAAAAGTTAGTGGATCATTATCTGATTTAATTACAACTCCTCCAATTACACATGATGAAGTAGATAAACATGATAATTGACCAGATAGTGGAAATGAATATTCATGACTTTATATACCATCTGTTAATCCCAATAATTTAAAATTACCAGAGTATAGTTTGAATTATGATTATAAGTTATCATATACTTATACTAGAGAAGTAAGTAAACTAATAGGTGATTTATGATATTTTCTAAAAGATTCAAACTATATTGGTGGAAATTTAATTATTAATAATGAGTTAAAGGATCAAGATACTGATTTAAATATTAATCAAACATATATACAGTCTCATACTTTTGGTATTTATATTAATTATAAAATTGAATCGTTCTTAGATCAATTTAATATTGAATTGGGATTTAAAAGACAATTATCTAATTTATTTGGGAATTTATCACAAGTTCCTGCTACTTTATTTGGTTTTATGACTATGAAGCCTGATACTACGCAAGCTCAGTATTATCATATTCAATACACTTATAATACTTTAAATTACTTCGATAGAATTCAGGATTCAGGATTGAATGTTAGTAATTCAATATATCCCATTGGATGAATGGATACGGGATACGGTGCATATGACTTAAAAAATCCTTATGGGTTATGAACATGAGCAGTTGATCGTTTTAGTCGCGGTCCAATCCAAATATTAGCATTGGCTAACATACATACTAATAAGCAAATATATAATGCGTGTTACGGATTTGGCAGTAATCCTCGTGGTGGAACTAATTTTATGAATCTAAATTATTATCATCAATTTTTATTAATTAGGAGTGATAAAGCTACAGAACCTTTACCATGAGGAGATCTAAAACAGGCTATTATTATACCATTTTGAAAAGTATCGGATAATTCACCAACGTATAACTATAATAACATAGCAGCAAATGAGGATGTTCGTTTGTCATTAACGTGATTATTTGAAAGAATATTTTCAATATCTCAACGGAGTAACCCATTGGGTCAATTTGTAAGTCCAAAGCGTCTAAATATAAATAACGATGTTATTAGAAACGAGAGTTTACGTTTATCGAATAATAAACTCTTTTGATTTTGTACAAATCCATTTTTTAGTTCTGCATCAATAAAATATGGATTATTTGATTATTCATCACTTAGTGATTTAACTAATAAATTAATAACTGTTGAAAATCAAATTAAAAACAAATTAACTCCAGATAGATTTGATGAATCGAAGAAAATAAATTTTACTCCAATGAATATTGATCGAACATTTAGTAGAACTATTAATTTAGATGATATGAATTTTAATGTGAATTTGTGAAATTCCAATATGATAAATATATTTCAACCATTAATTGATAAAAATAATAAAATTATTGGAATATCAACAGATTTACATATGAATACAGTTTATGGACAATATAATTTATGTAAGACACGTAACGATTTTATCGCAAATGGAGTTTCAACTACAGGTGGAAATAAAATATATTTAGATAAAACCATGAGGACATTTACTGATTTACAGGGTAATATTCGTCAATTTAATGAATCGGATATTGATACATGAATGAAATTAGCTGAAAATTTTGTTAATCATTTAACAAATACTAATAGTCAAGGATTATCTACTTTTACTAGATATAATTATAATTCTACAACAACCTATCAACGATGTCGTACTTGAACATTTGATATGAATGATCCATCGGAATTAGTTGGATTATTTGAGGATTTTGGTATTACTCCAGGAGATAGTGCAAATCTAGTCGGTGTTCCAACATTTTTTTAACATGCCAATACTATATACAAAAAAATATTTACAAGAAGGGGATTTAGCTCATGAGTATAATCCTCTTCTTAATCGAGTGGATAAAACTACAAATGCAGATACGAATATTGAATTAAATGAAATAAGTAATTTTACTACTGATGAAATTATTACTGATTTAAAAAACCCTATTAATATTGAATGTCAACCATCTTATGATGGAACAGTAAATCTCATTATTAATGATGATGGACCGGCGACAACCTACCAATCGGCAAACCAAAATCCACTACTTTCGTTCATCGATCTCGAGGAATATTTTGCTAGGGAGGTT
>Ga0209628_10000520_pt1 | contig 23777 bp, 18 predicted proteins | sample TergutCu122P4_FD_187285 | JGI IMG/M metagenome (GOLD analysis project Ga0209628, IMG submission 187285) | Cubitermes ugandensis P4 segment gut microbial communities from Kakamega Forest, Kenya - Cu122 P4 (SPAdes) (version 2) | ecosystem: Host-associated > Arthropoda: Insects > Digestive system...
CGATATTGAAAAAGCAATAGAATTAATTCGCAAACGCGGACAGGCAATCGCAGCAAAACGCAGCGACAGAGATGCAGCCGAAGGTTGTGTTTTGGCAGGTACAAAAGGTGATTTTGCAGCAATCGTTGCTGTAAAATGCGAAACCGACTTTGTGGCTAAAAACGCTGATTTTGTGGCACTTACACAAAAAGTTTTAGATGTTGCATTAGAAAATCAACCTGCAACCGCAGATGCTTTGCTCGCTTTGACTATTGACGGCAGAACTATTGCCGACCTTATTACAGAACGCAGCGGCGTTACAGGCGAAAAAATGGAACTCGGTTATTACGAGTTTGTAAAAGGTGCATCAGTGGTTGAGTACATTCACACAGGCAACAAACTTGCTACAATCGTGGCTTTTGAGCAGGCGGGCGTTGAACGTCAGGTTGCACGCGACATCGCAATGCAGGTAGCGTCTATGAACCCTGTGGCTCTGAACAAAGAGAGCGTGAGCGAAAAAATCGTTGCGCAGGAACTCGAAATCGGTAGAGATAAAGCACGTCAAGAGGGCAAACCCGAAAATATGCTTGACAAAATTGCACAGGGACGTTTGCAAAAATTCTTCCAGGAATCAACACTTCTTGCGCAGGCGTTTATCAAAGACAGCAGCATAAACATTGAGCAATACGCTAAACAAAACAACGCAATGCCTGTTGAGTTTAAGCGTGTTAATCTAAATAGAGATTAAAAAGTAATTGTCTCAAAAGTGCCATATCATAAATATAACACAGATTTTTATGATAAACGCAGATTTTTAAGTAGTTGAAAATCTGCGTTTATCATATTTAATATTTATTTATTTTTAAAATAATAAAAATAGTCAAAATGGCAGATAAAATTCAAAAAAAAACTGTTATTTTGTCGCAGTTTGTAAAATGGAATAATTTTTGATAAAGAAAAATTTATAATTCAAAGATTTAAAAATTTAAAGATTCAAAAAAACTAACTCCTAACTCCTAACTCCTATGAATAATCAACAACAACAAGAGAGCGGTTTGCAGAAATTTGCCGTTAATCTCAATGACCAAGCACGCAGAGGAAAACTTGACCCGGTAATCGGACGAGATGACGAAATTCGCCGCGTGTTGCAAATTCTTAGCCGCAGAACAAAAAATAACCCCATCTTAATCGGCGAACCCGGAACGGGCAAAACCGCCATTGTTGATGGGCTGGCACAGCGTATAATTCGCGGCGATGTGCCTGATAATCTGAAAAATAAACAGATTTTTTCGCTTGATATGGGTGCGCTGATTGCAGGTGCAATGTATCAGGGCGAGTTTGAAGAACGTTTGAAATCTGTTATAAATGAGGTAATTGCTTCGGAAGGCGAGATAATTTTGTTTATTGATGAAATTCACACGCTTGTTGGTGCGGGCAAAACGCAGGGAGCAATGGACGCCGCAAATATTCTAAAACCCGCATTGGCACGGGGCGAACTGCGCTCTGTCGGTGCTACAACATTAGACGAATATCAAAAATATTTTGAAAAAGATAAAGCACTTGAACGCCGTTTTCAAATCGTTATGGTTAATGAGCCGGATGAGGCAGCAAGCATTGCTATTTTGCGCGGTCTCAAAGAACGTTACGAAAATCATCACCACGTAAGAATTAAGGACGAGGCGATAATTGCCGCTGTGGAACTTTCGCAACGCTGCATTTCCAACCGTTTTTTGCCCGACAAAGCGATTGATTTAATGGACGAAGCGGCTGCAAAACTGCGTTTGGAAGTTGATTCCGTTCCAGAAGAACTTGATGTTTTGGAACGAAATATCAAACAGTTAGAGATTGAACGCGAGGCGATAAAAAGAGATAATGATACCGAGAAATTGAAAAATTTATCTGACGAAATTTCTACACAAAAAGAAAAAGCCGAAATTGTTCGCAAAAAATGGAAAGAAGAAAAAAATATTATTTCCGAAATTCAAAATTCAAAATCAAATATTGAAAATTACAAATTTGAGGCGGAAACGGCTGAACGTGAGGGCAATTATGGAAAAGTTGCCGAAATTCGTTACGGAAAAATCAAGGAAGAGGAGCAGCGTATTGCTAATTTTCAGCAGCGGCTTTCTGAAATTCAGAAAGGAAATCCTTTGGTTAAGGAAGAGGTTGATAAAGAGGACATTGCAGAAGTTGTGAGCCGCTGGACAGGCATTCCTGCAACGCGAATTTTGCAGACAGAAAAAGATAAACTTTTGAATTTGGAAAATGAACTGCACAAGCGCGTTATTGGTCAAAATGATGCCATAACTGCCGTTGCAGATGCTATTCGCCGCAGTCGTGCTGGTTTGCAAGACCCAAAACGTCCGATTGGTTCGTTCATTTTCTTGGGAACAACAGGCGTTGGAAAAACTGAACTTGCAAAGGCGTTGGCGGAATATCTTTTTGATGACGAAAACCTGATGACGCGGATTGATATGTCCGAATATCAGGAAAAGCATTCTGCTTCGCGGCTTGTTGGTGCGCCTCCGGGTTACGTTGGTTATGATGAAAGTGGGCAACTTACTGAAGCAATTCGCCATAAACCATATTCGGTTGTACTGTTTGACGAAATTGAAAAGGCGCATCCAGACGTGTTTAACGTGCTTTTGCAGGTGCTTGACGATGGACGTTTGACCGATAACAAAGGACGTGTGGTTAATTTCAAAAACACAATTATTATAATGACTTCAAATTTGGGCAGTCAGTTGATTAGGGAAAATTTTGAAAAACTCCCACGCTATTCCGCCCCACATACCCGTCATTCCGAACGAAGTGAGGAATCCCCTGAACAACAAGCGATTGCGGGTCAAGCCCGCAATGACAGCGAGGCAGAGCGTGAAAAAATTATTGCACAAACTCAAAATGAGGTTTTTGAAATGTTAAAACAGACCATTCGTCCTGAATTTTTAAACAGAATTGATGAACTGATAATGTTTGTTCCATTAACCGAAGATGAAATTCGTCAAGTGGTTGTGTTGCAGATAAATGCGGTTAAAAAAATGCTTGAACGCAGCGGCATTACCCTGAACTTAACCGACAATGCTATAAAATTCATTGCTCAGGAGGGTTATGACCCGCAATTTGGCGCAAGACCTGTGAAGCGTGTTATTCAACGTCTTTTGCTCAACGAACTTTCAAAGAAAATCATTTCCGGTGAGGTCTCCACGCAGTCGGTTGTAAATGTTGACGAAAAAAAGGGAGAATTGGTTTTTGGGAATTAACTAGAAAAACGCAGATTTTAGGTCTGCATTTTGTTTATTTTTCTCTCTTTTTTATAAATTTTCTCTTCCCAAAAGAGCCAAATCAAAAAAATCAAACCGTAATACAGATATTTAAAAACAAAGAGGTGATAAAACTCAAAAAGTTCTTGATGATTTTTTACAATTAATGTGATGGCAGTAATTCTAACAATATTTATAAGATAACACAAAAAAACACCGATGGGAATAAACCAAAGTTTGTTTTTCCAATTTCCTCGTGCTAATAGCATAATAATTATAAAAATAAATGTCTGTTTTATGCCTGTACAACCCCAAACAACCCTTACGTTATGTCCGTTTTCTGTGTATGTCAAAATAATATTGTTGATAATCGAAATTTTATTTCCAAAAAAGCGCATAATTATATAAACCACCTTTGTAATATGTTCACTCATTGCCGTAAATGGCGCAGAAATATCAAAACTATTAAAAAGTAAAACCACCGGAGACCACTCGTCTCCCGAAATTATTAATTTCCAAAGAATATTTGCACCAAAAAGTGCGGTAATAAAAAGAATTATACCAAAATAAGGCAATAATATTTGCTTGATTTTTTGCATATTTTCTTATTTGTTTTGTTGTTTTAAACTATTTTTTTCAGAGAAACTTCTAATAATTTACTTCATCATTCCGGTGTTGTAACTCGATAGCGCGTAATTCCAGAGTCGGAAACTATTGTTGTGATTTCAAACGCTTTGAGCCGTGCATACTCTGCTCTGTTGCCAACAGAATCAGTAATCTGCGGCTTATCATTTACACAGGAAATGGACAAAAACAGCACAAAAACCACAACAAATGCAGTTTTTAGACACAAGACACAAGTATTGAGTATTCGCATTTTAATTCTTAATTCTTAATTCTTAATTAAAAACTACCTTACTCTTGACTTAAAGAACCAATTTTCATTAAGTGTTAAATTAACTCCAAAACGAACATATTGTTCTAATATCATTTCGTTGGCAGTTGAACCGATTTTGCCGTATTCAATATTAAGATTTACAACGCTATTGCTGCGTGGAAACGGAAAACCAACTCCCGCCGTGATAGCAAAATTTTGCGTACCTCGCCCATTGACATTGATATACGAATTTGTGTAATTTGCACCTAAACGCCAACTCATTCTGTCAATATACTTGTTGCTTGTAGGTTTATGAATATACTCGGCACCAACGGAAATTTTCATTCTGTCATTCAATTTATAATAATAATCTAATGGGTTATTATTATAAAATTTTGTTTTTGAAAACTGCTGAAATTGAAAGTCAGCACCAATGAGCAGGCGATTATCGTAAGAATATGTTATGCCTATACCATAAACATTTGGCAGTTGAAAAATATTTGCGGTGTCACTTTTAATTGCATTTGAAATAGTGTCGGTGGTTATTAGAGTGCTTGTAAAAGTACTGCCCAACTTGGTTTGAAACTCATAAATTGCGCCGATAACGAGCAAATCCTTTTTTTGCCTCAACGGCTGGTGATACTGTAACCCAAAACGTACATTAAAACTATTTACCTTCAATTCAGAGTTATAAACCCCTGCATAAAATGGTCTATTGTCGGAAGCTGAACCATTAAACACGCGAAGATGATTAATCGTTCCAAACATATAATAGCCGTTTACACCGAGTGAAAGCCGTTTGAACAAATCAACCGACAAGCCCAAATATATCTGCGAAATACTGCCGTTGCCCGAAAACGATTTATTTCTACGTATATAAACTGAGTCGTTTGTACTCGGCATAAGCGTTGAGTCCTTTAAGGCAAAGTTGTATCCTGCAAATGAATACGGCAAAATTCCGGCACTCATTCCGAGCCATTTTGTAACGGGAAATTGCAGCGCAAAATAGTCAAGATTGCCCGTAAATTTACTTGTTGAAGCATTTTTTGTTGCAAAATTAGACAGCAAGCCAGACACACCGAACTCAAAGAGAAAACTTGTGCTGTCGATGCAGGAAAACGCCGCAGGGTTTGCAGGGTTAATCATTGATTTTGAGCGCAATCCAAACGCAACGCCGCCAATACCTTTGGAGCGTCCGAAGCCCGCATCAACCAATTCGCCGTAACCAAAGCGCGTATATGGCGAATTGGTGTTTTTCTGTGCAGAAATGTTTATTGATAAACTGCTGATTATCAATATTGTAATCAAAATTTTCTTTTTCATTATTATTGTTTATTATTTATATCGTCTTAATTTTTAATTTTTCGCAAAATTACAAAAAAAATTATAGTTCTATTTCTAAAAATTCTTTAAGAAACTATTTAAAATTTATTTCAAAACTTTTTCTTTGCTGTCATTCCGACTGAAAGGAGGAATCTACTGAAAACAGCAGAAAACCAAATATGCTATTGACACGAGATTTCTCCTTTCAGTCGAAATGACAGATTGTTTCATTGTTAATTATTTTGTGAATTTTAGTTAAATTTAAACAGTTTCTAATATTTAAACATTGTACCCCTTTGTAATTATTGCCAATTTTTCCTACAAAATTTCAATTATAATAGAAACTTTTTTGTTTTTAACATAAAGTTTAATTTATACATTAAAAAATTATTTTCCTTTTAACTCTTTGATATAATATTTTGCATTATTTTTTTGTCTTTCATTGCCATATTTTATTACTTTCTCATAATATTTTATTGACTGCTGTTTTTCGCCTTTGTATCTATAAGCATACGCAATATTATTTAATACTACTGCATCTTTTGCATTGATTTTCTCTGCTTTAAATAAATATTCAAGTGCTTTGTCATAATTTTTTTCTAAAATAAAATAGGTTATTGCAATATTTGATAAACTTTGAATATGATTTGGGTAGAGTTTTAAAATTTCTTCGGCAATTTTTCTCATATTTTCACACAAACTATCTGCCTCTGTATTAAATAGTTGCATTTGATAATCTTGTATCGAAGACAACATAAAATCTTTTCCGTCTCCATCAACTTTTTTATTATTTGTCCAAGTCCATTTGTTATTATTAATTTTAGAATATTGAATTGTTTTTATAATCTCTTTGGTAAAGCGTTCCCAATCTTCTACCTGACCAAAAGTATAAACTTTTCCAAACCGCATATCTAATCTATTTGGAAAAAGTTTTATTCCTTCATCAATTTTTTCAATTCCTTTTTCAAACATTTCTTCATTAAAATAAATTTGACTGCCAAGATACCACTTATTGCCCAAACTATCTACTATTTCCAACGCCTCGCCTTGTGGTTGTTCTTGGGTAAAATTAATATATTCTTGCTTTGCCTGTGCAAAATAATAGTTGAAATAACTAACAAAAAGTTCGGCATCGTTGGGCTTTTCTTTTTCCCAACGTTCCAGAATTTCAATCTGTTTCAAAGTATCTTTTTCTGTATGATACTTTAAAAACTCATCTCTATAATTTTGCCCATTAGCAGTTGCACAAAACAAAATTGTTACTGTTAAAAAAAAGTTTTTCATATTGTAATGATGTTTTTTATAATTTAATTTTTAATTTTTTTGCAAAATTAAAAAAAATTATAGTTCCATTTCTAAAAATTCTTTTAAATTCAAGCACTGTATTCCTTAATAATTATTAACAGTATTCATTATTTTTTTTACTTCTTTGTCAAAATCAGAAATGATTTTTTGGGTTTTGTTAAATTCGGTATATTCGGTTTCGGCTTTTTCGGTTGTCTGTTGATGTGATATTTTGCCTTTGTCTGTTAAAATTTTGTATTTTCTAAATTCCAAAAATTCATTTATGCTTGCTGCAAATTCTTCCATCGTAAAAGTATTTTTACGCTCAATTAAGTCCTCAATATAGTCAAAATAACCAGTAACGGCACGTTCCAAACGGCGAATTTCGGTTTCTGGCAAATAGTTTTTTGCTACAACCACATCTGACTTCAAAATACGTCCGTCAGGCGAATTTTTCCAAGTTGTCAAGCCCATATTTTCACTGTTTCTATCGGCTTTTGTATAGATAATTTCAGCAGCAGTTTGTCCCGCAATCGCATAATGAAACTTGTTTTGCACCATTGCATAAAAATCGCGCGTGGTTTGCGAATTTCTGTTGTAATCAATACTGCACTCTGCAAAAATATCGGTAATTTGCTGCCAAATACGCCGTTCGCTTGCACGAATAGAACGCACACGCTCCAAAAGTTCGCGAAAATAATCAACACCAAAAGCGGTTTTGCCCTGTTTCAAACGCTCATCGTCAAGCACAAAGCCCTTAGTAATGAACTCTTTAAGCGTTTGTGTAGCCCATTGACGAAAAGCGGTTGCTTTGGCAGAATTTACGCGGTAACCAACAGAAATTATTGCATCAAGATTGTAAAATTGAGTGTTGTAATTTTTGCCGTCAGCGGCAGTTAGTAAGAATTTCTTACTAACTGCAACTTCCTGTAACTCAGCACTTTCAAACACACTTTTCAAGTGCATTGTGATATTTTCACGCGAAGTGCCAAACAAAACCGCCATCGCTTTTTGTGTCAGCCAAAGCGTTTCATCTTTTATTACCACATCAACTTTTACGTTTTCCTGAGGCGTGTTGTATATCAAAAATTGCAGTTGCTTATTCATTATTTTTTTGTGTGTTTCTCTGTTACTTATGTTGGCAAATTCAAATTTTACCTTTTACCTTTCACCTTTTTCCAAAATTTTATTTAACCCTATAAGTACCAAGTTCGGTACATTTTTTTTACAATTTTTTATATGATTTTCAAAATAGTGGGCATCACCGCCTGTGAGAACGATTGAAATATTTTTGTAATCGCTTAACAACCTCTCTAACAGCGCATTAACTTCGCTTACAATTCCCCAAAACGCACCGCAAAGTACCGCTTCTGTTGTGTTTTTACCCAAAATTGTTTCAGAAATTTGCGGTTTAACAATCGGTAGTTTTGCGGTGTAGTCGTGCATTGCGTTAATTCTCATTACAAAACCGGGTGCGATGTTTCCGCCGTGATAAACGCCATCTGCCGTAACCAAATCCATCGTTACGCACGAACCGATGTCAATAACCAGAATATCGCTTTTTGGCAAAATTTCCGCTGCTCCAACCGCCGCCGCAATTCTGTCGCAGCCAAGCGTTTTTGGTGTTAAGTAATTAATTTTCAGCGAAATAGGTGTTTCATTTGTCAATTCTACCAAAGTTGTACGCTTTTTTAGAAACGTAATAATCTCCCTTTTGTTGTGCGTAACAGACGAAATTATTGATTTTTTAACATTATATTTAACAAAAATATCTTGCAAAAAATCCTTAGTAAGTTCTTCGCAAGTCCGCTCAAAAACAACTCTATTCTCCTGAAACAGAGCAATTTTTATTCTACTATTTCCAATATCAATGCAAAGGTTCATCAATTTATTTACGATTTTAGATTTACGATTTTAGATTTACGATTTTTGATTTTTGATTTTTGATTTAGAATTATAATAAAAAATAATTTTTAATTCTTAATAACTTAACTTTCGTAAGTTGTTTATTTAATTGATTTTCGCTTGAAAAGCAGAATGAAAATACTTATAAAATTTATTGTTTTTGTAAAACATTGATATTTAGCGACTTACTTAAACATGATTTTTACCTGATTTTCTTACAAAACAACCTAAGTAACCATGAGTTTTCTTCCTAACCAACCCGATTACCTGATTTTTTTCTGATAAAAATTTAATAACTTTTTATGTTCGTCTTCGTAACTCTCTTTTGCATGATGTTCTTTTTGCGTTTCGATATATTCACACAAAGCAGGAATATTCCTTTTTGAAACTGAAAACGCCGCACAAGATTGCCGCCACTGAAAAATTCCGACACACAAACGATTATCGTTAATAAACTTTTCTGAACTGTTTGCTATTATTGTTACTAAATTCTCATCATCTATTTGAGGCGCACGAGACAACAAAACATGAATATGTTCGGGGTTTGCATATATTTTATACAACTTACAACCGTTGTTATTTACAATTCCTGTAATATATTTTTCTATCCTTTCTCTGTATTTTTCAAGAATAATCGGCATCCTATTTTGCGTTACCAAAACATAGTGCATATAAATATTGTGATATTCTATTTTCATTTTATAATCAGGTAATCAGGTTTGTATGTTTGTATTTTGTCTGTTACTTAGGTTGTTTTGTTTTTAAATTAGGTAAAAATGAGGTTTATTTTCTGCATAAATTCAACTTGCGAAAGTTAATTTAATTATTAATTCATAACTATTTATAACTATTTTTTATGTCTTTGTTCTTTGTTCTAAAAAAATAATTCATAACTCATAATATTTTCTCCAAATCATACTCCGTTGGTATCAGTACTTGACGGGGTTTGCTGCCGTCTGCTGCGCCGACAATTCCAGCGGCTTCGAGTTGGTCAATCAGGCGTGCAGCACGGTTGAAACCGATAGAAAATTTACGTTGAATATTCGATGCAGACGCCATTTGCGTTGCTACCACCAAATGTGCCACCTCGTCAAACATACTGTCGCGCTTGCCGTCAAAAGTTGCTGCCTCAATATTGCTTTCTGCGACATCGGGTTCGGGCAGATATAGAGCGGTTGGATAGCCGCGCTGGTCGCCGATAAAATGAACGATATTTTCCACTTCGGGCGTATCTACAAAGGCGCATTGAACGCGTGTCGGCTCGTTGCCCTGAGAAAAGAGCAGGTCGCCGCGCCCTATAAGTTGCTGCGCACCGCTGCCGTCAAGAATGGTCTTTGAATCCACGCCTGACGACACCTTAAACGCCACGCGGGCAGGGAAATTCGCCTTAATAACGCCGGTAATAATATTTACGCTCGGTCGCTGCGTGGCAATAACCATGTGCATTCCAACGGCGCGGGCAAGTTGCGCAATGCGGGCAATGGGCATCTCAACCTCCTTGCCTGCCGTCATTATCAAATCACCAAACTCATCAACAATTACCACGATATAGGGCAAAAATCTGTGTCCTTTTTGGGGATTAAGATGGCGGGAAATAAATTTTTCGTTGTACTCTTTGATGTTTCGAGCATGGGCAAGTTTTAATAAATCATAGCGCAAGTCCATCTCTTTGCAAAGCGAGTTCAAAGTACGCACAACCTTTTGAGTATCAGTGATTACCGCCTCGTCTGTATCAGGCAATTTTGCCAAAAAATGACGCTCAATATCAGCATAAATATTAAATTCAACTTTTTTGGGGTCAATAAGCACAAATTTCAGTTCCGCAGGGTGTTTTTTGTACAAAAGCGATGTAATTATAGCGTTCAAACCGACTGATTTTCCCTGTCCTGTTGCGCCTGCCACAAGTAAATGCGGCATTTTGCAAAGGTCAAACATAAAGACATCATTTGTTATTGTGCGCCCAAGTGCCACAGGCAAATCGAAAGTTGCATCTTGAAATTTTTTAGATTTTATTGTGTCAAACATTGACACAATGCGCGGGTTTCCATTCGGTACCTCAATACCGATTGTGCCTTTGCCCGGTATCGGCGCAATAATTCTAATACCAATGGCAGAGAGCGAAAGCATAATATCGCTTTCAAGATTGCGGATTTTGCTAATTCTAATTCCGTCATCAGGCACAATTTCGTACAAAGTTATAGTCGGTCCTATTGTTTCGTAAATTTGTTTGATGCCGATACCGAAGTTTTTCATAGCGGTAATAATGCGCTTTCTGTTTGATTGTTTTTCTTCGTCTGATGTGTTGTTATCTTCCTGCTGATACTCTTTTAGTAGCGAAATCATTGGAAATTTATAGTCCGACAAGTCCTTTTTTGGGTCGTATGGCGGCAAATTTGCCACATCTTCAGCCGTTTTTTTATTCTCCTCAATAATCTCCAATGGCTCATCACTGTTGCTATCATCTTCCTTTATTTCAATAATTTCAATTTTATCGTCTGGTTTGTTCTCAATAATTTCAATTTTAGGTTTTTTACCTTCAAACCATTCTTCAGGTACAATTTCACCAATTTTAACTGTCGGTTCGTTCTTCGTCATTGCTGGCTTATTCCACCATTTCATTTTTTTCAAAAAGTTTGTTTTCTTTGACTGTGAAAAATCTCTCTCGTGGGAATGACGGCTAAAAAAATTAAATTTAAACATTTTCTCAAAAAACTTTTTCAAAAAAGGAATTGTTCCGCTAAAGGAGATTATTAAAAATATTAAAGCAGTAAGAATTATTATTAAAATTGTACCTATAATTTTAACATTTTCTTCCAAAAATTTTAATAAAAAATCACCTGCATTTCCGCCGAATTGTATGTACGAACTTAAAAATAATTTATCAAGTGTAATTGATAAAACCACTGAAAACCAGATAGTTAGGAATGTGCAAAACAAAAACGCTTTCCAAAGTGTGAATTTTTTGATACCGCATAAGCGCAGCCCAAAAACATACATAAAAGCAACAAGAAAAAACACCGCAAGCCCCAACCAGCCGTTGATTAAGTTCTCTGCAAGCACCGCACCGCGATAGCCCATAAAGTTTTTTGCCTCTTTTTTAACATTTGATAACTCTTTTTTATCTGCATTAATTTGTTTATTATAATTGCTCAACTCTATTTTGTAGTTTTCCGGCGTTCTTCCCTCTTTTGTAGGTTTATTGCTTTTGTCAGTTCTGTATTGATTTACCACTGCCTCATACTTCAAAATAACCGTTTTGTCATTGTTGCCCGCCGACAAAAAAGAGACAAGCGACAAAGTAATATAAAATGCCGCAAAAATAATAATAATGCCGCTCACAACCTGCGTTGTTTTATTTCTGCAAAAGTCGGCAAAATTACTTAACGAACTTGATTTTTTTGTTTTACTTGCCATAAGTTACAAGTTTTTAAAGTTTTTTGTTTCAAAACAATGTTTCTCTAAAAATTTCACTGACGGATGGGTGAGGAAAAATAATTTTCTTAAACTGCTCAATATCAAGGTTTTGTTCTATTGCTAATGTTGCAGTTATTATCAATTCCGATGCAGGATTTCCAATTAAGTGTGCGCCAATAATTTGCTCTTTTTCATTGAAAATAAGTTTGCAAAGTCCGTTTCCGCCCTCGTTTTCGGCAACAAAACGCCCCGAAAAGGTCATTGGCAATTTTTTGACGCTATAATTTTCGCCTGATTGTTTCATTTCATCTTCTGTTTTGCCCACGCCGGCAACTTCGGGGTTGGTATAAACCACCGATGGAACAGCGTTGTAATTCATTTTATCCTTCTTGCCAACAATATGATTTACAGCCGCTTCTGCCTCTCTTACAGCGGTGTGCGCCAACATAGAAAAGCCGGTAATATCGCCCGCAGCATAGACATTTTTAAGCGAGGTCTGCATATTTTCATCAACTTTTAAACCGCTGCGGAATGTCTCCAAGTTTAGAATTTCAAGCCCTGTCAAAGTTGGTTTTCTGCCTACACAAAGCAAAATTTTGTCGGTCTCGAGTGATTTTTCATTGTTTTCGCTGTCGGTAAAAAATAATTTATTTTGTTGTATTTCGGTTACTTTTGCGCCGAGAAAAAATTCAACACCCTGCTTTTGATACTCTGTGCGCAACATCGCTGCAATTTCAGAATCAAAGGGCGGCAAAATCTCCTTCATCATTTCAATCACCGACACCTTTACGCCAAATGCACGGAACAAACCCGCAAACTCCATACCGATAACTCCACCGCCGACTATAACAATAGATTCGGGCAATTCACTCATTTCCAACGCCTCTTTGCTTGTGATAAAGTTACCATTTTCAGCACCTTTTATTGGCGGAATAAGTGTTTGAGAACCGCAGCAAAGCAAAAGTTTTTTTGCCTCAAAAATTTCTTCATTACAAAGAATTTCAATCTTTTCTTCGGAATAATTTTTTACAACTGCCTCACCAACAACAACATTTACGTTGTGTGCAGTCATTTTTGCACGTACTCCTGCATTGAGTTTTCGGACAATCTTATTTTTTCGGGAAAAAATTTTAGAATAATCAAAATTTACATTGTCGCACAAAACGCCGTACTTTGCACAATTTTGCGCATTGTGATAAAGTTTTGCCGAATAAAGCAGCGTTTTTGTAGGGATACAGCCCTCATTTAAACAGACGCCGCCCATTGCATTTTTTTCAAAAAGGAGAACGCTAAGTCCTTCGCTTGCAGCGCGTTCCGCAGCCGTATAGCCCGCAGGTCCGCCACCGATTATAGCCAAATCAAACATATTTTTGAATTAAGAGTTAAGAATTAAGAGTTAATCATTAGAAGATTTTTTAGACCTTCTGCGTCTGCGGTTATTGTTGTTATTGCTGTTGTTTTTATTATTGTTTTTGTTTTTTTGCCGCAAATTATCAGAAGAAATAAGTTTTAAATCATCCGTATTTAAAGAAATTTTGCCTTTTGAAAGTTCGTACAGGTCATTGAAAATTTTTTTGTCGTCAATATCAATATTTTTATTATTCCACTCCAACAAACTCTTTTTCATATAGTTGGCAATCATCATAATAAGTGCGTTTTTTACTTCTTCATTCTCCACTTCACCTGTTTTGTCTATAAATTTTTCAATAATTGAGCCGTAGTGCAGATAGTGAAATTTCTTTGTGCTATACGCCATTTTGCTCGGTCTTTGCAACACATCCTCCTTTTTGATAATCTCAAAAGGGTAATCAATATCAAGTTTAAACTTCGACATTATTGCCAAATGGTCCCAAAGTTTGAACTTAAAACCCTCAACATCACGCAAGTACGGAAACATACTGCCCATAATGTTGATAATCGTATTGGCGCATCTTGTACGCTCCGCTCTGTCCTCAATGGCAACTGCGTGTTCCACCATTTGCTGAATATTGCGTCCATATTCAGGCAAAATCAACTCATTGCGAGGTGAAAATTTAATTTTATTTAATTTATATTCCATCACATTATTTTTGTAAAGGTCAGAGGATAATTTTTTTGTAAAAAACTGCATTTTCTCGTCTTTTTTACTCTACCCTTTTGCCCTTTACCATTTAAAACTGCAAAGGTAATATTTTTTTTGTCAAAAAAACATTGTCAATTCAAAAAAAAGTTGTACCTTTGCACCCGCTTTTTTAGAAAAAAGTTTTTATTTAACATATTTATTATTAAATCATTAAAGTTTAATTATGCTAAACCATTATGAAACTGCCTTCATTTTAACTCCCGTTTTGTCTGACCCACAGATGAAGGAGGCAGTAGAAAAGTTCAAAAAATTGCTCGTTGATAACGGTGCAAAGATTGAAAATGAGGAGTTGTGGGGGTTGCGAAAACTTGCTTACCCAATTAGAAAACTGTCAAACGGCTTTTATGTTGTACTGCAATTTGCAGGCGAGCCAACTTTAGTTGAAAAACTCGAAGTGCAATTCCGCCGTGATGAACGCATTTTGCGTTTTTTGACTTTCCGCTTAGACAAATACGCTTTGGAATATGCCGAAAAGCGTATCAATAAAAAAGGCGTAGAAAAAAGTGTTGAACCCAAAAACGCAGCAAAAAAACAACCAACTGTTGTTATTGATGACGTTGAATTAATAGAAGAGGAGGTATAAATTATGGCACATAACCCGGAAATTCGTTATCTTACACCGCAAGCGGTAGATAAAAACAGAAAAAAATATTGTCGTTTCAAAAAAAGCGGCATTAAGTACATTGACTACAAAGACCCGGAGTTTTTGAAAAAATTTCTCAATGAACAGGGGAAAATTTTACCGAGACGCCTCACAGGTACTTCGTTGAAATATCAGCGTAAAGTGGCTCAAGCAATAAAAAGAGCGCGCCATTTGGCTTTGCTGCCTTATGTAACCGATTTGTTTAAATAAAAAATTAAGGAGGAAAATGTATGGAAATTATTTTAAAAGAAGATGTACAAAATCTTGGCTACAAAGACGAGATAGTAAAGGTAAAAGACGGTTACGGACGTAACTTTTTGATACCCACAGGCAAAGCGGTTATTGCTTCGGAATCGGCAAAAAAAGTTTTGGCTGAAAACCTGAAACAGCGTGCGCATAAAATTGCAAAAATCAAAGGTACAGCAGAAGAATTGGCTGCAAAAATTGACGGCATTACACTCACAATTGGTGTAAAAGCAAGTTCAACAGGTACAATTTTCGGCTCTGTAAATAACATTATTGTTGCAGAAGCGTTGGCAAAAGAGGGCTTTGAAATTGACAGAAAAACTATCATTATCAAAGACGCTATTAAGGAATTGGGCAGTTATACCGCAATGGTAAAACTTCACAAAGAGGTTTCTGCCACAATTAATCTTAATGTTATTTCAGAATAAAAAAAAGTTTTTGTTTTTATAATATTTGTTTTAAAGAAAAAATAGTTCCAAGCGATTGGGGCTATTTTTTTTGAGTTAATAAGCAAAATCCGTATAAAATTAGTAAAATTTTATATAGCCAACTGGTCATCCATTTTATAAATAATAAATTTTCTACACTTTTTTCTACTTAAAGTTGCATTTGTTAATTGAATTTTTTGCTTCTAACTTATTTTCCCCCAGTCAAACGAAATTTTGTCTAATTTTTTTCAAATGCAATGAACGGCGTACAACGGCACCGATTTTATACCATTTGTAAAACCAAAATTACGGGCAGAAATTCTAATTGCATATTTTGGTTTGTATTTTTCAATATAAACATTCAAACTTTTAGAACGCACATTCTCAGATGCCTTCACCTCCACAGGAATAATTCCGTTTTCTGTGTCAAGCACAAAATCAATTTCAGCACGATTGTCGGAAGTCCAAAAATATAACGTATGACGGTGAGTATTAAATGTTTGTGCTACAAAATTTTCTGTTAAAAAGCCGCGATAAATTAAGTCGTGCGACTGCATAATATCATTAAATTTTGTTTGTGAAAGTGATGTCAAAAGTCCTGTGTCCGAAAGATAAAGTTTAAAATTATTATCTGATTTATAGGCAGTTAGCGGTGTTTGCGGCAGTTCTATTTTTGATGATTGCAACGCCATATTTGCTTGAATAAGCCAGTCAATAGATGTCTGAAATTTTTCGCTGTTTCCGCCTGTTTCTACAAGTTTATACATAAATTTTGCGTTTTCTTTTGCCAACTGAGCAGGAATAGAACGAAAAACATTGTGAATTTTTACCGCATTAATTCCGCCTGCATATTTTGCCATATCAGCCAAATAACCGGTAAAAATATTAGAAGAAATTTGACGATTAAAAACAACCATATCTCTTTGATTTTCAATAAAATATAGCACATTTGCAGGCATTCCGCCGATACAGAGATATGTGCGGTATAGTTTCAACGCTTTTTCGTGAATAATTGCAGAAAACGGCTCATTATCAACATAATGACGGCGAATTTCATCAGCCAGCATATTTTCGCCCAACGCCCAAAGAAATTCCTCGAAGTCCATTGGAAAAAGATACTCAATTTGCACTTTCCCCACAGGAAACGATGCTTTCATTCGGTTGATTTTCACACCAAGCAAACTGCCTGCGGTAACAATTTTATAGTTCGTTTTATTCTCTGCAAAATATTTTAACGAAGCAATCGCCTCTTCACAATCTTGAATTTCATCAAAAAAGAAGATTGTCTTTTCCAAATCAATTTTTTTGTTAAAAAAAAGTTCTATTCTACTAACAATTTCGGTTGCGTTGAGTGATGGTGTAAAAAATTGCTTATATTCAGTATTTTCGGCAAAGTTAAGATATATTTGATTTTCAAAATTTTTATTACAAAACTCCTGCAACAAATAGGTCTTGCCTATTTGTCTTGCTCCAAGCAGCATCAAAGGTAATGGTTTTACCTGTTTTTGCCACAAATTCAGTTGATTTTCAAAAAATCTTTTCATCATTATTATTTTATATGTGCATAAAATATCGATTATTTTATTTTTATCGTGCATAAAATATCGAAAAAAATATTTTTTGCAAAGGTAGTGTTTTATTTGAAAAAAACAAAAAAAATAATTTGCTTTCTATAAAAAAGCCACAAGTACAGCAATTGCTTAAACTTGTGGCAGAGTAAATGTGATTTTAAATTATTCTGTTGCTTTAAATTCAGGCAAACTTAAAATATATTCCTCTGTTATATCAAAACGATAGTAGGTTTCATAATCAACGGAATTGTCTTTATAATACGACAAAACATTCAACATTCCCTTGTTAATTTGCGAATTGCGAGCCGTTTCTATATATGTTTTGCCCTTATAAATGATTTCGGCTTCACTGTAACCATCATCAATCATCTTGCTACTGAGTTTTTTATTATCTATTATCTCTACTATTAAAGAACCATTAGGTTTTAGTGTTACACCCGTCCAAGAACCTCCTGAAAAACCATAATCACTGAGATTAATAGAAATAGTTTCTTCCGTTAAATTATAAACGGTATAAACTTTAATGTCATCTTTTTTGCAAGCACAAAAAGATAAAACGATTGCCAAAAATAAAACGAATTTTTTCATAATGATAAAAATTTTTAAATTAATAATTGCTTTATAAACGTGATAATAGAAAAGTTATTGTGTTTAACTTATCTTCCCCCAATCAAACGAAATTTTGTCTAATTCTTTTAATTTGTTGATAATGATTTCGTTTTTGGGTTGCTCCAATTTCACGTCTTCATCGAGAATATTATTTACAATATCTCTAACTTCCTGCAAAAGTAGTTGGTCTTGCGGGTTGGCAATGTTTGTAAGTTGAAAATCAATCGGACTGCCGCTTTGCATCGTGCCTTCGAGCATACCGGGACCACGTAAATTCAAATCGGCTTCGGCAATTTTGAAACCGTCATTTGTTTGCGTCATAATGTCGAGGCGCGAGGCGGTTTTGGCGGCAAGTTCCATTTTTGACATCAAAATACAGTAACTTTGTTCCGCACCGCGCCCAACTCTGCCGCGCAACTGGTGCAGTTGCGACAACCCGAAACGCTGCGCACTTTCAATCACCATAACCGAAGCATTCGGCACATCAACACCAACCTCAATAACTGTGGTGGAAAGGAGAATTTTTGTTTCGCCGCTCTTGAATTTTTCCATAATTTTCCCCTTTTCATCGGATTTCATTTTGCCGTGCAAATAAGAAATTTTATAATTCGGAAAAGTTTCACACATCGCATTGTAACCCTCTACAAGATTTTTTAAGTCAAGTTTTTCCGATTCCTGAATCAACGGGTAAACCACATAAACCTGATGTCCTTTTTCTATTTCAGAAACAATTATCTTGTTGAGTTCCAGACGTTTATTGTCATAAAAATGACGTGTTTCAATCGGTTTTCGATTTGGCGGCAATTCGTCAATGATAGATATGTCCAAATCGCCGTACAAAGTCATTGCCAAAGTGCGCGGAATTGGCGTTGCACTCATCGCCAAAATATGCGGCGGCTGAATGTTTTTTGCGTAAAGTTTCGCCCGTTGCGCCACGCCAAAACGGTGCTGTTCATCAATCACCGCAAAACCGATATTTTGAAAAATCACGACATCTTCAATCAAAGCATGTGTGCCGATTAAAATATGCAAAGTGCCGTCTTGCAACGATTTATGAATTTCTGTACGCTCTTTTTTCTTTGTTGCACCGATAAGCAACTTTACATTTATGCCAAGATTTTGCGTAAGTTTTGAAATAGAGTGAAAATGTTGCTGCGCAAGCACTTCTGTCGGTGCCATAATGCACGTTTGAAAATTATTATCAATCGCCATAAGTGCCGAAATGAGCGCAACAATCGTCTTTCCGCTGCCCACATCGCCCTGCAAAAGTCGGTTCATCTGTTTGCCCGAAACAAAATCGCTGCGAATTTCCTGCAAAACCCGAATTTGCGCATTTGTCAGTTTAAAAGGTAAAAATTTTGGGTAAAATATTTTTAAAAAATTATCATTTTTTGCAAAAATAAAGCCGTTGTTTTTCTCTTTTCTGTTTGCCCTGTGGCGCAAAATATTTATCTGATTATAAAATATTTCTTCAAATTTTATACGATGAATTGCCTGTTTTAGCAACATTTCGTTTTGCGGAAAATGAATATTGCCCAACGTTTTTCTCAGACCAAGCAAATTATTTCCCTCAATAATATATTCAGGCAAAGTTTCGGTCATACTCGGCAACGCACCATAACACGCCTCTGCCATAATTCTGCTAAACTCGTACTGAAAATTTTTCTGTATAAATTGCTTGTAAATTTGCGAATTTGAGCGATAAATTGCCTGAAATTTTGATTTTATTGTATGCAATTTATATTTTGAAATTTCCCGGAAAAACGGACTTACAATTTGCAAAGATGAGTTAAAAATGCTAACCTCGCCAAAGAGTACCTGCGTGGAATTTGGGTTGATTTGGTAGAGCCAACCGTTGTTGTTCAAATTGAACCATACCAACTGAATGCTGCCTGTGTGGTCTTGAAAAATGGCGGTTGTCCGCTCGTATTGCGACTGTACGGAGTGAATTTTGCCCTGCAACTGCACCAGCGGCATTTTTGTGTCAATATTGCCAAAATCGAAACCTCTCACGCTCTCTATCGTGTAAAAAAGTTCCGCGTGCCGAAACGGAAAATATTGCAACAAATCGCCCACAGTGCCGATATTCAGTTCTTTTTTCAACACCGCCGCCCGCTTTTCCCCCACAAGAGGCAGGTATTTTATTTCGGTTTGAGCGTTCATACCGCAAAGATACAAAAAAGTTAAGAATTGAAAATGGAGAATGGAGAATTGTTTGTTAAAAACGGTTTTGTGATTAAGAATAATTTATTTAACTTTGGAAAATATTTTATTTTGTCTGTATTATGAATAATTATCTGATTATCAACAATTTAGGTTTTGTACCAAAAGAAAACTCATCAGATATTTTTGTTAAAAAATACTCTGACGGTTATATTATTGAGGTTGATTTTGCAAAAAAATCTATCAATTACGGAGATAAAATCCAATTTGACAATGCTACAACCCAAAATTTTTCACAACCGGAGAATTTTGTCGTTTTAGAATGCGTCAATCGTTTGCTTGAAAAAGGGTATAAGCCCGAAAATATCACATTAGAAAAAAAATTCCCATTAGGGCATAACAGTGGACGTTTGGACATTCTTGTTACTCGCGAAGACGGAACGGCTTACTTAATGATTGAATGTAAAACTTATGGCAAAGAGTTTGACAAAGCATTTAATAAACTCAAAAAAGATGGTGGTCAACTTTTTACATACTTTCAACAAGATAAAAACACAGGGGTATTAATGCTCTATGCCTCTGAAATACAAGATAATAGGATTGTTTACAAAAATGAAATTATACATATTGACGCGGATTATCGCCAAACAAGCAGTGTAAAAGATTTTTATGAAAAATGGAATAAAAATAAAAAAACATACGATAGAGGTATTTTTGAAGAAGAATGTCAACCATATAATTTACAATCTACGGAAAAACACACAAAAAATAATTATTTAGAAAAACTTACAGAAAAAGAAGGCGAAGGGCTATTTAATAAGTTCGCCGAAGTTTTAAGAAAACATTCGGTATCAGATAAGCCAAATGCTTTTAATGTGATTTTCAACTTATTTCTTGCTAAACTTCAAGACGAACAAAAAAGAGACGATGATGAGTTAGATTTTCAATGGAAAGAAAATGACGACCCCGTTGATTTTCAGGTAAGATTATATGAATTGCATAAAAAAGGATTGTACGAATTTCTAAAGAAGGAAATCGAAGGAATAGACGATAAAGATTTTGAAGGAAAAACAGGCGAAGCCCTTAAAGAAGCGAAGAAGAAAATCCTGAAATTCAATAAACTTTTTGACATAAAAAATGTTCTTGACGATAATGATTTTGAACAAAACAATAGAGTTTTAAAAGAAGTTGTAAAACTTATTGAAAAATACCGAATTCGTTACCCACGAAAACAAAAATATTTAAGCGAGTTTTTTGAAAGATTACTAACAATCGGATTAAAACAAGAAGTAGGACAATTTTTTACTCCGCCGCCTATTACTAAATTTATTGTTAAGTCGTTGCCTCTGCCATTTTTAATAGAAAAAGGACTTGACAATACCAACCCCGAACTTCCCGCTGTTATTGATTATGCAGCAGGAAGCGGTCATTTTCTTACCGAAATAATGGAAGAGTATCAAGAAATTATTGACAAACTTGATACATCAAACAATTATCCTGATGCTATTCGGAAAGTTAAATCATGGTCAAAATATGGAGACCCTTATTCGTGGGCTTCTTCATACATTTATGGAATAGAAAAAGATTACCGCCTTGTAAAAGTGGCGAAAGTGGGTTGTTATTTTTACGGTGATGGACTTGCACAGGTTGTTCACGGCGATGGATTGGATAGTTTTGAAAAATCAAAAGCATATCGAGGTTTGCTAAAAGATAATGCGAATAAACCACAGTTTTCTATTATTGTCTCCAATCCACCATACTCCGTAAATGATTGCAAAGATGATTTAGAATATATATATGAACAATATAACGAAAAACCAACAAACTTTGAAATTTATAACTCGCTTACTTACAACAGTAAAGAAATCGAATGTCTGTTTGTTGAGCGCACAAAACAATTATTAAAAGATGGCGGAGTAGCGGGAATTATCTTGCCAAACACAATACTTGAAGTAGGTAATAATAAAATTTATACCAAAGCCCGCGAAATTATTTTGCAATATTTTGAAATTATTGCTGTTGCAGAATTAGGAAATAATACTTTTATGGCAACAGGAACAAATACCGTTGTATTGTTTTTACGAAAAAGAGATGAAAATGATGTTGAAAAAATAAAAAACAATGCCTACAACAATTTAGAACATTATAAAAAAACAAAAGAAGAATGGGTTACAAATGGTATTGAAAAGCCAATGAGTAAATATTTAGAACATACGGAAGAAACCGAAATTGACCCCGAAAAATTTTATTATTTCGTTCTAAATTATTGGCAAAAAACAGTAATTGTAAAAACAGGTGACAAAGAAGAAGAAAAAAGATTTCTTGGCTATGAATATTCCAACAGACGCGGACGCGAAGGAATGCACGCAATACAACGCGGAAAGTCAATAGACGACTGCACAAAACTTTACAATGAAAATAACCTCGAAGACCCACAAAAAGCAAGTTTCTATATTTACAAAGCGTTTAATAAAGAATATCCCGAAATACACGAAAGTTTTAAAAATAATATTTTCTGCGTTAATTTAGTGGATATGATTACTTTTGATAGAGCAAGATTTGAAAAAATTGTTTCTACGACTAAAAAAAAGAAAGTAATATACAAAACTAAATGGGATACGGTAAAGTTGGGCGATGTTTCACAAATTAATTACGGAACAAGAATAGTAAAGCGAGCTGAGGAAGGAACTATTTATCCTGTTTATGGCGGTGGTGGTGAAACTTTTAAAGCAAATTCTTTCAACAGAAAAGATACTTATATTATTTCGAGGTTTGGGATGTCGCCTGAATGTATTAGATTTGTTGCTGGTAAGTTTTTTTTAAATGATTCAGGAATGACATTAAATTGTATTAGTCAACAATTAAATCGCAAATTTCTTGATTATTTTTTATTTATTAATCAAGAAATGGTTTATTTGTGTGGCAGAGGTGTTGCTCAAAAGAATATTGATATAAAAGCATTTAATGCTATTCAAATTCCACTTCCTCCTCTTTCAGTGCAGGAACAAATTGTTTCAGAAATAGAAGCATTAGAAGAAAAAGCCAAAACCATAGTTATACCCGATTTTAATGGCGAAGTGGAAAAAATCTTAAAAAAATATTTACAATGAAAAAATCAAAACAACAATTATTCGAAATACCCAAACAAAAAGAAGAGATTTTAAAGAAATATTTGTAAAATTTTATTGTCAAAAAACGATATTATGTTAAACATTCAGAAAAAAATGAGCAACTCCTTTTTTGCGTTGCTTTCGTTGCCTGCTACGGCAATGGGTTTTGGGCTTTCGGTGCAGATTTCGGCACTTAGTTGGATTTTATCTACAAGGTACGGCTTAGACATTCACGAAATCGGTATTGTTTGGGCAGCCGGTCCGATTGCGGGCATTATTGCGCAGCCGATTGTAGGTGCGCTTTCCGACAAACTTTGGTTTATGGGTGGTCGCCGCCGTCCGTGGATTTTGATTGGCGGTTTGCTCACGGCAATAATGCTGCTTGCGTTGCCAAATTTGGAAATTGTGCAAAAGATTTTTGGCAGCAACGGCACAGAAGGTCTGTTGGCGATTGCTGTGGCTGTGGCTCTCACGCTGGATTTGTCAATCAATGTAAGTTTTAACCCAACCCGCTCATTAATAGCGGATTGCACCCCAAAAACAGCACGCGACAAGGGCTACACCTGGATGCAGACCGTTTCAGGTACTTTCGGCGTTTTGGCGTATCTTATTGCGGCGATATGGGGAAATATAATACTGATTTATGTAGGTATTGCAATCGCAGTGCTTTTTACATTTATTCCAATGTTTTTTATCACAGAGCCGCGATATTTGGCGGTAGAAAACGATGAAAAAACTGAAAAATCAAGCAATTCATTTAAAGAAATTTTAAATTCTCTAATTCCGCTCTACGGCTTTTTGGTTTATGGCGTTTATGTGATTTTTGCAAAATTATTTGGTTTT
>Ga0209628_10000521_pt1 | contig 23702 bp, 16 predicted proteins | sample TergutCu122P4_FD_187285 | JGI IMG/M metagenome (GOLD analysis project Ga0209628, IMG submission 187285) | Cubitermes ugandensis P4 segment gut microbial communities from Kakamega Forest, Kenya - Cu122 P4 (SPAdes) (version 2) | ecosystem: Host-associated > Arthropoda: Insects > Digestive system...
TCTACGCTCAATTCGAAGTACCTGTCGATTATCTTACGGTACATGTATCCTACGTTAGCTGAGATCTGCGTGTGCCAAAGCGAACTGCTTATCGCCGTTTCCAGAGTATTCACTAACCATGCGAAGTCCTTGTGAGTGTTCGATATCTCGAACATAGGAACTCGGATGGGAACTCTCGTTCCTTCCGGGACCGCCTTGATCTCGATCGGTAGGTAGCCGAGATCGTGAAGCTTTTCGACCTTTTCGTAATCGACGATGTTCTTGCCGAGAGTGTTGTCTATCAATCTTCTGTATTCTTCGATCACTTCTTTCTTATTGGCTTTGAAGAAGTTCCTTTCGAACTTTTCTATCAAGTATTCCTTGATGAACGCCTGCAGACCGAACATTACTAACTTGTCCTCACCGTCAAGACGCGACATTCTCGGGGTGTAGTACGAAACGATCTTCGTAATGCCCTTCGGATACTGCTCGTTGTGAGTCGTCTTGTAATAATCGAGAAGCAGCAGTGGGTTGAGGTCATTCATTGACGTCCCCTCCGATGATCTCGATCAGCGGGTGCTTCTCGGTGAAGATGCTCTTGGTGGTGAATATCCTTTCAAGCAGACCCGAAGCGATCAGATTCCCCTCCAGGATGGAGTTCTCGCAGTGCGTCACGTACAGGTAGATCTTATTTGCTCCCAGTTGCTTCAGCTTTTTCGCCGAAAAGAGGAAAGTGCCGCCGTAACTTGAGATATCATCTATGATCAGGACGTTGAAGGGCTTTGCTGGCACATCGCCTTTAACATCGAGCTTGATGATGTCGCCGGTGTTCCAATCCCGCTTCTTCACGCCGTACGCGCTTGGGAAATCGACCATTTGCGAATACCTCTTGCGGCTTCCCTCGTCCGGGAAGAACACTATGTCCTTCTTTGGATCGAGTAGCCTGCCGGCTAATTCCTTCAGTACCGTCGATATGTCTTCCTGCACTACGTTCTTCAACAGGTCCAAAGAGACCTTGGAGTGAACATCCCTTACGATGACCTTGTCAAAGTTCAGGCTGTTTATCAATTCGCAGAAGTATTTGAGAGTGAACACTTCTTCCTTGTTCTCGGCTCTGTCCATCCTTGCGTTCGGTAAGTACGGAACGTACAGATCGAGCCTTTTCGGAGCGAATTTCTCACGCAGGTGCCTGGCGATGAAGAACAATATCATTTCCTCATTCTTTTCGTACAACCACTCAATGGTTGCCTCCGGTACAACGATGGCAATGTTCAATCTGGGAGTTCCGTCGGGGAACCGCTCGATCTTTATCGGAACGCCGTTCACTTTGAACATACGGCACCCTCCGCGATCAGTTCGTCCCTGACTTCCGTTAAAGCGAAACCAAGCAGGTTGAGTCCTCTCCACCTGATGGGATTATCGGCATCCGGACTGTTTCTATCCATACCTATGCCCCAAATCTTATCGTGGGGGTTGGCTTCCGCCAGGATCTTGTCTTTGGTTCCCAGTATGAAGGTCAAGAGTTCAGGATTCTGACTGAACTTTGCTTTGCTTGCGGTCTTTACGATCGCGTAACGATTCTTCTCCCACACCCTGGTGTCGAAGTTGCGGACCATGCGTCCCAACTTCTTCATGTCGTATGGGTCGCTTGCCCTCATGATCTGCTCTTCCATCCTCATGTCCTTGAACAGACGGGCCTTTTCGGCCATCATGAACTGTTCTGCGCAGGAGTATGTTTTACCGTTGACCGTGAAGGGCTTCATCCACCATTGGCTAAGACAGCTTTGGCTGATGATACCGTTCGGTAACGGAGTGTGGCCGTAGAACAGCAGGTACTTGTACCGTTTACCCTGCTTGTGTTCAAGCCGGAGAGCTTCTATGTTGTATTCCATGATGCTCACCTCCCTTCCACCACACTCACCTGGCACATCCGCATCGTGGTAAGAGCGGCCCGGTGGCTTTCCTCGGTCACGCCGGCGCAGCAGGCTGCGTCGACCTTCACGACGGTCTCCGGGAACTTCGCCTTCAGGATCAATGCGTTCGATACCACGCATATGTCCGAGCACAGACCGCACAGTTCGATCTCGTCGACATCCTTTGCTATCTGTTTTATGTACTGCGCAAGCGCAAGCGATCCGAACGAGTACTTGTCGAATATCTCGCATCCTTCCGTTTCTAACTCTTCGGTAATATTGTGGCCTTCGGTCCCCTCTATACAGTGGATCACAGGGAGTATCCTTCCCTCCTGCGTCTCCAGATAATCTTCGCTGTGGGTATCGCGGGTGAAGATTATCTTGTCACCCGCTTTCTTGAAGGACTCGATCTTTTCCTTTACGGCGGGAACGATGGCCTGCGCCTGCGGCGATCCCAGCGTTCCTGTGATGAAATCCTTCTGCATATCTACTACTATCAGCAATCTTTTCATTGCAACTCCTCCTCCTTGTTCTTCTTTTGTTTTTGTATGTATATCTGAGCGGGCCTGTGGCCCTTGTCTGTTGTGTATTGTTGAGTTTCTTCCACCATTTCATTGATCTTCCTTCGGAAGTTGGCGGCGAGTTCTTTCCTTCCGAGGATCGCTTCGTAGACGTTCTGCAATCCGGTAAGGGTGAACTCTTTCGGAAGCAGACGGAACGCAAGATCGGTGTATTGGATCTTAGTCTGCAGCCTTTCCAAAGCTGTTCTTATTATGGAAAGGTGATCAAATCCGAAGTCCTCTTCCGATAGCGCTTTGCCGTTGCTTTCGATGGTGAAAGACGATCCGTCCGGGCGGACGGTGAACCATTCCGCCCCTTTGATCCGATCGGCCTGTTCCTCATCCATTAAGCCGAGATACGCTATCGAGATGATCCTTGCGCGCGGGTCTCTGGCTATATCGCAGAATGTGCAAAGCTGCTCAAGGTAGCATTGATCTACTTTAGTCTTATCGCTGAGCTTGCGCTTGATGTTATCTTCCGGTAATTCATCGATGTTCAGGAAACCTCCGGGCAGACACCACTTCCCCGCAAAGGGCTTTTCTTTGCGTTGATAGAGAAGCAGACGCAGCTCCGTCTCGGGGAGCTTGCGGTAGCTGTCCGGCTCCTTTGTTCTGATCGTGAAGACGACTGCGTCGGTCGTGACGAAGGGGTGCTCGTACTCGAATATGCTTTTCATGTTATCATCTTTATGTTATTAACATTATGATAATATCACATTAAACATATAAAGATTTGGGCGGAAAGTGATTTGCAAAAAACACTGCCAGAATTGACAGAGAAAGGAACCAGGGAAAGGGCTCAAAAGGAATGCTAGAAGGACAAGGCGAGCCTTTCGAGGAGTTTTTCGTTATGAAAGGATTGTTTTTCAATTATTCAGACAGTTTTTTAGATGTTGTCTGCAAGGATGCTTATAAGAATATGTCCTTATCGCTCCATTAGGGTTGGATGTAGAAGACATATGGAAAAAAGAACGCAGCATTTAGAAACAATTGAAAACAGTCTCAATACAATAGTCGATAATTTGATTGTATGTGATGCTGAAAGAATGGATAATCTTGGCATTGGTATGACATTCGGGGTCGGACTAACTCTTTTTTTTCTTCCTATGAAATTCGTTGAAAGATATAAAAACACGATCGATATTATTAAACAGATAACAGATCTGGGTGAAACAGTTCTCGAAGAAGAGATTACCAACGAAATATTAGAAGTCATAGCAGACTGTAAAACCGAAGGAAAGGCAGTAAATGCTTCACTATTGATGAATGCCTTGGAACAATATACTAGTCTCGACGTACGTACATACGAAGTTTTTCACCACATAAGTGGTATTTTCGTTGACTCCCCTGCTCCTCTGTGTGTAGGCGGTTTTTGTTTCCATCAATATGACCAATACTCTGCAAAAATCGATTTAGCAATATCAAACGAAGACATGAGTATGGTGTTCAAAGAACGCATACCTCACACAAGCGTCAGTGTGAAAACAAATGCACGCACCATGGGTAAAGCAGTAGAGTTAGCGACTGTTCTTTTTACAGACCTCGAGCGCGTGCTCAGATGTATTGTCTTCTCGATCGGAAGCAGAGCAAATATTGGAATAATGAAGCATAAATGGAAGAATGATCCATTCGTCTTAATACACTCAAATGGAATTGGAGTGTCCGACAGTAGCTCAGAACCAATCCCGGTCTCAATAAATAAAGTACTAAGTTACGAGGCGTCTATTAAGCTTGTTGAACTAATTTCAAAAAAAGGAAAGACGAAGATAGAAAAAAAGATCCTTGATTCTTCGCTTTTAATAGGCAGATCCGCAGAAGAAGGAAAAACAGATTATGGATTTCTTTCTTGCGTGTTTGCTCTTGAATCTTTACTTAATTTAGGAGATAACCCACTCCTGCTAAAAAATGTCACAAGTCAGGTAGCAAGTGGTGTCGCATTCATTCTTGCTGATGAATATGAAAAAAGAATGGAGATTGATGAATCGATAAGAGAAGTATATACCTACAGATCAAAGTTAGCTCATGGAGCAAATGTGCAAATACCTGATAGGATCTATTCGGATGCATACAACTATGCAAAAGAGATTATGTACGCTTTTCTGATAAAGGAAGATTTACAAAATATCAAAGACACAGATGACTTAAGGAAATATCTCAAAGAAAAGGAATATCGATGAAATTATTATTTCGACCTTCAATGCAACAGAAGATTAACGTTACTTTCAGTTCCTGAAAAGAAGGAGGTACTGGACAATATGGTGCCAAATTTCTTAGGACGGGAAAAGTTATAGGAACTCAATCCGATTAAGGACACCAAGAAGAGGCGATCGAGACGAAGATAGAAGTGGGAGAGTCATTATTCTATTCGTGGCTCCGCCATGTAAAAGAATGTCAGATAGTCCAAACAAACTGGAAACCGTCACCGTCATGGCAACTCAGGGACGAGAATGAGCTTATGCGGCTCTTGGACATTGCCGATGACCATTTCAGTAAGAAGCGTGGAAACGACATATCAAAGAAAAATACGTTTTCACAGTTTATCTCTCAAGCAGAAGTGGACGTAATCGGAATATCCATATCTAACGAAGGAACGAAAATCTATGCTATTGATGTCGCTTTCCATGAGGCGGGATTGAACTACAACGGTCGCGAGGAGACCGTTGAACGTGTGATAAAGAAGATGATAAGGACTGCATTATGTCTCATAGGCTATTATGGCGTAAAAGACGGAGAAATTATCTTCGCTTCTCCGAAGATAGGGAACAATATCATTAATGACTTGTCTCCCTGCTTAGAAGATCTTAGCAACATATTCAAAGAGAACAGATACAACTTTACGGCCAGAGTAATAGCGAACGAAGAATTTAAAGAACTTGTTATGAAGCCTATTTTGATAGCAAGCGAAGGTGTCTCTGACACCACCGAGCTGTTCATGCGAAGCTACCAGCTGACAAAGATGTTCGAGAACGAACCTTACTCACTGAAACAAAGGACGAACAGACCGAATAAAGAATTCGTTGCCCCGACAGATGGTTTCTCCGAGCTGAAGATAGGAAGGATAGCTCAGACCCTCCTCTGGAAGACCTTAGAAAGCGGTGCAGTCAGCGATGAAGAGATAATCAAACTTCACAAGAAGGACTATTCCAATCGTCTGTTCGGCATATACTTCCCTCTGCTTGTCTCAGAGGGTCAGGAATTCGATCGGGTAAGGTACTATAGAACGCCCCTAGTGATCAGAGGCAAGAAGTATTACATGTGTTCGCAATGGGTCGAGTCGTTCTCAAGAAAACAGTTGGCGACATGGCTAAAGGAACGCGGTTTCCAAGAAAGATAACTGCGACATTAGCTCTTATGAAACTGAGAATTGAGATGGCTCACTTCATTGAATTGAAAGAGAATATCGCTTTTTTCAAGCAACACTATTATCTATTGTTCAAACATTTTTCAATCCTGTCGGCGCACTCTGATACGTTTGATTTGATCTCACTCTCCCAGAAACGCAATACGATCCAACCGTCTATCATAAGTTTCAGATTAACTTCGACATCCCTCTGAATATTACGTTCAATCTTTGGGATCCAATAGTCTCTGTTCGATTTGATGCGTGTCTTCCTCTCTTCCCAATTGCGGCCGTGCCAGAATTCACTGTCACAGAAAACAGCTACTTTTTTACCAATGAAAACGATATCGGGACAACCTGCTATCTGTTTGTAATTCTTCCTGTATCTGTGTCCGCGTCTCCAGAGTTCTTTTCGGAGTATTAACTCTATTGAGGTGTCAACCGAACGTATCGCGTGCATATTCTTTCTTCTCTGTTCCGGCGAATGACAATCCACATTGCTTTATCGGTTTGAAAGTTTAAAACTCCCTTAATGGAAATCTTCTGCTTTTTTCAAGAATTCCACTCTTCAGCTTACATAATAGAATTATGTAAACTATAGGGGCTGAGGTTTTGGGTCCTTTGTCGCAAATAACACTGATCCCAATTTTGATGACGCCGCTGATGAGACTTTTTTGTGCCATATATGAAAAGTTTCCAAAAAGAGACTGATTAGAAGTGAAACAGCGCGAGCATCTGACAGGAGATGCTTTGTAGAACAAAATTTTATAACCTTGAGATTGCTGATTTTGCTCTATTGTTGCCTAGTTCTATTGCACGACTATAGAATTCAATTGCTTTTTCTTTATTTTTTTCCACAGCCCCTATCCCCTTCTCATATGTAATGCCCATGAAAAAAAGCGAGTAAGAACCCCCGTGATCGGCTGCGCGCCTGTACCATTTGATTGCCGCGTTATCGCTCTTTGATACTCCCCAACCGTTTTCATAGAACCAGCCCATACTACACTGAGCATACGCATCACCTTGTTCGGCGGCTAGCTTGTACCACTTATATGCTTCATCAATACTCTGCGATAAAAAAGTTCCAGTTTCGAATAGAGATGCAAGATGAACCTGTGCCTTTGCACAGCCTCCTTCCGCGGCTTTCATATACCATCTGATAGCTTCATCGTTGTCTTGTGATACTCCTCTCCCATTCTCATACATCGTACCCAAATGATATTCTGCTTTTGCAAGAACCCCGTCTGCTGCTAGCTTGTACCACTTATATGCTTCATCATAATCCCGTGGTATGCCTTCACCATTCTCATAAATGGTGCCGATATTACACTGCGCGTCTTCGTGCCCCTGTTCTGCGGCTAGCTTGTACCACTTTATTGCATCGCTAATGCTTTTTGGTACCCCCAATCCTTTCTCATACATCTCACCAACTCTGAACTGTGCTTCAGCATCGTCCAGACTTGCAACAAACTTATAGCATTTTAAGGCCTCATCATAGTTTTGCGAAACCCCTTTGCCCTCTGCATACATCTCGCCTAGTTTTAAGTGAGCTTCTGCATGCCTGCTTTCTGTGGCTAGCTTATACCACAAAAAGGCTTTGTCAAAATCTTTTGCAATGGCATATCTTCCCATCTCATAGATAGATCCCAACCAAAATCGCGCCTCTGCGTGCCCCTGCTCCGCAGCAAGTGTATACCATCTGATTGCTTCATTGATATCCATACTGACAATACTTTTTCGATAGCCTCGTCCGTATTCGTGCATCTCTCCAAGTTTATACTGTGCATCAGCATTCCCCTTTTCTGCTGCAAGTTTATAGAATTTTACTGCCTCAGCAGAACTTTGCTCGACTCCGTTTCCGTTATCATGCATCCAACCTACCCAGCATTGCGCCTCGGTGTGCCCCTGTTCTGAAGCTAGCATATACCAATATAGTGCAGTTTTATCATCTTTACGAACACCTCTTCCGTTAGAATAAAGCCATCCCAATCGAAATTGTGATTCCGCATTACCAAGGTGCGCTGATCGATTATGCCATTTGAATGCTTCGCAGTAACTCTGTGGCACGAGAATTCCTTCTTCGTATATTTTTCCAAGATCGCATTGCGCATCCGGATCGCCTTTTTCTGCTAGCATTATTACTTTCTCTAATTCGGACACGGCTGAAAATCTTAGTATTAATATAAAAACCGCTTTGATAGTTTTTATCGCCTTTTTTCATTGATATTTTAAGACACAACAATATATTATGAGAAAATAATTACCGAATACGAGAGACGCACATGAATCATACGTATCTGCCGCCAGATGCTCCAACTCTGATAGAATCGACCCGTGCCATCGGCTATACATTAGAAGCCGCAGTTTCAGACATAATTGACAATAGCATTTCGGCATCTTCCACGTCAGTTGATATTTTCTTTTTTCCAATCGGCGATCCACATATTGCAATACTTGACGACGGATGTGGAATGGACTCGAAAGAGCTGGAAACAGCAATGCGTTATGGGAGTCGAAACCCCCAAGAAAAACGAGCATCAAATGATTTAGGGCGCTTTGGACTCGGCCTGAAGACGGCGTCGCTATCTCAGTGTCGTTCACTGACAGTAGCTAGTAAAAAAGGAGGACAGATTGTAGCCAGATGCTGGGATATCGATTACGTCATTAAAGAGGGGGACTGGTATGTAAAGAAACTCGAAACGTCAGAAATAGATTCGCTCCCGCACATTGAAAAACTTAAAGAGATCAATTCTGGCACATTAGTAGTGTGGCAGAACCTTGATAGACTAAAAATGGGAGAATTAGATTTTGACAGATCGATGGGGAGAAAAATGGACGAAGTGCGATCACACATTTCTTTAGTCTTTCACAGATTTATTACTGGCGAACCAGATTTGAAAAAAGTACGAATTAATATTAATGGTAGACCCATAGTGGCTGTGGATCCTTTCCTAGTGACAAGAAACACCCAAGTAATGTCAGATGAAAAAATCCCAATTGAAGGGGCAGCGATAGTGGTCAAACCATACATTCTCCCTCATCTTTCAAATCTTTCAGAGAAAGAAAAAGGTGCCATTGGAGGCAAAGACGGCCTCCGCAAAAATCAGGGATTCTATATCTACCGCAATAAACGATTACTAATTGGAGGGACATGGTTCCGAATGATGCGCCAAGGAGAACTATCAAAGCTAGCTCGAGTCCAAGTTGACGTTCCGAGTGAAATGGATCACCTTTGGACACTTGATATAAAAAAATCGACGGCAGTTCCGCCAGAAGTAGTAAGAATCCACTTACAATCGGTCATTGAGCGGCTAGCAGAGAAAAGCAAATATACGTGGGAATTCAGAGGAAAGCAAGAAATAGACGACTCGCTTACGCATGTTTGGACACGTTTCAAGGGCAAAGAAGGTGGACACTATTATGGAATAAATCGTAATCACCCTCTAGTAAGAATATTCGATGAAGCACCCCCACAGATGAGACAGAATCTGGAATCTTTGCTGAAAAATGTTGAAACAAACCTTCCTTTGAATCAGTTGTATTTGGATCTAAATTCGGATTTGAGGATAGAGAACGAAATTACTTCAACTGCCCAAGAGGTGGAAGAGGTTCTCAGAGGATTATTAGACCAGAAGAATAATTCAACAGCTAGATCAGAATTGTTAGAGAGGTTAGCTATCTCGGACCCTTTCGTACATTTCCCTGAACTGTTAGAAAAATATAGAGGAGAGACAAATAATGGCCATGACTAATGCTGAGCTCTTAGAAAGAAACATCTCTACAAGCATAAATGGCGAATTTTCTGAAGTAGCACCAACAGAAGTGCAGTTCGTCTTGAAGGCTTCCGAAATTCGACAGATATTTCACTCAATGTACCCGGTGACCGACGAAGAGTTTGAAAATATCAAACGCAGATTGAGAGCGAATATTGTTGTGAAAATGGACCTTGGCTTCGCGATAAAGGATAGGAATAATCCTCACAAATCATGGCTTCCTTCCAGAAGAGCGGAAATTGATTTTTTCTTTTGGAATAGATACAAAAAGTATCTAGAGATGGAAAAGAATTGGAACCCCCGAGTGATACATAGCCTAGACCGCGTTTCTGATGAAATAGTAGACTTACTGGGCAACCCGAATGACGCCGAACCATTCCAGCGCCGTGGTCTCGTATTAGGGGATGTTCAATCAGGAAAAACCGCAAACTACACTGCAATATGTAACAAAGTTTCTGACGCAGGGTACCGCGTCATAATAATCCTCGCAGGTATGACAAATATCCTACGTCAACAGACGCAAGAGCGTCTTGATGCAGAATTCATCGGAAAAAAGAGCGATTATTTCCTTGACCCAAAAGCAACAATTCAAAATGTACCGGTCGGAGTTCACAGCTATGGCAGACAAGATCTTCATGACAAAGAAATTGGTTCCTTGACTTCGGTAACAAAAGACTTCAATAAAGACACTTTAAGAACCTTGAATTTGTCAATATATAGCTTCAACACGACGACTGTTTTTGTACTGAAAAAGAACACCAGTCCGCTTTTAAACATAATACATTGGCTGAAAAAAAGTAACAGAGGTACAGGCACAATAGACTTGCCAATGCTACTAATTGATGATGAAGCAGACAATGCGTCCGTAAACACTAATGATGAAGAAAGGGATCCAACAGCAATAAACAGTTCAATCCGTAAACTACTAAGTTTATTCAGCCAGGCGTCATATCTTGGAATCACGGCCACGCCATACGCCAACATTTTCATAAGCCCTGATTCTTCGAGTGAGATGCTAGGAGATGATCTATTCCCAAGAGACTTCATTTATCTGCTTTCACCACCAGATGATTATATAGGAGCAAAAAACATCTTTGGAGATGACGATAATATACCAGCAAAATATGCAAGTGCGATCGAACCCATATTTTCAAAAGAGATGGATGCTTTCTTCCCTTTCAATCATAAAAAGGAACTAATTGTTTCAGAGTTGCCACCAAGTATGAAAAAAGCTCTGGCCTATTTTCTGCTTATCAATGGCATCAGAGATGTGCGCGGAGAAGGAAAGAGACATCGATCCATGATGATACATGTTAGCCGCTTCACAATAGTCCAAAATCAGTTAAGAGATCGAGTTAATGAATGGTTATTGCAGGTACGTTCCGATTTACAGAATTATGCATCATTACCAGAAAGGAAAAGCGATGAAATAGAAAGCATCGCCTTTATAAGATCAGTTTGGGATGAATACGATCTTGGAAAAAAAATACCTGCGGAGGAGGGCTCGATGCCGTGGCATTTATTCTTGTCAACATACCTATTCAAAGCTATTGCGCCCATAAATGTTCGGGCCGTCAATCAGAATAGTGGCTCTACAAGCCTAGATTACTTCAATCACAGAGATGATGGCCTGCGCGTCATTGCTATTGGGGGCAACAGTTTATCGCGAGGATTAACACTGGAGGGATTGTGTGTCAGCTATTTTTACCGCAAATCCAAAATGTATGATACACTTCTCCAGATGGGGCGTTGGTTCGGATACCGTCCAGGTTATGAGGATCTTTTCAAAATATGGATGAGCAGTGAGGCCATTGATTGGTATGGATATATAACAAGTGCCTCCGAAGAACTAAAGCGCGAAATAGGAAAGATGAAACTAGCCAATTTAACACCCATGCAGTTTGGCCTAAAGGTGCGACAGGATCCGGCCTCTCTGATTGTTACAGCGAGGGATAAAATGAGATCGGCCAGGGAGATCAAGCGCCCAATAAACATTTCAGGACGGTTACTAGAAACCCCTCGTCTGAAGGCCGACACCATTACTTTGAAATCCAATGAGGAGGTTTTTAAAGACTTCGTGCAGAGGTTGCCAACAATTGGAAAAAGAACAATGCGAAACGATACTGACTTTTTTTGGGAAGGTGTAGACAAGTACGATATCGAACAACTCATAAGGGACTTCAGAACTCACCCGTGGCATCTTGCCTATCAGGGCCAGGCACTTGCTGACTATGTAATAATGAGCGATAAATTCGGAGACTGGGATGTTGTAATAGCTAGAGGACAGGGCACAGTGGTTAATTTGCGGTGCGGAAATGAAGTTCTCCATATTAGCTCAGAGAAACGTTACATAAAGGCGACAGAAAAGCAGATAAGCATCAGTGGCACAAAAGTTCGTGTCGGAGCAGGAGGGGCTACAAAAATAGGTTTATCCGAGAAACAGCGAGAAGAAGCTGAAAGGAAATTTAAAAGCGACCCCAATAACAAGGATAAAAATAACATTCCCGATAGTGCTTACCTTAACATTGACCGAAAGCCCATTCTCATGCTACACATAATAGAAGTCGATAAGAATGGAGATAATACTGAGATAGATGAGGGATGTATTGTTCCCGACTTCCTTTATGCGATCGGTATTGGCATACCTGACACGGGCGAGGAAGAAATTGCTCACTACATGATCAACACTGTCGAACTGAGTAATTACATCGATTTGGAAGATGAGGAAGACTTATGAAACTGACCGCTGAAAACCTCCAGAGGCGCTGGAACGATATCTATAGCAAAGACGGGGGGTTTCTTCCGATCGAGACGGACCATCCGCTTGAGTGGTATATTGGATATCAGTCAGTATGGAAAAGGACACTTCTGATTTTATGTGATGTAGAGGTTGGAGAGATCGAGTTTTCTAAATCAATCATAGTAAATCGCCGGCGTCGAATTGAAACAGATAACCGCTGGGCCATAACCATTGAACTTTTATTTGACGAACAAGAAGAAGTGTTTTCGATATTCTGTTGTGATTTGATAGACTATTCCAGCACAGCAACGAACGAGAAAGAAGCAATGGCTCTTGTCATAAAAAGATACAAACAGTGGAGCCAGTTGCTAGAATCAAAAAAAAGCGGATTGATGGATGAGAAAAATCGAAAAGGACTATTGGGAGAACTATTATTTTTAGATCAATCGGCCGATAAATATGGACCAATTATAGCGATTCGCGGATGGGTTGGCCCAGAAGGTGCGGATCAAGACTTCATGTATAACGACGGATGGTATGAAATAAAAAGCATCGGCGCTTCAGCTAAAACAGTGACAATTTCGTCACTGGAGCAGCTCGACTGTTTAGACTATGGCGAACTCGTGATAATGAGAATCGAAAAGGTAGCCCCAGATAGGAGTGGAGGCATATCTCTCAATGACGCGATCCGACAGATCGAAGAAAAAATATCCGAAGACGACGACGCGTTGGAGTTATTCAAAACGAAACTTATTACCTATGGATACATAAACGTAAGAGAATATTCAGAGCAAAAGTATCAATTGCAATCCATGCAATGCTACTGCGTAGACAGTTCATTCCCACGGTTCACAAAAAAATCAGTTCCTTCGCAAATAGTATCGATACAATATGATCTTGACATACCTTCTTTAGAAAAATGGCAAAAGAGACGATAAAATGGAGAACATAGACTTCAAAAAGGAGTTTTTCGAAGATGTGAAAGCAGAAGCCAAAGTGTCTGGAGATGGCACTTGTGCATCTTTCGTGCAACTTTTTGCTCGTTATTTACAAGGTGCTGAATATTTAATGGACTATACTGCATCGTTTTTTGTTGGTACAGGAAAACACGGCCGAAAGCTTCGAGTGGATGGTTTTTCCTATGAGGACGACCAAACGATGAGCTTGATAATCGCAGACTTTGATGTAACAGAAACGGAGCGCGTTCTTACTAAGACGCAAGCGAGGCAACTGCAGGAGCAGCTCGTACATTTTATTGAGGATGTGCGTACAACTTCTCTTTCACGCAATTTAGAAATGAGTAGGTCCTGTGCAGATTTAGTCGACATATTGCTGAAAAAACGTAAAGAAATACTCCGATACCAGTTATTGATTTTTACTAACGCAAACATCAGCACAAGCATTACAAAGATCGAGACTGAAGATATCGATGGAGTACCAACAGATTGCCAAATATGGGACGTTGAACGATTATTCAAAGTATGTGCCTCTGATGTCGGACGGGAAGTAATCGAAGTCGATTTCAAAGATTATTCCGACAATGGTGTCCCTTGTTTAGAAGCCAGTGGCTCTACATCGAAGGATTACAAAAGCTACCTTTGTATTATACCAGGAAAACTTCTCGCAGACATTTATGATAAACATGGTGGCAACCTTTTAGAATCCAATGTTCGATCGTTCTTGTCGACAAAGGTTGCAGTAAATAAAAAAATTCAATCCACAATTCTAAATTATCCTGACCGTTTTTTTGCATACAACAATGGCATATCAGCAACTGCAGCAAGTGTTCAAATAGACCAAGCCTTAGGTGGAAAATTCCTCGTTTCCGCGCATGATTTTCAGATTATCAACGGAGGTCAGACCACCGCCTCCTTATCAACAACGAGATACAAATACAAGTGCACCCTTGATGATGCATATGTGCCGATGAAACTCACAGTAATTGAACAGACTGTTGAGGAGGAAGCGACAGACCTTATTCAAAACATTTCTCGTTCATCGAACAGTCAAAACAAAGTAAGCGATGCGGATTTCTTCTCAACTCATCCGTTCCATAAGCGCATGAAGAATTACTCAAAGAGTTTATGGGCCAAAGCAATTGATGGCTCACAAAACGATACCTTGTGGTTCTATGAGAGAGCACGCGGGCAGTACCTACAAGAACAAATGCGCCTGACACCTTCTGAGAAGAAAAAATTCCTAATACGAAACCCAAAAAATCAGTTGATCACAAAAACTGATCTAGCTAAAGTACGGAACACATGGGATGGATTGCCGCATATCGTAAGCCGTGGAGCTCAGACTAACTTTGTAGTATTCGCTGACAAAATAAGCAATGAGTGGAATTATGATGATGATGGCGCAAAGTTCAATGACAAATATTTTCAAGAAACAGTTGCCTTGACAATACTGTTTAGACATACTGAATCAATGGTTTCAAACCAATCATGGTATCAAAATAGCTATCGTGCCAATATTGTGACATATACGATTGCACTTCTTCGCGTAAAAATGAAAGAACAGTTTGACGGGAACGAATTAGACCTATTGGGAATATGGACGAGGCAAGTTGTTCCCGATGTCATAAAAAAAGCCCTAACGGAGCTGTCAGAACATGTATACAATAAAATCACAGATTCGCAGAGAGAAGTGGAGAATGTCACCCAGTGGTGCAAACGTGAAAAATGTTGGAAAGGTGTTCAAGAGATAGACTTTAGACTGCCCGTCGATATGAGAAATCTCCTAGTAAGTAAAGGAGTGATACGATCGTTGATCAGAGAATCGAAGTCTACTCAACGTGCCTTCTCAGATGCGGAGATAATGGCAAAAATAAACGAAATCCCTGCCGGAAAGTGGAAAGAGGCGCTAGCTTTTGCAACGAGCAGAGAGATGCTTCCACCAGATGAAGTCGTCGCCCTAAGCGTTGCCGGAGCTATGCCGAGAGAGATGCCGACCCCTGCACAATGTAAAAAATTGATCGAAATAATCGAGAGATTAGAAGAGGAAGGATTCAAGAGATGAACGATCAGAATGCGACGAAATACAGCATAGTAGACCTGTTCGCAGGAGCTGGTGGACTAAGTTATGGTTTCCTTCAAACAAAGCGCTTTACTGTAAAAGCCGCTTTCGAAATTGATAAAAACGCAAGAGATACATATAAACTCAATCATGGAAACGATGTGTCCATGTATAATGATGTGAAAGAGGCCCTGACTGACAAAACAAAAGAGCTTCTTGGACAGGTTGATGTTGTTATCGGGGGACCTCCTTGTCAGGGCTTTTCGAACGCAAATCGTCAGAAGAACCATGCCATAAGTCATAATAACTCGTTGATAAAGATATTTGTCCAGACAGTACTTCACTTAGACCCTTCAGCTTTCGTGATGGAAAATGTAAGTATGCTCAGATCAAACGTTCATAGATTCTATGTCGAAATAAACGATCAAGAAACAATAAAAAAATACAAAATACCTACAACACAAACTGAGATTCCACTTCTGGACAAAAGATTCATGTTCGAAGGAGTGACTGATATAATAGACAACAGAAAAAAACTATTATCCTACAGATGGAGAGAAGCTGATTACTTAACCCTAAACATTGTCTACAAAACTCGAAAAAATGAAGAAAAACTAAAAGCGACTTTGAAAAAACATAAGAAACGATTACTTGAGGTAGCAGACATCCTAAACAAAAGAAACGATACGAATGATCATATAATTAATAAAAACAACGTGGCTGGCGATGCAATAAAACGTTATTACTCAGATAGAAACGGTGAAGGATCTGCACTTGCATTATGTGATGCGATCGAACCTGCAATAATGTTGCAACGAATGCTCTTCAAGGCACTGGAGATTATCGAAAACAACATTATAGTCTCAAGATATGCTAAAGAGAAGGGGCTAGTTGCTGAAGTTTTATCGATGACTGTCATCGACTACATTGAATCGGTTCTCGGTGCAGATAAAAACGGGTATGCCATCGCAGATGACGTCTTGTCGGCTGCCGCTTTTGGAGTTCCTCAAAAACGTATGCGCTTTGTCCTCATAGGAATAAAAAAATCAATATCGGAAAAGATCTCAATGCCAACAGGTTCTTTTGAAAAACAGAGTTTCCGAACTGTTGAAGATGCAATTAAAGATATTGAGGACATAGTGCCTTTGGTAGATATAAAAGAAGGAGATAAGGGCGTAAACCTCCCCAAGCCTCCGAAAAACATCAGCGAACTTGGGCTTGAACTCCGCGACTCAAAAAAAATGTACAACCATGTATCAACAAAAACGAGCGCCGTAGTATTAGAAAGGTTTGAAGCGATCAAGCAAGGAGATAATTTTCACTGCTTACCCGACCATCTCAAAACCACATACACAGACACAAAGCGTACCCAAAATACAATATATCAGCGCTTAAAATATGATGAACCTTCTGGAACTGTTGTCAATGTAAGGAAGTCCATGTGGATTCATCCAAAAAAGAACCGCGCAATAAGCATCAGAGAAGCGGCTCGATTACAAACGTTCCCCGACAGTTTCGTGTTCTGCGGGACAAAAGATTCTCAATACCAACAGATAGGGAATGCTGTGCCCCCTATGCTAGCAAAAGCAATAGCCAGACAAATATGCGTGCATCTCGACTCTCAACAATAAGGAAACAATTAAGGGAGATCGTGATCTCCTGGATCAATAAACGAATAAGGTGGAGGATAATTACATAGTCAAAAGAATTATTAACCAAGAGCAGATAAAGCTTCTCACTGGGCTCGTGGTCTAGGGGTTATGACGCTTCCTTGACATGGAAGAGGTCGCCGGTTCAAATCCGGCCGGGCCCACCATCTCCCAATGATTATTATATTCTGCGAACCCATTTATCCACATGGAAAAACAAGATCAGAGAGCCGATGAGTATCCATGGGTTCCGTTTTACAAAGAACTAAGTCTGAAACTGCTAGATTATTATGCGCCTGAAAACCGGGCTGAGCTGACAGACATCATAAAAAAGATTCTTGCAGCCCTGAATAGGGGCGACTACGTGCCGCAGACAATTGATCCATTTTCTGTTTTCTCTATGTTTAACAAGGGTCCAGCCGCTGGCCCAAAGATGGAGATCTTAAAGGCACTCAAACAAAAGTTTCAGATTAAATCAGAAGTCCCAACGACTTTTGACGGCTTGCCTATTCTGATGTATAGGTCTACATTCACACTCGCGGAAAATGAAGGTCCTGAAACTGAGAATGCTCTTTGGGATTTATTCAAAACGGCGATGGAATACCCGAACAACCCATTCCTGATGAAAGATTTTATCGAGAAGTTCGATAAAGCAATAGACATAAGGTGGAATGGACTGTCAAAAATGTCCATCGGATTATTCTGGGCTAATCCTGATTTTTATATGACTTATGATTCAACCGCTGATTCGTTTTTGAAAGGGTTCGGCATTTCTTTGAACGGAGTGACGGGCAAGGATTATCTAGTTGGTCTTGACAAATTCAGACAATTTGCAAAGGAGAGGGGATACACTTTCTATGAATTGTCAAAGCTTGCATACGAAGATGGCTACTACACCGGCGGGAAGGAAATAAGCAATGCAGAAGCGATAGACGTAAAATCTTGGCAGATAATTCTGAAAAACACAGACCTCATTGGTGACAAGATTATCACATGGTGCAAATATTTACTGGATCATCCGTGGTCGACCTTCTCTGAGCTGGCTGATGCACATGGAATCAGTAACAACGCCTGCTCGAAAGAAGTACAGGAAAACGGAAAAAAGATTCTCAATTATTTCGGAATAAAGAAGGAATCGCGCTGGTTTGGTCGTGCCTTTTTTGATGTAAAGAAGCAAAAAGACCCGGCAAGAAAAGGAGTATGGTCAATAAAAGTATCCGACAGTCTTGAAAGAGCAATCAGATCTATGAATAACGATCAGAAAGTAGAGAGCCCCGGTGCTCAGGCACCGATGGAACAGCTATCGTTTTTTGAAATGTTAGCGAAAGATAAACTGTTTTTTGATGTGAACCTCGTTGAAAATTTCCTGCTTTCAATGAAAGTTAAGCCTTTCCTAATATTGACAGGCGGAACAGGTACTGGGAAAACGAAAATTGCTCAGACCTATGGGAAATTCATTTCCGGCTACAGACCATCAAACATTGTAATCCGCACAGATGTCTCTGTTGGTAAATCTGACAGCAACGGCGGCTGGAATATCAGCACTAAAGACTTCCTTGCGGTCCTCCCGGATGCAGGGAAATATAACGGAGAATACGACATTAGTTTAGACGGTGTTAAAGGTACTGGCAGAGTAACCCTGATGCCGAGAGTATTCTTTGAGAGAGAAGGACAAATAAAGAAGTACATTGAAACTCTTAAAACCGAGAGCGATAAGAAGAAAATGGCACTAGAGCTCTACGTAAACAGCTCTTCAAAAAGCAGTTTCGGTGACAAATACAAAATAATCCCCGTGGGCTCAAATTGGAGTGAAAGCAGACACATTGTAGGGTTTGACAATATCATTACCGGGAGCTATCACAGAACAGATGCCTTGGATCTGATGTTAGATGCGAATCAGGATCAGAATTCACCATATCTGATGGTACTTGATGAGATGAATCTGTCTCATGTGGAGAGGTATTTCTCGGAACTCCTGTCAGCAATGGAAAGCAAAGAATCGATCAGACTTCATTCTGAAATTGACAGAGAAGTACCTCAGAAAGTAAAATTACCGGATAATCTGCTGATCATAGGAACGGTGAATATGGACGAGACAACGTACATGTTTTCCCCCAAGGTTCTGGACAGAGCAAACGTAATTGAATTCGGAGCGATGGAGTTGAGAAAGTACCTTGGAGAGTACTCTTCTATCAAACCTTCAGGCGACGTCGAGTTCCTACAGGATGTTATGAGGGGTCGAGAAGCAAGAGACATGAAAGCTGGGAAAATAATAGATTTCTTGAAAGAGAAAGGAATCAAAACCGACCAGATGATAGAAGATATTGAATTCTTCCAGACTGCATTGGCTCCGATAAATCTCTCCTTCAGTTTCAGGACAGTGGACGAAATAATGAGATTCATGTATGTTTCTTACCTATATGATTCAAAGAACTTTTCACGTAAATGGAGCCGTTATCTAGATGCTCAAATACTACAGAAAATACTTCCGAAGATTCATGGTAACAAAAGCATCGAGGATGTGCTGAAAATACTTTCTGAAAGATGCGGCAGATCCTTGTCTGGAACAACAGAGATAGCCTATCCGGATTCCAAAAAGAAAATCGACAAAATGATAAACTTACTGACCACACAGAGATACGTTTCCTTTACCAGTTAAATGTCTAATCAAATCCTAAACTTAGAGCTGAAATACGGCGAAAAAACGATTGATATTAGACTTGCTGCTAGGTGTAGGAATAATATACGCTCTTGCAACAGATGGACTTTGCCAAAGGAAATACAACAAGAAGGCAGTTTGAACATAAGTTGCGCTGATGACAATGAAATCGACAGCGAAACACCGCTTCAGATATACGTTGGGAACGATAGTGACCTTCCATGGCTGCTTCTTCTGGAAGAAACACCCTATGAAATACAGGTAAAATCGGATCTCATGGAAGAATGCGTCTTTCCCTATCTGAGAAACAATAACGATGATTCGCTATCCGTTGAGCAGTCAATACTAAAAACCAGAGATTCAGGATCATATTTTTACAACCTCAATTTCAAAAGTTATGTCGGAAAAGGTTTCTTTGATTTCGAAATCGAAGACAAAAAAATCAGCATTCCGTTTGAGGTTCGTTCTAAGAAACTAGAGTACAGAGCAGACTACATGTCAATGATGAGCGAGATTTCTTCTTTTACGTCAGCTTTGCTGCTTAAGTCGAATGCGCCTTTGTTCATGGGCTATGATTTTTCGCATTTTTCTAGCTCTACCCGATACGAGGATTTTCTCGTTCTGGATCATATTATGCAAGAACATCGTCTTCCTTCGGTGTACGAATATCTCAGGAAAAATCTTTATGATCAACTCATCACCATAGAAGAAGTAGTTCCGTCCTCTCTAGCATACAACGTCAGTCCCGCTTCGATAATCAATTCGATCAGCGCAAATAATCTGATGAAAAGCGATAATGGAACTATAGCAGGAAAATATTCGATTACAGAGTTGAATGCCTACGGGAGTTATGAAACAATTGACACTCCAGAAAACAGGCTCATTAAGGATTTCCTGATGGCATTATATGATCTCTCGTCATCATTGATGGAAAGCCAATCTTCCGAACAAAGTGCATATGTAAACAGCCGCCTGAAAAAAATCATAATGCTTCTTGAGGAGTACCTATCGGATGCATGGTTGTCGGAAGTGGGAGATCTTCGATACATTCCCTTCAATTCAACGATCCTTCAGAAAAGACAAGGATATTCAGATATGTTTGAAATGTATCTTCTTATGGGAATCGGGCTGAAATTCAGATTTGAAGACACATCCGACCTGATCGAGGGACATAACAAGAAACTTCACCGTGTCTATGAGTATTGGTGTTTCCTAAAACTGTTTGACACTGTGAAAAACCTCTCTTCAAATAAGCCGGATTATGAATTGGAAAAAGAAGATGATACATGGGGAATGACAATAAAGTCAAACAAATCTGAATTTTTCTATACCGCAAAGAATAAAGTGACTCTGAGAATAGAACTGCATTACAACAAAGAATTCAAAAGACCTGGAAGAAAACCGTTCCAATCCTATTCACTAAAAATGAGACCCGATTATACACTGGCAATATATCCAGACAGCAGTGCTGATGAGTCTTGTTTCATCATTCATTTCGATGCGAAATACAAGCAAGACAAGACCAAATTAGATGAGGGAGATGATCCAGACTCGTCAGAGACAAGCTATCGGAAAGATGACATTTACAGGATGCATACATATCGGGACGGATTGCTTAGAAGCTGGGGCTCTTTCATTCTTTATCCCGGAGAAGAATATGAAATCTTTGAAAGATACGAATATTTCGGTTCGGCCAATAAAGAGAAAGGACTCTTGCCTTCAGTAGGTGCAGTTCCACTTGTTCCAGGAGACAGAATGAATATAGAATTGAGCTCGCTGCTGGAGTCGATCTTTGAAGATATTGCAGTATTATCGGATCATGTGTTTGACGGGGAGTTCGTCGTAGGCGAATATTTCTATGAGAAATAATTGCTCTATTACTGAGATCTTTTTCACAACGTTATTAGATTCTCACTCAGAATCACATCATTCTTTTTCTTATTCCCGAGAATTTCCTGTATCTTGGAGCTGTGGAGTCCTTTGATCTTCTCGACTTCACCGGAGCTGAAATTCGGAGTTCCTTTGGCAATCACTGCATCCCCGCAAACAACGTCGACTACATCTCCCTTTGAAAAATGACCTTTGACACCTACCACTCCGATCGGAAGCAGAGATTGATGATTCTTTATTGCTCTTTCCGCTCCTTCGTCGACGTAGATTGTGCCCTGCGCACAGGCCGACTTCAGCCATCTCTTCTTTTTTGACATCTGGGTATCTGCAATGAAAATTGTTCCGACATCTGCTCCACCGATCGATTTCAACACAGCATCTTCAATCTCATTTGAAACAATGATCATCCTGCAGCCTGCATCCTTGCAGATCTCTGCAGCCTTGATCTTTGTCTTCATGCCGCCGACACCGGCACCGCTTACCGGATCCCCTGCCATCTCTTTGATCTCCGGTGTGATCTCTTTCACTACCGAGATGAACTTGGCATCCTTGTGAAGGTTCGGATTCTTGTCGTAAAGTCCGTCAACGTCGGACATTATTATCAGAAGGTCGGCATCTACTCTGCTTGCAATCACTGCAGATAACGTATCATTATCTCCGAAAACCGCTCCGATCTCTTTGATCGATACCGCATCGTTCTCATTGAAGATCGGAATTACGTTATGCTTCAGAAGGCAATCGATCGTATTGTTCAGATTGAGAACGCTTTCTCGATCCGAGTAGATATCCATTGTCAGAAGTATCTGAGCGACCGTTATTCCCTGTTTCTTGAAACTGTCGTTCCATTTTCCCATCAGTAAGCTTTGACCAACAGATGAAGCAGCCTGCCTTATCGGAATGTCGTTCGGGTTCGGTTTCACTCCCATCGCTTTGAGCCCGAGCCCGATCGCACCCGAAGTGACAATAAGAATTTCTTTTCCCTGATGTTTCAGCTCTTTTACCTGTCTGGCAATAGAGTCCATCATATCTTCGGACGCGGAAGAACTGCCTTTTGTTATTGTTGTGGTTCCCACTTTGATAACGATCCTTTCAACCTCTCCGAGCAGTTCTTTTCTGTTCATTCTATCACCCTTGGTATTTCTTATCCAATTTCTTGTGGATGTATTTCTTAGCGTCCTTTCCGACGTAATCCTTAACGACCTGACCGTTCCCTACGAGTACGTACTTGTAGATCATCAGTCCCTCCATCCCTACCGGACCTCTCGAGTGGATCTTGTTGGTGCTTACACCGACCTCGGCGCCCTTTCCGTATCGGAATCCGTCTGAGAATCTTGTTGATGCGTTGATGAAAACATCAGCAGAATCGACCGACCTTACGAACTCTGCTTGTTTCTCTTTGTTGGATGTTATTATCGCATCTGTGTGATGTGAACCATGAGTGTTGATGAAGTCTATGGCTTCCTCTAATCCATCGATCACAGCGATCGAAATGATCATGTCGTTGTATTCTGTGTCCCAATCATCTTTGGTTACATCAACGACCTTTATCTCTTTCGGAATGACCTTCTTAGCTTTCTTGTCGACCCTCATCTCCACGCCGTTCTCTTTGAACAGCTTGGCCATCCTCGGGAGGAATTTGTCAGCGATCTTTGCGTTCACTAAGAGAGTCTCGACTGCATTGCAAACGGCCGGATATTGGATCTTGGAGTCTAACGTAACTCCAAGAGCCAGATCGATCTCCGCTTCATCATCTACGTAGATGTGGCACATGCCTGCGGCATGTCCGAGCACCGGGATCTTTGTGTTGTTCTGTATGTACTTGACGAAGTCGTACGATCCTCTCGGAATGAGTAGGTCTATGAACTCATGCATCCCCAGGATCTGATTGATATCCTCACGTGTTTCCATCAGCACGAAGGCTTCCTTCGGAACGCCTGCGGAAGCGATAGCTTTCGTTAATACGTCGAATAATACTCTATTCGAATTAGAAGCCTCCGAACCCCCTTTGAACGCAACACCGTTGCCGCTCTTCAAGCACAGCGACATTATCTGCGGAACAACGTCCGGACGTGATTCGAATATCACACCCAACATTCCTATCGGACATTTGATCTGATAGAGTATCAATCCCTTATCCAATTCTAGGGAAGACATCGTCTCTCCGACCGGATCGTCCAATTT
>Ga0209628_10000522_pt1 | contig 23671 bp, 18 predicted proteins | sample TergutCu122P4_FD_187285 | JGI IMG/M metagenome (GOLD analysis project Ga0209628, IMG submission 187285) | Cubitermes ugandensis P4 segment gut microbial communities from Kakamega Forest, Kenya - Cu122 P4 (SPAdes) (version 2) | ecosystem: Host-associated > Arthropoda: Insects > Digestive system...
TCAAAAATACCCACACGACCAACACGCTTATATCCAACTGTTTGCATACTTTTTACCATTTATCCTTATAATATGCAAAGATACACTATTTTTCTGATTTACAGAATTTTAATTATTAGGAGCGCCCATTAAAATTAAAAAAAAATGTTGCTGAAATTACATTCGGCAACGAATGTTTTATTATAATTTAAAACAAAATGCCACGTTGCTTATTCGTAAATTACCGTCTGTGGAATTGGGACAAACTTTTATCTTCCCTCCTTTTTTTCTTGCAAAAAGTAAATGCCATTCGTATCTATACTTCTTAAATTTTTCCACAAAATAATAAATAAATTTTAAAAAACTACGTGTAGGCAAATAAAAATTTTCTTCCAAAATAATTTTTGTATTAAAAAAAATTGTACCTTTGCAAATTATTTTTAATCTAATCATTTTTTTTATATTTATAATCAAAACTTTATCAGAATCATTATGAAGAAAGTAATTTTAATTTCGTCAGCAGTTGTAATCGGCTCATTATCAGCCGTTTTGTTCACGTCGTGTGACAGAGGGAAAGAAGGTGTTTATGGAAGTAAAGAAGCAAAAATTTCAAAAATTTATTTTGAACATTACATCTTAACAGATGGTAAAAAAACGGTGCCGCAGGAAAAAGTATTGTTTGAGGTTTGGAAATGGGATAAACAAAAACTCATGCAAATACAATCTATGGCAAGTGATTACCCGTGGACCTTGTATTTTACCTACAAGGGCAATCAAGTTCAAGAAATTACATCGGGAAATGATGTTTTCAAGTTTATTTACGATGACAAAAGCAAAAAATTAAAGAAGATTGAAGTCGTAGATGATTTACAAAGACCTACATTAAATATTATGGTGGATAACCGTGATAATGAGGACAAAATCACAAAACTAACGTATGAACAATTCACTTATACGGAAGTTCCTAATGAAAAAGTCCTTATCAGTAAGTTTCGACCCATTGTATATCTTATGATTGGTAACGATATTGGCGAAACAATGGTAAAAAATATGGAAGAAAATGCAAAAATGCAAAAAAAGACAAATACTACAAAAGTTACTACGCAGATAGAATTAACTTATAATGGGGGCAATGTGTCTGAAGAAAAAAGAACAATCACAAGAGAAGGTAGTGACAAACCTGAAGTTATACTAACTAAATACAAATACGATGATAAAATAAATCCATATTATCACGCACTTTGTTTGATGTTTGATTCCTATTCCACACCTGACAATGATATGGGTGATAGAATTTTTATGCCTCTTGCATCTTCTTCGGAAAATAATGTAATGTCTTTTTTTAGTTATAATCTAAACGCTGCTAAACCAGAAATAGCCATAGATTCCGCCGTATATCTATATAAATACAACAACGTCAATTTTCCAACTGAAAGGGATAAAACAGTTAAAATGGAAAGGATTGACCATCTTGGTAATGTTGTGAATATAGAGGAACATAAAATTTACTATTACGAATATATAACTAAGTAAAAATAGATTTTGAAAAATTAAAAACCTCATTTTTTGTTTGAAAAATGAGGTTTTTTTTTCAAAAAAATTATACCTCTGCATTTTCACTAAAAATCATAAAAAATGAAGAAAATATCATTTAGAGCAGTTTTTTTACTAACGGGAATCGTTTGTTTGTTTAATACTTGCAAAAAACTGCCCCCACCTGATGAATTTGACCCAAGCGGGACACGTCTGCACGTAGTATGGAAAAAATCGTTTTATGCAGATAGTAGCCAAGCGGTTATGTTGGCTCCGATTATTACCGACCGCTATGTTTCTGTGCTTGGTATTTCGTATGGTAAATTAGAAAATCATATCGTTGTTTTTGACAAAACCAATGGTGAGCGACATCCTGTATGGCAAAATGGTATAAGTTGCGAAACCAACAATACTATTGCAAAAAATCTTTTAGCAGGAGGAAGCAATAAGGATATTCTTTTTTGTGCAACCCCAAAATCTTTACGCGCATTCAGTATTCCAACAGGACAACCTTTGTGGACTTCTATTTATGATGAGAATAATGGTTATTTTAACGGATACCCTATTATATTTGGTTCAGATATTTTAGCCATATCTCCTATCAAAAATATTTGCCACATAGACCAATACAACTCCTATACAGGACAAAAAACAACTTTGTTTTCTTTTAATGAATATGCCAATGCAATACAGTGGGCTGTGAATGAACAAAAAGACACCTTGTTTTTCTTTTTTAATTTCCAAAATACCTATTGTTACAATTTAACAAAAGATAGTATAGTATGGAAAAATACGCTTAATATTGAATATAATAGTCCTACTTCATTTCATCCTATTATTGTTGAAAATAAATATGTTTTATTTCAACGTAATTCCACTGTAAGTTGCGTTGATTTTTATACGGGTGAACTAATTTGGACAGTAAGAACTTATCCGATACCAGATAATCCAATACTTTATCACGAAGGTAAAATAGTTGTTCGTCCTAATTATGAAAGCCCAAGTTGCTATGATGTGCGAACTGGGGATTTGTTGTGGAAAAATACAGATTTGAATATGGGAACTGCCAGCAATTTTAAAATGGATACATATAAAGGAAATCTTTATTTTACTATAGAACAGGGCAACATATCCAATCCACCGCTTTTATATTGTCTTTCGTTGGCTACAGGGACTGTAAATTGGTCTGACCCAGGACCCGACAAAGGCATTATCGGAAGCATAACCATTGACCAACAAACAGGATACCTATATTGCAGTAGCAGACAGTCGGTAATGTGTATAGACTTAAATAAAACACCAAAAAAATGAAGAAAATAATCATCGCATTTGCAACAATATTTTGTATCAATAGTCAGACCTTTGCACAAGAATTTTATGCAGGTTTGAAATCAGGGTTTAAAGTAGAACAGTATAAAATTCCCTTAGCAAAACAACCTGCCAAAGAAAACTATTTTTATCAAGAAAAACGTATTTTAACCTCTCCAATAGATGTTTCCGCACCAACAGCACAGGCATTATTTAGACTAACTTTCTTAAATAATTTAGAAATAGAAGCAAATGTCGGCTGGTATAATTATTCTCAAAAATTGAAAGCAAAAATAGATTCCAGATGCGCATTCACTACTTTTGGAGTTAGCGATGCCAATACTTTCAACGGCGAACCTGCTAATAATTACGTTTTTTCTACATCTAACGAACATATTTACGGTTGCGTTTTTCTTTCTCCCAAAGTGGGATATCGGTTTTCGTTCTCGCAAGACCTGCATTTGCGGTTAAATACAGGCGTACAAGTGGGTTTGCTGTACAATTCCCGCTCAACAAGCACTACGCTCGTAGAATCTGACCCTTTTGAGTTGTATATTGCCTATCAAGGAGTCAAAGAAACGCCCATTAACTTACTTATTTCCAATACAATAGCATTGCAATATGTTACAAAATACAATGTTTATTTTTCCGTTTTTGCCTCATATCACGTTGGATTGCTTGAAACTTATCAAAGTGATGTCTATCTTACCAACAGAAGAAGCAATGAAACCTATTATTACACAGGACACGACACCTATATGTACGCCCCAGCCAAAACAAAAGGCTCTTATTTTGAATTCGGAATAGAAATTGGATATATGTGGTATAAGAAAGATTAAATTTTTTAGTCATAAACAAACAAATTTACACGAATAAAATTCAACCCTTTATATTTAACCTATCTATCTCTTTTTCAATTGTTTCGTTATCTAATAGCCAGCGAGTTACTTGTATTACTTTTTGCTCGGGATAATATAGTTTTTTTACCAAACCACCAATATCTAAACTTTCTTTTTCTAATAAAGATAAAATACTTTTTTGCAAAACGTCAAATTCTTCCTGACTCAATTCTTCTTCGCTGCGGCGTAAACAAACATCACATTTTTCGCAACGAACAGACGATTTTTCGTTGAAATATTCAAGCAACAACTTATTTCGACATTTTGTAGAACTCGTTGCATAATGTATAACCGTTTCTAAACGGGTTTGAGCAGATTTTTTTCGGTCATTATATACTTGCTGAGAAAAAGATAAATGACGAGTCTCAACCCTGCTTTCTACAAAAGTAAGTTGTGGATTTTCCGTCTGCTGTTGATAAATAATTACTTGTTTGTCAGATAATTGCATTAGTGTTTGCTTTATAATATCAGCCGATAAATTTGCACGCCGTGCCAATTCTTGTTCATTAATAGAAACGAACATCGAAAATAAACCCGAATAAGAACGCAACAACAATTTTATAAAATTATCATACTTCGCATTAGCCACCTGAAAACGATATAAATCCTCGCGAGAAAGGGGTATATGCACTTTTGAACTATTATTTACGGCATCGCTTATGGAAATAAATCCTTCACGTTCTATAAAACTCAAACTATTAAATGTTATCCACGAACTGAATTTATATTTATGATTAAAATCCTGTATATCAAAGTCAAAAGTTGCACCTTCGCCGTTTCCAATTGGAATTTGAAAATGATTGCACAATGCTTGATACACATTTCGTATTGTCTCAATAGGTGGATATGATGCTTCAAATTTCCTGTAAAGTTCGTCAATATCAGCATTTTCGTATAATAAAATAGCATAAGATTGTTTTTCATCGCGTCCAGCCCTGCCCGCTTCCTGAAAATATGCTTCCAAATTGTCGGGAATATCTATGTGAACAACAAAACGGACATCAGGTTTGTCTATTCCCATTCCGAAAGCATTGGTAGCCACAATGATACGGGTTTTGTCTTTCATCCAATTGTTTTGTTTTTTCTCCCTTTGTTGAAAATCAAGTCCTGCGTGATAAAAATCGGCGGGAATGTTGTTTTTTACTAAAAATTCAGCAATTTCTTGTGTTTTTCTTCGACTTCTAACATAGACTATTCCACATCCGGGTGTCCGCACAGCAATTTGCAATAACCGTTTTAATTTATCTTCTTCTTTAAATACGTAATAGGTAAGATTTTCTCGGTGAAAACTTTTGCGAAACACGTTTTCAGCCTGAAAATTCAATCTAAATTGAATATCTTTTACCACCTCTTCGGTTGCGGTCGCCGTAAGCGCCAAAACGGGAACGTGAGGCGGTAACAACTGCCTAAACTCTGCAATTTCCAAATATGGCGGACGAAAATCATAGCCCCACTGAGAAACACAATGCGATTCATCAACGGCAAGCAGACATATTTTCATTTGTTGTACCGTATTTTTCAACAAATCGTTTTTCAGCCGCTCAGGCGACAGGTATAAAAACTTGATTTTCTTGCCAATACAGTCTGCCAACACCAATTCAATTTCTCTTTGATGCAAGCCCGAATGGATTGCCGCCGCAGGAATTCCCCTTGCTGTTAAATTTTCTACTTGGTCTTTCATCAGGGCGATTAGCGGCGAAATAACGATGCAAATTCCGTCCATTATCAAGGCAGGAACTTGAAAACAGATTGATTTTCCGCCGCCTGTGGGCAAGAGTGCGAGTGTATCTTTTCCGCTCAACACAGAACGTATAATGTCCTCTTGCACAGGTCGAAACGAAGAATATCCCCAATATTTTTGTAGAATAGAAAGTATGTCCATAGGCGGAAAAAATTAGTTTAAGGAAAATCGTATAGGTATTTGGAAATATACACGTACAAACTTACCTCGTTGTTTCCCAGGTTTCCATTTCGGCATCAATTTAATAACTCGAACTGCTTCTTCGTCCAAAATAGGAGCAACACTTTGTACAACCTCAACATTACTAATACTGCCATCAGTCTCTATTATAAACTTAATAACGACTTTTCCTTCTAAATTCTTTTTGCGAGCCTCTTCGGGATATACGACATTTTTTGATATAAACTTCCAAAGAGAGTCCTCCCCACCGGGAAATTCGGGTATTACTTCTACAACAGTATCTTTTTCTGTTATTTTTTCATTATTTATATTTTTCTGCGCCGTAGCGTTTAGTATCCCACCCATAAATAGTATCATCAATAGCGTTGGTTTAATTGTTTTTAATATCATATTTTGGTTGGTTTTTTGTTAATTAAAAATTTCTGCAAAGGTACAATTTTTTTTGTGAATAGTGAATTTTTTCCTAAAACACCACCACATACCCAAACGTAATTTTTCCGTTGTTGAGGCGGATTGGGTTGTTTAATTGTTTTCCAATGGCGTAGTTGAAGGCAAATATTCCTGCTTTAGTGTCAATAGAAATGCCTATTCCGAATCCGAAGGGAAGGTCGGAACGGTAGCCGCTTTTTAGTTTGCATTCGTACCACGCCGCATCGAAAAAGGCTTGCAAATACGAGCGTTTTCCGAAAAGAAACCGCAATTCGTTGCTGATTATTCCGTAAGTCGAGGCGTAAATAGATTGTTGGTCGAAACCGCGTATGGTTTTTAATCCGCCTAATCTAAATGTCTCATTTTCAAAGAGTTGATAGGCTTGAATATGTCCCGCTTTTAAGGACAGATACCAAACCCATTTGTTTTTTATTGGAAAATAAACATCAAATGCTCCGAGCGACTGTAACTGCGTGGAAGACAGCGTTATAGCGTTGTAAAGCGAGTCCGCAATTTTGTTATTTTTAATAATATTTCGCTGTCCGACCGCCGAACTCAAAGACAAAGCATAGCCCTTTCGCGGATTAAAAAGATAATCTAATTTTGAAAGAACAAGTTCCAATCCGTACAGATGCGAGTTATAATCAATATTATCAGGCAGTTGCGTAAGATATTCCAGAAAATTACCGACATCCATCAAATTTGCGTTTTTGAACTGGTAATACGCCCGCACATAGTTCCTTTGCTGCAAATAATACCGTACGCCGAGCGAAAAATTCGTGCTAATATAAGAGGTGTCCTTTTTCTCCAACGCAAACGCCCCGTCAATGCCGAAAGATGAGTAAAAAAGGTAGGGAAAATCCATATAAATATCCAAATTTTGCGACAAAACCTGCACTCTACGCCAGTTAAAACGTATATTTTCGCCCACTGTAAATACATTATGCAAATCCAACGTCAAACTGCCTGTTAATAAGACTTTTCCCGAAGTTTCATCTTTGGGAACGATGCCCATATATCCGTCAAACTGATTGGTTTTCTGTTTGTTAGCATAAATATAGAGTGCCGCTTCTTTTTCGCTAAACGATGCACTTGGCGGCTGAAGAAGTTCCGCAAAAATAAGTTCCTGCAAGCGCGACGGGACTTGTTTCATCGCTGATTCGTTGTATGCTTTTTTGCGTTTTAAGCCCAAATAACCGTACAAAAAACTTTTTCCCAATTTAAGATTTCCCGCCAAAATGATGCTGTCCAAGACGATAAAATTGTTTTTTTCGACCGAAATTGTTGCCGTATATCCGCTATCGCTTTGTGAAATATCGCTTATTTTTGTTGTGGCAAAAGGATAACCTGTATTCCATAATTTGTTGGCTATTAGATTATTATAAGAAAAAACAGCATCTATTGAATATGATTTTTGAGCAGGAAATTTTATTTTCATAGATAATATTTCGCCTTTTTCTATTCCTTCAATATTTATATGGTTGATAATCAATTTATTGCCGATAAAAATCTGTGCAAAAAAGGTGTTGTTTTCTGTAAAAATAGTGTCCAAAGAGGCAGAATTAAACCCATTTCGGTGTAATTTTAGTATAAGTTTTTGCAAATCCCGCTCGACCGATATTGTATTTTTGTAGTGTTTTTTGAATTTTACAGAATTTATAACTTTTTCAGCCTCAACATTTTTGTCCAAATAGTGAATAGATAGCGAATTTTGCCCGAAAATTGTAAAAGTTAAAAGAAAAAGAGAGAGAAAAAGGCAGATTTTTTTTGTTGGTTTGTTGATTTGCTTATTTGTCTGAACTTTGATTTTCATAAGATTAACAAGATTTTCTCTGTGTATCTTTGTGGTTCTCTGTGAACTCTGTGTTGAAAAAATCTTTTGCACAGAGATACGGAGTTCACAGAGTTTTATTTTATTACCTTTTTTATTTTTTTCCTTTTTTTACAAATTTGTTTAATTTTTTTTGTACTTCAGAAAAACTATGTTTCTTATATTGCTTTCTGTTTCATATTTTGTAATTGCAACGATACTTTGTAATATAAAATTAGAACGGAACGATTTCCAATTCACTGTCTAAAGGAGGAAGACTTGGACTATCCACAATAAATGGAGGAGGTTCTGCCGGTATGTAATTTTCCTGAACATCTTGAGATGTTTCTATTTTCCACGCTCGAACATCGGTGTACCATTTCCCGTTATATTCCCTTGATTCTAAGTTAACTGTTGCTTTGACTGTGCTTCCAACAGGATGCTGTTGTTCTAAATTATCAGATTTATCCCCCCAAACGCTAATACATACCTTTCGCGGAAATTGCTCAAAAGTTTCTATAATAAACTCTCGTTTTGACCATGCACCATTTTTTCCAACTCCGCTTTGTTGTGGTAAAATCTGACAAACTTTTCCCGTAATTTCTAATGCCATACTATTTTTATATTTAATTTTTATAGTAACACAAAAAATAAAAATATATTATGTGAAATTTATATTTTTTGAATTTTTCCAAACCTACTGATTTTTTCTGTAACTCAATACCGCCCACGCGTTAAATCCGACTGCAAAACAACAAAGAGCAAAAAATTGAGGCAGCAGTTCGGTAAAGACACTTCCTTTGAGATAAACCAACCGCATTACTTGAATAAAATATTTTAAAGGGTTGAAAATAGTAATCTTTTGTGCCCAATCGGGCATACTTGATATGGGCGTAAATAATCCACTCATCAGAATAAAAATCATCATAAAAAAGAACACTACAAACATTGCTTGTTGCATTGTGTTTGAATAATTTGATATTACTAATCCCATTCCCGAAACAACCAAAATATAAATAGACACAAAAAAATAGATAGTAAGCAAACTACCCGTTGGAATTAAACCGTAAACCAAACGGGCAATTAGCATACACAGACTTAAAACCACAAAACCAATGAGCCAATAAGGAATAAGTTTTGAAAAAATAAACATCAATTTCTTTACAGGAGTAACATTTATTTGTTCTATCGTACCTATTTCTTTTTCTCCTACTATATTTAGTGCGGGCAAAAAACCTGTAAGCAGCGTCAAAAGCATAACCATAAGTGCGGGAACCATAAATACTTTGTAATCTAAATGTGGGTTAAACTTATATAATAACTGATAATTGATAATTGGTAATTGATAACCATTTTGCATTATCAATTTTCCATTGTTCATTGCCAATTCGCCTGCATAATCTTTCAAAATAGATGCCAAATAAGCAGAACCCAACCCAGCTTTCGTACCATTGACGGCATTTGCTGAAATCATTACTTTTGAGTAAGCTTCTTTCATTAGTTCTTTTTCAAATCCGTGTTGAATTTCCAAAATAATATCTGCATTTCCTATTTCAATGCTGCGTAAGGCTTTGTCGTTTGTTGAAGAAATATCAGTTAATCGAAAATAACCAGAAGAGGCTAATTTATGTACTAATTGTTGAGAAAAAGTACTTTTATCGTTATCAACAACACTTAATTTAATGTTTTTTACTTCCTGATTGGCTGCCCAAGGCAAAACAAGCATCATCATAATAGGCATTGCTACTATAATTTTCGGAACAAATGAGTTTCGAAAAATTTGCTTAAATTCTTTCTCTATTAAAAACTTTAACATAATTTTTTACAATTATTTTATCACGTAAAAAATGCTGCAAAGGTACATAAAAATCTACAATCATATACAAATGGGGACTAATCTTTAAGTTCTATATAAACTACTAAATCTATTTTCTTCAAAAAAAAATTAATAACTAATCCCCCATTTTTATCACATCGCCTCTTAATGCTCTGAATCTGGCTCTTGCTTCTATTGTGTAGATGCTGTCGGGGTAGTCTAAGAGGAGTTGTTGGTATAATTCCATCGCTTTGAAGGAGTCTTTGAGGTAAATTTCTTGCAATTTGGCACGCTCAAAAAGCGATTCATTTGCCAATAATTCAGATGGATAATTTTTTATAAGCGTTTCATAGAGTTTATCTGCCTTTGCATAATCTTGTTTGATTACGGCTATTTTTGCTTTTTTGTATAAAATATCGTCTAATAATGAATGGTAAGTATTCTGATTCTCAATAGTTTCCAATAGTTGAAGTGCTTCGTCATAGCGGTGAATTTCCATTAAAAAATCTGCCTTTGCAAACTGTTTAAGCGGAAGATTTACCGAATCTTCTTCGTTTTGATTATCAGATATTAACAAAGAAAAGTACATTGCATCGTTGGCAATAAGTTTGGAAGTTGCTGCCCGTAGAACGTCTAATTGTACTTTTGCCCACTCAAATTCGCCTATGTGAAACGATAATTTTGCGTTCTTAAACTTGGCGGTATGTCCAATCGTATCATTTGGAAAGTCCTTTTCCACTTGCGAATACAGCAGACTTGCCTCCCAAACATCTTCTTCTAATTGAAGTATATCGCCCATATCCAATTTGAGCAATGCCTTTTCTTTCGCTCCTATATTGTTAGACGACAAATGTTGATTTATCATCTTTATTGCTGATTCTGCGTCTTTTAACTGCACGGCTTTTAAGGAAATCCACCTGCGGTACAGTCTAAAATTAGCATTGTGTACCGTTTTTGATTGAAAAAATTGTGCTAATTCTTTGTCTATTGCCTGCACTTGCTGCAAATTCGCAGGGTAAGTCATCGTGGCTTGAGTTAGTTTGAGATTGAGTAACATCATTTGAGCATCGTGGTAAAAAATAGTCGTTTCACCGCGTCCGATAATGTAATTATAGCCGTCTATTGCCGTGTTAAAGTCGTAATTTTCAGCGGAAATAGTTGCCAATTCGATAATTCGGCGACCGTCTTCGTTATAGCGTTTGTCCATTGCTTTTGCCTGTTTTAATGCGGACGCAAAATCTCTTTTTTGCATTGAAAACCAAATCATTAACGATGAATAGGCTTTATTATCAGGATTTTTATTGATAGATTTTAACAACTGAATGCGTATTATTTCGCTCCGCTTGTCTTCGTCATCTCCGATTAGCCAATTTGTGAGTTGCGTTTCCACAAAATTAAGCATATCTTCGTTTTCATTCAGGAGGTTAATATACTCATTCATAGCCTTTTCGTACTCGTTATTAGATTCGTAAATAGCGGCGATTTCCCCTGCATAAGCGGTCGAAGAATTACTCAATTTTCGACCGTGAAGATAGGTTTTTATCGCATAATCATTCAAACGGTACGACTGAAACGCACGAGATAGTTCCATAACAGCAGAATTATTGCTCGTAATGGCAGAAATAGAACTTTCATACTGCTTTTTTGCCTTCGAGGCATCGCCCTGACGCTCATAAACATAGCCTAAATCAATATTATACCGCTGTACATTAGGAGACAGTTTCATTTGCTTTTTGACCAATTTTTCTGCCTCTTTGGCATCGTCCAACTGCAACAAAGTCTGCAAATAATACGAATAGTAATAATGCGTAGGATTTTGTTTATACAATTCGGCAAACAATTCATTTGCTTTTTCAAATTCCTTATCTCTAAAATATTGAAAAGCAAGTTGTTCATTGCTCGACTGTGCAAACAAAGCCGTCAAAGAAAAACAAAATATGATAGTTAATACGATTTTTTGCATGTTTTATTAACGTTTTTTTATGGTTTTTGTTGTAAATATTACCAAAAAAAAATAAAGAGCCGCTTATTTTCTAAACGACCCTTTACAAAAATTAACTACAAACAACTAGTTGGTTTGTATTACGCCTGATTCACCACGTCTCTTTTTGGGTTCTTCTGCTGGTTTTGCAGGCTCTTCTTTTACAGGTTGTACTGTAGTAGTTTTTTTCGGAGTGGTTTTTTTTACACTCGCTTCTTCCGCTGCTTTTGCTGCTGCTTCTTCTTCCGCTGCTTTTGCTGCTGCCTCTATTGCTGCTGCTTCTTCTGCTGCGATTCTTTCCGCTTCTAATCTTGCGTTTTCAATAGAATCTGCTACACGCTTTTCTTCTTTCGCTTTTTCTTCAGCGCTCGGTCCGCAGGCTACGAAACACATACCTGCCACTACTAATAATGCAAATAATCTCTTCATCTTTATATTAATTACTAATTTATTATGATTTTAAAAAAATTTCGCAAAGGTACAATTTTTTTCAATACAAAACAGCAAAAAATAAAGATCTGATTAATTTTTTTCTAAGTTACCAACAAAATATTACCCTGATTTTTCACTACAAGTTTACCGTACTAAAAATCTACATTGTCCGTATTTACAAATTTTAAAAAAAATCAACAACAAGTTACCAAGTTTCTATCTCCATAAGCGTCATCTACGCGGGAGACGGTGGGGAAGTATTTGTCCACATGAGGCATCGGAAATGCTGCTTGCTGACGAGAATACGGTCTATCCCACTCGTCTGCACAAATTACAGACATCGAATGAGGTGCATTTTTTAACAAATTATTATCCTTTTCAACCTTGCCAGACTCAATATCGGCAACCTCTTTTCTGATTTGAATAAGTGCATCGCAAAGACGGTCAATTTCGCTTAACGGCTCACTTTCAGTTGGTTCGACCATCAACGTGCCGTGAACGGGGAAACCAACCGTAGGGGCGTGAAAATTATAATCCATCAAACGTTTAGCAATATCTCCAACTGTTGCAGCCAGACTAAACGAATTGCAATCCAATATCATTTCGTGTGCCACCCGACCGTTTGTTCCCGTATATAATATTTTATAGGAATTTTTCAATCGTGAAGCCATATAATTAGCATTCAAAATAGCGTATTCTGTTGATTTTTTCATTCCTTCGGCACCTAACATCTTGATATATCCGTATGTTATGGGCAACAAAAGCGGATAACCATAAGGCGTTCCCGAAACGGCACTTCCCTGTTTTCCACCGACTTCCACAACGCTGTGATTGGGCAGAAAATCAAGCAGTTCCGCTGTAACTCCAATAGGACCAAGTCCTGGTCCGCCGCCGCCGTGAGGCATTGCAAAGGTTTTATGTAAATTCAAATGGCATACGTCCACGCCCATAAATTCAGGGCTTGTTAGACCAAGTTGTGCGTTCATATTTGCCCCGTCCATATACACTAAACCACCGTTTTGATGCACAAGAGCAATAATATCCAAAATAGATTCCTCAAAAACGCCGTGTGTAGAAGGGTAGGTAATCATCATACAAGAAAGCGTATCTTTATATTCTAATACCTTGATTTTCAGGTCTTCTACATCAATTTCTCCGCTTTCGGTAGCCTTGATAATTACGATATTCATACCCGCCATAGCCGCAGAAGCAGGGTTTGTGCCGTGTGCCGAAGACGGTATCAGACAAACATTGCGATGAGCGTTGTTGTGAGCGTGATGATAATCTCTAATTACCATTAAACCAGCATATTCGCCCGCTGCACCCGAAAGGGGTTGCAACGAAATTCCCGCAAAACCTGTGATTTCTGCCAAATCTTTCTCCATATTTTTAATCAATTCCAAATAGCCCTCTGCCTGTTCGGCGGGAGCAAATGGGTGTATCGCCTGCAAACGAGCAAAACTCAAAGGCAACATTTCGGCAGCAGCGTTGAGTTTCATTGTGCAAGAACCAAGCGGAATCATTGATCTATTTAATGCTAAATCTTTGATTTCCAACATTTTCATATAACGCATCATCTCCGTTTCGCTATGATAAGTATTGAAAACAGGGTTCGTCAAATAAGAAGATTTACGTGCAAGATTTTCTAAAATAGAAGATGTAAGCATCAGATTTTCAATAGGTTTATGCGTTTTTCCAACCGCTTCGGCAAGTATGGAAAGAATATCGTTTAGGTCTTTAATTGTAGTCGTTTCGTCTAAACTAATTCCGATACATTCTTCGCAAATATAGCGGAAATTTATTTCATTTTTCAAAGCAATTTTTCGTATAACTTCCGTATTTACAGGACATTGTATTGCTAATGTGTCAAAAAATATTTTATTATGCTGTTTGTATCCTAATTTTTCGATTCCGACAAATAATTCTTTTGTTAATTCGTGAATGCGGGTCGCAATCGCTTTAATTCCTTTTTGTCCGTGATAAGCAGCGTAAAATCCTGACATTATAGCCATTAGAGCAGATGCCGTACAAATATTTGAGGTCGCTTTTTCACGTTTAATATGCTGTTCGCGCGTTTGCAATGCCATACGCAAAGCCCGTTTGCCATGAGCATCAACAGTAATACCTATAATTCGACCGGGAATTTGACGCTTAAAGTCTTCTTTACAAGCGAAATAACCCGCAGCGGGACCGCCAAATCCGAGTGGTAAACCAAAGCGTTGCACCGTTCCAACGGCACAATCTGCACCCCATTCGCCCGGTGGAACTAACAGAGCCAACGACATAATATCGCAAGCCGCAGCCACAAAACTTCCATTTGCCTTTGCTTTTTCTGCAAAACCTTTATAATCAAACACTTCGCCCCATTGATTTGGATACTGAACAATCGCACCAAATACATCAGGCGTAAATTCAAATTCGTTAAATTTACCGATTATCAACTCAATTCCCAAAGCCGAAGAACGCGTTTTAAGTACGTGTACCGTCTGCGGAAACAGATTTTCGTCCACAAAAAATTTATTTGCACCCGATTTTTGTTTTTCTCTGTCTCTGGAACTGTAAAACATAAACATTGCCTCTGCGGCGGCGGTCGCCTCGTCCAACAAAGACGAATTGGCAATCGGAAGTGCCGTCAAATCGGAAATCATTGTCTGATAATTCAATAAGGCTTCCAACCGACCTTGCGAAATTTCCGCCTGATAGGGCGTGTAAGACGTGTACCAACCCGGATTTTCCAACACATTACGCAACACAACCGTAAGCGATTCCGTATTGTAAAACCCCATTCCGATATAAGAACGAAATACCTTATTTTTGAGTGCCAGCGAGCGAATATGATTCAAATATTCGTACTCACTCATTGGAGCGTCCAAAGACAACGGCTTTTTTAACCGAATTTTAGCAGGAACTGTCTGATTTATCAATTCCTCAACCGAAGAAACGCCGATACTATCAAGCATTTTCTTAACCTCTTCCTCCTTAATGCCTATGTGGCGATTTGTAAAACTATTATTGCTCATGTACTACTCAATTTTTGAATTGCTGCAAAGGTAGTAAAAAAAATGTGAGAAAATAAATAATAAACATAAAAAAAAAAATTTTAATTTTCAAACTCCATTTTCAATAAAAAAAATGTTACTTTTGCGTTTACAAAAAAAATATAATCTTTCAATACTAAAATACTATATATGAACAGATTACAACTTATTGAAACAATACAAAAAAAGAAAAGTTTTCTCTGTGTTGGGTTGGATACCGATATTCAAAAAATTCCCAAACCTCTTTTATCGTGTGAGGATCCCGTATTTGAGTTTAATAAGGCAATCGTTGATGCAACTTTGCCCTACACGTTGGCGTACAAACCCAACCTCGCTTTTTATGAAACTCAAGGTTGGAAAGGTTGGTTAAGTCTCGAAAAAACAATTGCTTACATTCGTTCCAAAGCCGAAAATGTTTTTCTAATCGCCGATGCAAAAAGGGGAGATATTGGCAATACTTCTACGCAATATGCCCGTTCTTTTTTCGGGCAAGAAAATCCAAATCATAATTTTGATGCCGTTACCGTTGCTCCATATATGGGCGAAGATAGTGTAAAGCCGTTTCTGGAGTTTGAAAATAAATGGGTTGCCTTGCTTGCACTTACCTCGAATAAGGGTGCATCCAATTTTCAACTGTTGAAATACAACAACCGTTATTTATTTGAAACTGTGTTAGAAACTTCAAAACAATGGGGAGATGCTTCCAAACTTATGTACGTAGTAGGTGCAACGCAAGCCGAAATGCTGACAAGTATTCGTAAAATTGTTCCAGATAATTTTCTATTAATTCCTGGTGTTGGTGCTCAGGGCGGCAGTCTTGAAGAAGTGGTAAAATACGGATTAAACAACGATTGTGGACTGTTAATCAATGCTTCCCGCAGTATTATTTACGCATCACAAGGGGAAGATTTTGCCCAAAAAGCAAGCGAAGAATCCTATAATATGCAAAGGGAAATGGCGAAATTTTGTTGAAAAATGTATTTTCACCCACTCAAATTTGCGGTGTTGAAATTTTTCTTAAAACTCATAGTTCTGTTTTTTCTATAAACATAAGGTAGTGAAAAAATAAAACAACATATTATTTAACAAAGGAATACCAAAATAAATTAATTCTAACAGAAGTTTTTTCAAACTTATCTTATTTTATATCTCGGATGGAAAGACAAAATGGTATCCGCTAAATATTCTCTGTCTATGTGGGTATAAATTTCCGTCGTGGTGACGGATTCGTGTCCTAACATTGCTTGTATTGCTATTAAATCTGCGCCACCTTCCAAGAGATGTGTCGCAAAACTATGCCGAAACGTATGCGGACTAATAATCTTTTGAATACCAGCATTATTCGCTGCTTGTTTTATCATTGAAAAAACATATATCCGCGTTATTTTTTTCCCTCTTCGGTTTAAAAAAACATAATCTTCGTGTCCTTTTTGGATTTTTATGTGAACGCGAATATCATTTATATACAAATTAGCTAACTTAATAGCATATTTTCCAATGGGTACAATTCGTTGTTTATTGCCTTTGCCCTGTACGAAAATAATTTCGTCTCTAAATCTGATATTGGAAATTTTTAGATTTACCAACTCCGAAACACGCAATCCACAAGAGTACAACATTTCGATCATCGCTTTGTTACGAAAATTTTCAGGTTTGGACACATCAATCGCATCTTCAATTCTTTCAATCTCCTCAAAACTAAGTACTTGCGGAAGTTTTCGCATTATTCTTGGCGATTCTACCAATTCTAATGGATTATACGCTATTAAATCTTCATATAACAAATATTTGTAAAATGCCCTTAGACCCGACAAACAACGTGCTTGCGAATTTTCGGTCATTAACTTATTTTCATTCAAGTAAACCAAAAATTGTTGAACATTTTCTATTTTTATTTCTGCAGGATTTGGAATTATTATAAAAATTTTTTCTAAATATTCTTGAAATAATTTTACATCGTGCAAATAGGCATCTAATGTATTATCCGATAATGATTTATCTACCAATAAAAAGTGTTTAAATCCGAGAAGTGCCTCTTCCCATTTCATTTTTTTTATTCTATTAAGTTTTATTTTGAAGTGCTATTTTATAGCGGACTAAGTAACGCAAAATAACAATTTTTATTTTTACCACAAAGCACAAATAGTGAAATATACAGTTCATAGTGCTGCACATTTTTACTTTTTTACGACTTACTTTTTACAAAAAATTTTGTACCTTTGCGCAACATTTGAAAAAATGATTAAAAATTACTACACAGACGGTCGGATTGAAGCAGGTTGCGATGAAGCAGGTAGGGGTTGCTTGGCTGGACCTGTATTTGCGGCTGCCGTTGTTTTTCCAGACAATTTCTTTAACAATGAAATAAACGATAGCAAACAACTAAATCACAAGCAGCGTTCCGAGTTGAGAACTATTATAGAATCCAATGCTTTAGCGTGGGCAGTAGCAAAGGTTGACCCTGACGAAATTGACGAAATAAACATACGAAATGCTTCGTTTAAGGCGATGAATTTGGCAATAAAAAATTTAAAAATAACGCCCGAATGTTTGCTTATAGATGGCAATGCCTTTAAAAACCAAACGGACATACCTCATATTTGCGTTGTGAAAGGAGATGCAACTTATTTTTCTATTGCAGCCGCCTCCGTGTTGGCAAAAACAAGTAGAGACTTGTATATGAGGGAATTGTCTTTGAAATTTCCGCATTATAAATGGGATAAAAATAAAGGATATCCAACCAACGAACACCGTGATGCAATCCGAAAATACGGCACAACAATCCATCACAGAAAAACGTTTACATTGTTGCCGTCTCAGTTAAATTTAAATTTATAGTCTAAAGAAAATGAAGACAATACATATTGTTTTGTTGTGTTTTTTAATAGTAGTGCTTGTTTTTTTCTCGATGTTGCTTTATCGGGCGTGTAACTATTTTCAGAGTCCACAGGTTCAGGCGTTTTCGCTTATTCCCGATAATGTTTCGCTCATTATAAAAGGAAAATCTGCAGAAGATATTCTTAATTTCGACAAAGAAAATGCTTATTTCTTGTCTTTTTTATCTTCCGAAAAAAACAGAAAAAGAATGAATTACATTTTTTCTATGCTAAATAACAAACAATTTGCTAAAAATATTTCTTTGTATTTATCTTTGTACAACGATGCAAGTGAAGATTGGACAATCATTCTTGAAACATCAAAGAATTATAATGCTGTTTTATTAAATTTTATAGATTCTTTGAATGTTCGTTTCGAAGAAAAATCATCTGTGTACAGAAATAACAAAATTTATGCTTTTTTTACTGACGAAGGAACCCTAAATTTGCATCATCAAAACGGTTTGATAGTAATGACGTATAGTGAAACCCGTATGCGTCAAGCAATTAACAAGTTTGAAAACAATAAAGATACTATTGAAACAGCAATAAGTGCTATTCCTGCTCAAAGAAATGAAAATGCAAGAATACACATTTTTGTTCAGTACCAATATTTTATTCCTTTTTTAAAAAACAAAATAAAAAAAACAGGTGGAAGAACGACAGAACTTGACGTTCTAAAAGCCTGCCAATGGTCTGTTTTTGAGTTGAATGTAAAAAAACAAACCATTTTATTGTCAGGCTATACAACTATTGATTTTTCTAACAATCTCTCTAAATTATTGACACACAAAAACAACTATTTGGATATAATAAAAATATTGCCGTACAATGCTAACCATATTTTTTCTATAAAGGCAAATCGTGCAGAAGATTGGAAAAAAATAAAATCGGTGGTTCAGATGCAAGAAGATTTTTTTGCGTTAATGTATCCAAATCAGGTAGTTACATTTGATATAGAGAACGATACGGTTGTATTTCATTACCTTTTAATTAAATCTGAAAATTGTTCGGAAGCCGCTTTTCATTTATACAATTCCTTGCAGAGTTCTTTTGAAAATAATCATTATATTTTAGATACCTTTTACATTGGTTCTCAACTTGTTGGACACATTGATTTACCGAATTTCGTATTTACCAAATTGGGAATTTGCAACCAATTACTTCGTTTGAAATATTACACATTCACAAACGATTATCTTATTTTCACTGATAAAAAAGAAGGTATTTTGGCATATATTGAGCAGTTTCGGCACAATAAATTATTAAATAAATCGGAAAATTACCAATCATCGCAAAATTATTTCACCAACAATGCAAATTTATTTTACTATGGCAATTTTTCCAATAGACAGATACGTATGCAGTTATATGCACAATCAGATTCTATTCTGCTGATGAATGTTTTGTTGGAATAAAAATTGTATCTTTGCAAAAAAAATAAAATTCAAATATGAAATTATTATTATTATCTTTTTTATTATTTGGAAAAGACAGCAATCAGGTGTCTTTTAATAAAGTTACGACCGTCAATGATTTGGAAAAAACAACGCAAGAAAAGCAATGGACGGTCAAATTAGGCGGATTTATTGGTACAGATTTGTTTTGGGATACGCGGCAAGTGGTCGAATCGCGGGACGGTTTATTGTTGTTTTACCCCGAAAATGTGAAAGAAGATATGAACGGAAAAGATATTAACGCTCGACCGTCTTTTAATTTTCTTGCCCTCAACACGCGGCTGACGGTAAAAATTCAAGCACCGCAAAAAACATTGGGCGCAGACGTTTCGGGTATGGTAGAAGGCTGGTTTGCAGGAATTTCAAACTCCGATATGAACGGGTTTGCTATGAGACACGCTTTTATTAAAATGGACTGGGGAGATTATTGGGGTATTGGAACATCTTTATTAATAGGGCAAACTTGGCACCCTCTTTTTACGGAAAAATGTTTTGCCAATACCGTTGCAGGTAGCGCAGGTGCGCCCTTTCAACCTTTTTCACGTGCACCACAAATTCGACTTACACAACATTTGAGACTATCCAGAATAATGTTTTATGTCAATGCACAACGAGATTTTTTGAGTTTTGGCACAGCAGGAAATAATTCTTCTTATCTGCGTAATTCTGCCATACCCGAAATGGGATTGCAGTTTATTCGTGAACGAGGAGGAACTTGTCTGACAGGTGGACAGTTTCGAGAAATATTGTGGGGTGTTGGTGTTGATTATAAATACATTATTCCACGAGTTGTAACCGATAGCAATGTTTATACACGAAATGGTCTTCACGGATTGACTATAACTGCTTTTATCCATCGTCCATATAGAATAACGAGACATACGGACTTGGGTATCAAGGCAAAAGGTTTGTACGGTCAGGCGTGTAACGAATTTTTGCTTCTTGGCGGATATGCCTATCAATATTATGATAATCAGCCCTTAAATCCGAGTGTAAATTACTCATACACAAGCATTAACACCGCTGCAGCGTGGATAGACATCTATGTAAAAGGCAAACAATGGGAAACAGGTTTATTCGGCGGCTATACGCAAAATTTGGGGTCGCACAAAAACATACAGGACTGGAATAATCCGAATAGTTATTTTTCCAGAGGCTACGATATTAAGTATATGTACCGCATTTCTGCACGTGCGATGTATCGTGCAAACGCCTTGCAATTCGGGTTTGAGCCTGAATATACGGTTGCTTGTTACGGCAACACGCGTAATAGTCTGGGCGAAGTCCAAGTCCGTACTTCTGACGATTATCCGAATATTCGGAAAAATATAGTTGCAAATTTGCGGGTGTTGTTTTCGGCGGTATTTGTGTTTTAAAAAAAGGGAAAAAAAATAGATGTAACTATTTTGAAATTATTTATTTAAAAAAAACAGCAGGCTAAATAGTTTTTAAGGAATGATGAAAGACGAAATAAGAAAATTTTGCGGTGAAAAATTATCAAAAACAAGAATTGTTAACAAAAAAAATGTAATATTTTTAGAATATTGATGAATGTGTTAACTCTAATTTTAATATCAGTTTTTTAAAATTTCTATCCTAATTTTTAAAAAATAAGAAAAGTTTTATTTTTTGATTTTTTGTATTGTTTTTTTTAGTAATTTAGCAACTTGAAATTTTATATGTTATAAATGCTATGGAGATAGTTAAAAGATTAAGTTTTTTATGTATTTTGACATTGTTATTCAATGGTTTAGCGGTTGCACAAAAATCGCCGGCAGCAGAAGCCGATAAAGCGTTCAGCACGTATCAGTACCAAGTTGCTGCCAATTTGTACAAAAAAGCATACGGAAAAGTTAAAAAGAACCCCGTTGAAAAGCGAAGAATAATGTTTCGTATGGCAGAATGTTATTCGATGATAGGAGATGCCAAAAAAGCTGAACAACAGTATCTCAGATTGGAAAAAGTAAATTATCAGAAAGACAATCCGCTCATTTTTCTGCGATTGGGTGATATTTACAGAATAAGAAAGGATTATCCAACTGCTTTGAAGTATTATGAAAAATATAAGGCAGTACGTCCGAATGACCCGCGTATTGATGACCGTATAGAATCGTGTAAGGTGGCGCCGCAGTGGATAAATAATCCAACCCGTCATGAGGTCGAAAATATGAAAAAGTGGAACACCGCACAAAGTGAGTGGTCGCCTTCGTGGGGCGTGCCGAGTAAAGAAAACGAAATTGTGTTTACTTCCTCACGTGAGGGCAGTGTTGGAAAGGGCGAAGATGTATGGTCAGGACAACCGTTCTCTGATTTGTACGTATCTACCAAACCCAAAAGTAAATTGGTAGATTTTCCGGGCGAATGGACAACGCCTGTTCTATTGGACAAAGACAATATTATAAATACTGCCTCCAACGAGGGAGAGTCTTCTTTCAATGAAAAGGGAACTACTTTGTATTTTACACGCTGCCCTGATGAAAAGAAGGTAATGTCCAATTGTAAAATTTTTCAGGTAACGCGAAAAGGAAAATCGTGGGGCGAACCTGAGGAAATCGCAATAGGACCCGATAGTTTTGATTATGTTCATCCTGCCATCTCTTCTGATGAGTTAACGCTTTATTTTGCCTCTGATATGCCCGGCACAAATGGCGGATTTGATATTTGGTCTATTTCACGCAGCAAAAAAAGCAGTCCCTTTGGCAGACCTGTTAATTTGGGACTAAATGTAAATAGTTACGACCACGAAGGTTTTCCTACTTTGGAGAACGACTCAACGCTTTATTTTGCCTCAAAAGGACACGTTGGTTTAGGCGGATATGATATTTTTAGAAGTTATTTTGTAAATGGAAAATGGACACCTGCCGAAAATTTAAAATACCCTATCAACTCCGAAGCAGATGATTTTGGAATTATTTTTGACCATACAACTGTTATAGACCCCGCATCAGGCTTTCCTTTTATTGAAAAAGGGTATTTTACTTCCAACCGTGTAGGCGGAAGAGGTGCAGAAGATATTTGGACATTTAAACTCCGTCCAATAGTATTTACTTTGTCTGGTTTTGTAAGAGATAGCGTAACAAGGCAATTCGTTGATGGTGCGACAGTTACAATATCTGCATCTGACGGAACTTCCTATAAAACTACAACAGACATTCGGGGGTATTATTCATTTGATAAAACCAAAATATTAGGCGACTTAACCTACGAGATTATCGTACATAAAGACGGTTATTTCGATAACGAAAATTGTAAAGGAAAAGAAACTACGGTAGGATTAACCGAAAATAAAGACTTAAAACGAGACTTTATTATTGACCCTATTCCCAAAGACCCTATTCCTATGCCTGATATTTTGTATCTATTGGCAGATTGGAAATTATTGCCTGCCTCCAAAGATTCTTTAATGTCATTATTAAAAACAATGGAAGACAATCCTACCCTTGTAATTGAATTACGTTCACACACTGATAATCGTCCTATTCCAATGACGAATGATACCTTATCTCAACGCCGTGCGCAATCTTGCGTGGACTTTTTAATAGAATCGGGTATTGACCCAGAGCGTTTAGTTGCCAAAGGGTATGCAGACCGTGTTCCAAGAACATTGGAAAGAGATATGGTTTCTCGCGGCGTTACATTTAAAAAAGGAACTGTTTTAACCGCTGATTATATTAAATCTTTAAGAAGTAAAAACGAACAAGAGGCAGCACACGATTTAAACCGCCGTACCGAATTTTTAATTTTGCGTAATGATTTTGTTCCCAAAGAAACCGTAGGAGAAGTTGATAGAACAGCAACACGCGTTAATATTGTTACAGAAGTCTTTATTCCTGTTGATGTACAAGAAAATTTGGTATATGGAACTTGCTATGTAAACAGCAAAACGGCTCGCTTTATGATAGAACCCGGTAAAGATAAATTTACTATTTCATACGATTTAGCAATGCGTTTCTTGCGGGAAGCAATTATTACAGTCGGTGATTTTGAATTGGGTGCAAAAGCAATCGTCCCCGAAGACGGTACAATTATTGATAAATCTATTGTCTATTTGCGTACGCTTCGTGTTGGCGACCAAGAACTTGAAAACGTTGAAATGAGCGTAATAAAAGGTCAAAAAGATGCTATTGTAATCGGTAGCAAAAAATTTGAAGACGAATTTGGAAAATATACAATAGATGCACCTAACGGAAAA
>Ga0209628_10000523_pt1 | contig 23652 bp, 10 predicted proteins | sample TergutCu122P4_FD_187285 | JGI IMG/M metagenome (GOLD analysis project Ga0209628, IMG submission 187285) | Cubitermes ugandensis P4 segment gut microbial communities from Kakamega Forest, Kenya - Cu122 P4 (SPAdes) (version 2) | ecosystem: Host-associated > Arthropoda: Insects > Digestive system...
TGTTGTGATTTCACGTAAAGTTGAGCTGGATTTGCCGCAACAGGATGGGAAGTACTTTAGGCCGTCCTTTTATATTGTGTTTACGGTGTATCACTGTTGTCGGTCGCTGTGCGACAGAGTGTACAGTGTACAGTGATCAATTTTAATACATTTTTAACAAAAACAATAATTCGAATTTACGAACCATACTTTCACCTATTAATACTAGTACATTCATGAACATCTAGGCTCTATTCGGACCTGATGATGGTCTGCGTGACCGAAACATGTAGTCCATTTTAATCTTACATCTAAGGACTGTTGCTATCAGCAACATATAATTGTTGTGTTGACGGCTGTATATACTTTAAATCATTGGATGAGCAGGTTTGTTAGCATGGTTCCATCAATGACACTTTAGTAAGGACTCTGCCTTGTAACATTCTATATATGAGAAATCAAGTCTGTATTTTAAGATGGAAAATATTATTTATATAAATCAAATTGTCACTGAATATTTGTGTATGGGGTGTAATTACGTAATTAATATTCGTATATATCATTAAATATTTTTCTGTTCTGGTAAAATTGGAATCAGATGCTAAACTCAACAACTTGCAAAATAGAATTCCCCCGTCTTGACTCGGCATATTAGAATGTTTTCAAGAATTTGTAATTACTACGTAATTGTGTAAAGTCTGACTCTCCCTAATCCGGAATTCTGTGATAGGGTACCTCCCCTGCTCTGGCGCGATGTAACGAAAACCACAAAGAATTCTGTGATAATATGGATCATTTCGCGCGGTTTTCTTGTAATTTACATTGCTTTCTTTTCATTTGTTCACCGAAGTTGCATGTTTATTGTTAATTTAATAAATAATAATGTGTTTTGGTCGTGCACAGTGAATTTTGGATGAGTCAGTTGCCATCACCAGCGCAAGTTTGTTTACGTGTAGCCGTCCGAGGGGATGGGGATGTTGATTTCCTGTTTTGTGCTAGAAGTAATTTAGAAGTAACTTATTACTGTATTTACTGCTAAATATGTATCGCAACGAACCAGCAAGCAGTGTAGGTGTTGATAGTGCATGTAAACTTAAACATGTTGGATCTGCTCTTCCACTGTGCTATTTAGTTTCTCTTGTTGACAGTAACTGCAAGAATACACATTTTAATAACTTACACAATAATTGTTACTTGATGTCAGGTGAGGCTCAGTTTATTCTAATGAACATATCAGAATTTATTTCCTGTATTATTAAATTGTTATCATATTTGTAAAGGTTAATTGTATGGAAAGAACAGATAGGAAATGTGTGACAGGTGACATAAGTAAAGGGCTGAAAGATGTCAGGGTGACTGCTTCTATTGTTCCTATACTGTGTATGTGTTGTTCTTAGATTCTTGTTAATTGTATATTCTTTTCCTTACTTTCAGAAATTCAAAGGAATCGAGAGTTCTACAAGAATGCAGATGTGAGGCCTCCATTTACCTATGCATCCTTAATACGGCAGGTATGTTTACATTAATATCTGTTATCTGCAGATAAAATTGAAGGAATTCTTGTGGCATGTAATTTACAGAGGTTGCCAAAAAAGTAATGCCCCACAATTTTTTTTTCTCTCTCAGTGAGTAACAGAGCTAGAAACCTGTTATTTCAGGTAGTATACATTTGAGCTCCCCTCGTTCTGTGTACAAATTTGCAAAGGTTTCCAACACATGACACCTCTGCTCCAGCTTTTCCAAAGGGGGTTTACCAGTGATAGTTATTACAGTCAGCGTGCTGTGTTAGTGTTTCTTGTTGCAGTGAAAGAAAAGGTGGGGAACATACATAAATGGCTCAGCATTATTTGTGGAATTGCTGCAGTCAATAGTAGCACTGTAGGTCACTGGGCAAAAAGAGTGAGGCATGTAGAAGTAGGAAAAATGCAGCTTCTTGATTTTTCTCCATCAGCTGGAAAAGTGATGGTCACAATGTTCTGGAACTGTGAAGGAGTGATTCTTCTTGATGTGATGAAGAGAGGAATGACAGGTAACTCAGACATGTATACCAGCACACTGAAAAAACGAGGAAGTGTTTCCAGTGTGTTTGGCATGACAAGAACCTGTGCGAAATGTTGCTTCATCAAAATAACACAAGATCTTACACCAGCCTCAGGACTCAGGAAGCCGTCACACAACTTGATGGACGGCGTTTCCTCATCCACCCTATAGCCCAGACTTAGTGTCCTCAGATTTTTACCTCTTTGGACCCCTGAAAGATATTGTCTGTGGAAGGAAGTTTGAGTAGAATGATGATGTGGTCAGCACCATCAGAACTTTGTTGCATCAACAGGACAAGAAATGGTACCAGTTGAGTGTACATGCCCGTGTTCCATGCTGGGGCAAAGCTGTAGAACTTCATGGAGAGTTTGTAGAAAGTTATGGTATATAAACTAAGTTTCAATCAACATTGTGTATTATTGTCAAGATTCTTGAATAAATATTTGGCAAGAAAAAAATGTGGGGCATTACTCTTTGGGCATCTGTCATAGAATTATCATACTGTATAAAATTGAAAAACATGTGATTGAAATACTATATGCAAAACTACAATTTTGCAGCCTATGTACCAGATGGAATGATTTGTGTTACACACATCAGAAACCGGTATTTACACAATTACCATTTAATTGTATTGTCATTTTATGAGGAATTCTTTCAATTTCATTTTGCAAGAGGCAATTTTGTATGATTTGTTTAATGCAAGTAGTAATTTTGTCATAAAATTTCAGCCAGCATTTGTGAGTAACTGTTCACAGACTTCAAGCTTATGCTTGTGTTGAAGGCAGTCAGAGCTACTTCCTGTATCGTAATGTCTTTTATATACTTACCCTATTCCTTTATGCACAAACTTGTTTCTTATATGGGATGTTCCTAAAAAAATGCACATCACCACCTTAGTGGCATGTTCAATGAACATGACACAGTAGTCTTTGTAAGCATGGGTCTTTAGATGCTTCATCTTTGCATTATGGCCCATTCCCTTGACAGGATGAAGCTAATAAAGAGTACAGGCCTGTCCGCAGGATTTTTTTATTTAGGGATTACTGATTTTGTAATACTGGTAAAGATATCATTAGCCCAAGTTAACCATTTGACGCCTAACGGCCACTATGTGGGTCGTACCGCACAGCTAAACTCCAGATGCTACATTTTATATATTTATTCAATAAATATACGTACTGAATATTTTAAACATGCAGCATAATCATCGTTTTTTCCTCTTCAAAATGCCGTTTATTTCATAATGCTACCTTTTTTGGTTCCTGTATTATTCACATTTTAAATACAGGGTGTGCTAAAATTTAAGAGGAAATTCCGGCGCCAAATGGTTAATCATCATGTGCATGACTGAATGTCATGCACATCCCAGCCACCTCCATGAATGTGTGTTTGCAAACTGTGTTTTGCACAGAACAATGATTGGACTGATACAGCAACATTTCATAGCCTATTTAAACATGCAATGGGAGGGAGACCCATATTTGCCCAAGTAACTGACTAAATAATTAACTCCATGGGGCAAAGTCCTGTTTGTTAAGCTAACAGGTAGTCACAAAACTCCTGAATTTGGTGGAACCAGTGACTTTTCCATGTCCTATACTATGTGAATCCAGTCTGTGCTCTCCTTATTATTTCTCTGAGATTTTTTAAAATTTTATTCTCCCATCTATGCATAAGTCTTCCAAGTGGTCTCTTTCCTCATGTTCTGCACCCATCCCATCCACTGTGATTTGATCATTCGGATTATATTCCATGAGGAATGCAAATCTTGAAATTCCTCATGCAGTTTCCTCCAGTCTGTTCCTATTGCCTACCTCTTGGGCCAAAAAATCTTCCTCAGTACCTTATTCTTGAACCCCTTCTGTTCTTCCCTTAATTTGGGGAACCAAGTTTCACCCACATATACAGAGACAACATTTTATTTCTGCATGTTGTAATATTTATATTCTGAGGTAGTAAGTGGTAAGGAAAAAAATCCTTCAGTAACTGGTAGTAGGCATTCTCTAATATAATCTGCTGTTTATTGCTTTATACATCTCATTGTAATATGTTAATGTTTTTGCCAAACATATGGACTTTGCCACAATTGTATAAGATTGACAGTTATATGTATGTTGTGATTTTGTCTGCATTCAGTTCACAAGTACCTTGGTATCCTGTTTGTAAGGTGGCTGTGTTAATTTATGAGTTTTTAGGATATCACTAATATCTTGTTGGGCTGCCAGCAATGTCAGTGGTTTAGTTAAACTATTGTATCAGGGACTAATTCCATCTCCACGAGCAGGGTTCTGATGTGATATCAGGACAAACTTTTTGATGAAGGAGACAGAATCAGTCGCAGGAACCATATTTACGGATATGATAATGGGGATTCTGGTGTGTCAAAAGCTTGATGATGGAAATAGAGTTTGTTGTCTGAAACACTTATTTTCTTGAAACACCTGACATTGCCGTCAGCATAAGAAGTTTTTGTGTACTTCACAAAAAGCCATATGTTAATGTAGCTGCCTTGTAAAAGAGATACCAATGCAGTAGGACGATTTACTACTGCATCATACAGATATAATATCAGGTAATTAATATATAATGTGCACATATGCCCAATGTATAGACAAATGTATTTTATTTTGTAATGAACATTTCAACACACAAAATTTATGTGCTGCTCTCTTGTAGAGATAGAACAGTGTGGGGTGATATAGGACAATGAATATTTCCAATGTTGGTATTCAAGGTAAAGACTGAAATAAATTGACATTTAGCACAGGCACATAATAAAATGGATTGTGCTTTGAGCTTAAAAATTCGCTGCCAACATTTCTGCTATTGGAATAACTTGTTGCCAGTTTATTATTACAAAAAAAAAAAATGGTTGCTTATAATTATTTTTAGAGAAAGTGTTTTGTCATTTTTATTGAAGGTTGTGTTATACATAAGTTACTGTTGGATGTGTGTGTCAAAGTAACACCTTCAGTTGTTTCCAGAGTTCACCATTACCAGTTCCCAGATGATGGTCCAAGGACTGAAAAATGTAGGATACTAATAGTAATATAGAACTATTTTGTAAGGTGTGATATGATATGATTTTTAATTCAGTTACAACTTTAATGCATGGTAAATAGTGATTGTAATTAAAAGTGGAAACAGTTTTGTAGTTTAATGCAGGTAGACCACACCTGTATGAGGTTGGAGGCGGCAGTGATGTTGCAGTTATTAAGCGTTTGTATATTAATGAACCTAACATTCGTGTGTGCTTATCACTCCTGTCTCTTTTTCACCAGGTGCCTGGTTCACATCAGCTGAACTGGCTGTCTTGGTTAATGCCAAGTTAGGATTTCAGTGTGGATCATCATCAATTCCTGCCCCATTCCTCATTCATAGTAATGCATAAACTCCTCTCATGAGCCATATTAGCACATTCATTAGACTGCATATGGAATGGATGGCCAAAATTTGATTTCTGGTAGGAACAAGGAATTTTCTGTTTTTAAACACTCTCTGGCCAGCTGAAGAGCCCACAAAACATCTGTAAAGATCTGACAGAAGGTGAAATAAATCAATCAAACAATCAGTCAATCAATCAAAAACACTTTTATCCCATGGCTGTCAGGGCTCTTTCAATAACATAAACCATCCAGAGAATGAAGTTTACTGTTTAAAACCTCCATGTAGTTTCAAGAGTATTTATATATAGAGCATTGTTTCCACTGTCCCTGTTTGTTTTCTTAGCTTGGTGTTTAGTAACTATGTATTAGAATTGTCTGTCTGTCTGTCTGTCAGTTCTACAGAAAGTTGACCTCTGACATGGTGTTATTAAGTAACCTTCATAACAAATTGTATATTTTTCCCAGGGCAGGTTACACCTGACTCAGGAGAATTACACAGAATTGATAATGCATCTTTCTGTTTCAGTCAATCATCGAGTCACCTGATAAGCAGCTCACTCTCAACGAGATATACAACTGGTTCCAAAACACTTTCTGTTACTTCCGTCGAAACGCAGCAACATGGAAGGTACAGTGCCTTATAAAATGATTCGAAGGGTTGGTGAAGGACTGGGTGTTTTTGTTCTGTCACATTGTACATAACATACCTAGGGGTCCCATTTAATCATTGAAAACATAATTTTTCTGGCACAGTTTATGTGTGGGCTATATTATTTGATCAGTACTGATGTATTATAAAAGATAAGTGAACTTAGAGTTTGTATCCACTGGCAGCCTGCAGATAATTAGCCTGTGGTATACAGAACACTTGGAAAATTTGTTACACATAAGAGTGCTAGTGTCCTTATTCATGTGTATCCTGAACTTCCTGTCTGTCCATATATTTATGTTGCATTATTAATATGCTAGTATGTGTTTTTAATTCAGATGTATTACTAACCTGAGGCATTACTCTAATAATGCAGCATTGTGTTTGCAAAAAGTAAATTAGTCATATATGTTCTCATTATAAAGTATTACAACTTTCCAGATAACTGTCTAATTTGTATTTCTTCTTCAGCTATATTGAAATTGCAGCATAACTGTTTTTTCATCTTGCATGGTATCATTGCCAGTCATCTGTTGGTGTGGGCATTATGTGTAATGTTGAACTATTTTAATAAGAATAAACTCAGGATTACGAATGACACACAGATCAGAAATAAGAAAATTCTATCAAACATATGTCAATTAGAGGGTCATTTCATTTAAAGGAAAATGCTATCATAGTAATTTGCTTACATTATGTTTACCCCTATTATTGGAAGTAATTAATTTTAAATAACAGAAGAATAGATAACTTGATGCATTAATATCTCAATTTTTAATTATCACATATCAAATCAGGTGGACATATTATTTCTTTCAACATTTGATGTTATTTTTGTTGATCTTTTGGTAATTATATACTATTTACTGAACAGTGAAGAAAATTCTGTATTTCTATAAAATTTTGCATCTGAATTTGTTCAAAATTAATAAATACAGAGTTCTACAGGGCGTATCTTTCATTGCTGACCTGAGCACCACAGCTGTCACTGGATATCTTGGGTGAGTGCAAGCTTTGTATGCAATAAAGCTGCCATGTTGTGGTGGGCAATGAACTAAAGACTCAGTAAATCATAATTTAGAACTATTTCTGTATACTTATACATACTGTAATTTTCTTTTATTTAAAAAATTATTTCTAAATATATTTTTCTCTTGCTTATAAATGAACGGCACTGTGAAGTGCTGCAGTTGTGTAGCAAGTTTCAGATGGGTTTATTAGCTGGGATAACGAAACTTGAAATGAACCTGAAGACAGTACTTTAACAGAAGAGAATTCTTTTGTATAATATCATTAGTCAAACATGTTAGTAACATATGAAAAAACTTTTATATTAAAAAACTTCTGGCACTAGTATATTAATATAATTAGTTGAATTTGATATGAAGGGCCATTATTTTAAATGATCCCCCCTAATGCTAGTCACTTCCTTGCGGCTGGCTCATGGTATACTATATGTTCATGAAGCTCTTTTGCTGGTTGGCTTCTGCAATGCTTATTGGAAAGTTTTTGGGGTCCCTGTGACTCATCTGCAATTGCAATGCAGGTTTCTGTATGATACATACATACTTACACCAACCACAATTGGTACAAGAAGTGTCACTGTAAACTCAAATTGAAATGTCCAATTATGGAAGTTCTACATGGGGGGGGGGGAATTTACAGACACACGAAAAGTTTTTCAACAACTGGTTGCATTTTAGACAAGGAAAGAACTTGCAGAAGACCTGTACTGACTGAAGAATAGTAGACAGAATTTGTGGTAAATGGGGATATTCCTGAGAAAATTGTGGCACAACGTGCACAGGTGTGGCTGCATAATTCCCACAAAATGTAACAAAAGTGCTGGATTTTCATCTGCATAAGACAACTGTGATTCACAAAGTCTGCAATGCAATTTGTGAAGCAAGACTGAATTTTATGAACTAGTACCTTCACTGAATGTATGCTGAAGAAATTGGCCACAGATTCAGTCTTTTTGGTGATGAAGATTGGTGTCATCTACATGGATATATGAACTCCCAGAATAACAAGTATTTGTTTGCAGAAAATCCCATGATAGTCCAGAGAGTGTCACTGTGTGATGTTTAAGTTTGTGTGTGGTGTGTTACAAGTGAAACTAGGATAACTGTGCCCATTGTTTCTGAGATCATAGATACACACAGATATGTGCAAGATATTCTGGTGCCATTTTTAAAGATCTGTCTGACTGTAAGAGAACCTGTGCCTTTTTTCATTAAGACGCTGCAGTGGCTGATAGAGCAAACCACTTCCAGCTCCTTTAAATACAGTGAGTAAGAATCTAATAGTAACTCCCATGCATAAAAGCAAAATGTATGGACTGCCACTCATTGCAGATTGGAATAGCAGTGATTACTGCCCTGGCTGCTGGTATCCAGAATGATCCACGTTTAGAGTGATGCATGAGGCTATTGAAAGTGTGTCCCTGTATGACTGAAAGTGGAATGTACTATGCAGAAGTAATATACAGATGTGATAAAGATCCATAATCATTAATTTTGATTAATTAATTTTATCTGTTAAATGAAAATCATAAGCCTACTAAACAGTTTTCTTTATTTGCAATGACCCTTGAAGTTCACTTGGTGAAGTGGGAGAAAAGTAGAGATGAACTGAGGAAGTAAAAGGCTTGAGCACTCCACTCATCTGTGATCACTGAGAACATCTTAATGTAGTGTGATGAGTAAGTGACATTATTCTGCAAGAGTCTTTGTGCTGCTAACAACTGTGTGATCTGACTTTGACTTGTGATGTTCATCACAACTCAATAACTTATGGCTTTTAAGCAGTGAGCTCCAGACATCTCTTAAAGAATGATAATGAATATAATTTATTATAATACTAACACTCTTCACTTGCTTTTATGCCAGTAAAACCCAGTAACAGATGGCAATAATAAATGTTATTATTTGTATACAATAAAATGTAACAAACCATTTTTTTAAGTTTGTAGTTTTAAGTGCTCGGATTCTTTCCTGGGTAAAGCAGCTGAGGCACGCAGTTAACCACTCACCTCCATCTAGTGCCGAGGTGAAGAGTGAGTGGAAGTATACCTGTCCTGTACTTCCCCTCTATGCCTTCATGGTGTGGACAGGGAAGATTTTACTTTTGCTTGTATTTTAAAGTGCTGAACAGAGGTATTCAGAACATGAGACATTAATATTAAATTTAACATCAAAAGGGAAATTCTTATATATTTTTCAAACTTCTGCTTCATGCCTCAAAACAACATAACTAAAAGAGTGGAAACATCTGTGATGACTTTTGTTTTTCTTTTGAGTCTTCAGGATAGAGGAGTGTTTGTAGTATGAGATGTGATTTGGATTTATTGAAATGTGGAAGCGTACAGAATGAGAAATTAAAGGCAACACAATTGCATGAAGTAAAGAGTGCACAAGGAGCTGTTCTCCATCTTTTCGGGGGAATTAGCATTATTCCAGAACATTAATCACTGCTTGCTTAGGAGAGTTCCTAACAGTCACTCTGTCACCATCTTGAATGATAATCGATAACGACTTCAAAGGATGATGTAAATGATAACCAAGAAATAGGGTTATTACAGTTAGATATCTGTTTTGGATTAGGTTATTTCTTCCAGTGTTATATGACATCAATATTGAGAGTAGCAGGTGAAATATGTTATAGACTCTGACCCTGCTGCCATGCAAACAGAAAGGGAGGTGGATGAAAGGCTGTATGAGTCCAAACAAGTGAACAAATTCACTTCAGAGCCTTTGATCTCCTGAAGGCTTGGTTCCTGTAGAGCATTAGAACTGATTTCAGGTGTCTGTTGAGGTGTAAATTAGATCTTTGTTCTTCTAGAATGTTACACAGCATAGATTGGTAGTTAGTTACCAACACTTTGCAACTACCTATCAGTCCCATCTTCGAGGGCCAAGCAGTCCAATAAGAATGCCGGCATTATTCTTGGACTGCTGCACCTTTGAAGGTGGGACTGATAAGTTGTCCTGCAACATCAATAACTGCCTACCAATCTACACCATTCAACATCCTAGAAGAGCAAGGATTTCATAATTAGAGCTATTAGGAATGTTTCTGAATGTCCTTAATTTATAGAATAACTCTCTAAATTTATATCTAAATATAATGTACATTTTCTCAGGGTCATCAAAATATATTTCACTCTAATTAAAATGTAACAAACTATTGGGGGGTTTTCCATTTATTTTATTTTTATTTTTGTTATTTTCCTTTTAACTCTTTAATGACAACATGATTTAAATTTCAAGTACTGTCCAGAACAGAGGCTTTTAAATTTACAGTACCTTGAAATGCATTCACAGCCATACAGTGCTTAGGCCAGCAGTATGTTGAGAATTGAAGGTCCATAAAGTGCATAAAGCCAGTGTGAAGGGGTTAATTCTTTTTGAGCATTTTATTTCTTTGTATGAGCAAATCCAAACATATGAATTGAGTTGATTACTTGTCAAAGTATCCAGCAGTTGTGGGGAATGAAAACTACTGACTTCCATCCATGTATGACTCTGTTTTAGTAAATGTTTCTTCTTTCTTTAAAGTATTTTTTATGTGACAAGAGAATGTTTCCTATTAAGACACTTTACTTTGGAGGGTGTTTATTGGCTTTTGTGAGAAAGAAAATGGGGGATTCATTTCTTCTGTAATTCTATACACAGGTACTGACATGTTTCCTTGTAAGTCCATGAAGTAAGAAAACCAAGAGCAACAAATTGATTGAGAGTTAATTGGAATTAATACAGATTCACGGGTCTTTCTGTCTAGTCAAATACTGTCCAATCAGCTACAAGGTGGTGGAAATTATTAAATCATTTTAAATCTAAATTTTCTACATTAGTCTCTTTTTTGAGTGTTTATTGACGTTGGCTGGTTTATTTCTGTTTAGTCTCATGACGTTACTTGTAAATTTCATACTGTTAATCATTTTAATGCAACTTCACAATACATCTCTGTACATCTGCATCTGCAGTGATGGAAGACAAAGAGTATATCCATTTTGAGATAAAAATAAACTGGTAATATTTAGATTTTACGATATGATACATGTTCCAGCTTTATCTGTTGAGTCCATATTCTGATGTGTGCAATTATTTGTTAGAGGGAGTCTTTTGAAATTTCAGCATTGTTAATGTGGACAGCTGTTGGAATGATTTACAACTTTATATTGTTGCTGTACTTGTATTCTGTAAAATGCCAGTATGTGTGTGGATGTTTTCATAACCTTTATGACGTAGTAGCATTACCCATTGTCCCATTTGTTAATGCACAATGAAAAATAAAACTTACCATGTTTATTAAAGGGTTGAGTTATATAGGATTCAGTTTTATGTGTGGAAAATGCAAACGCTATACTTGACTTTAATTAACAGATGTCATAGCACTGCTTCTTTTTCTGTGGTTTTCATACTCTCAACCAGGAAGAGTGAAGTTTTAAAATGCCTGGTCATTGCTGTCAAACTATAATGTTTCATTGTCTTAAAAATGACTGCACAAACTCACTATTGTTATATTGAGTGCAGTGTTGCAGATTATGCAATATCTGGGAATTATATATAACACGCGCCTTAAAAAATTGTTGCTTAACTTGTGAGAAAGGCATGATGTTATATTTCAGGCAGTCAGTGCTTCTCATTTCCATTTTATTGCAACAAATTTATGTTTGTTCAGAATTTATGTGTAGTTTTTAGCTGGGTATAATATATCCTGCGCATAACATGTGCTAGTTCATTACTGCCGACAGCAGTAGTGTTTTCTGATATTTGTAGCCTATAAGTTAATTGGTGGCCTTTTGGTTCCTATGCTGTGTAGGACAATAAATTTATTTGGAAGTTTCAGAGAGATGTGCAGCCTCCATCTTTAGAGGTGAGTCATTTCGTTCAGGTGGATGCTGAAGTGAATGGGAGGAGGAAACGTGCGGAAGGTTGCAAGGATTTCAGCCGATCAGAGCTGCAGAAAGGGAAGGGAGGACATCTTGTACTGAGACAGTAGATTTAATTGGCCACAGTCATCGCAACTTTCCTGTACAGAGTGTTTCAGGAGGAGTCTGCCATACTTCGGGAGAATGTTTCTTAGTTTAGATTAAATTGATACAACCAAAAATACTGATATATGAAATTGAAGGTTGTGGAATTGATGTGAGATAAGTTTTGAAGAATGAGAACTGTTGTACATTTATTGATTACCAAATACGTATTAAAACAATGAGGAATTTGTAGTTCCTCTAGTGTTAACACCTATACACAACACCTAATTAATATCTGAGCAATATAAAGGCATAAATTAAGTAAGAAAAATTTGCACTGATTTTGTAAAAATTGTCCTTAGGTTTCTAAGTACTTTACATAACACACTGACCTCATATGTTTGGACTTGGCCACTGGCCAAAGGACAGACCTGTGTGATGTAGTATAACACATCTTGTTCAACAGGTACAGTATGTGGAACTGCAAGAAGACTACATTTTTCTAGTAATTAACTTCAGACATAGGTGTTTTTAGTAATATCAATGTAAATTAACCCAAGCAATGTTCTCCCAAATTGTGGCAGATTCCTCATGGAAAACCCTGTATAACCAACACACTTCCTTCTCCCAGTCATTTGGCATCCATCTGAAACAAATATGGTCACCTTGAAGATTGTTGCAACAGTTCTCTGAAACATCTGAACAAACTCATATTCCTACACTGTGTAGGTACCTGAACAATCGGCGTGTGAGCAACATCCACTATGAAAACCTGAAAGATGAAAACAATCTATCCTGTGTTTATAAGACATTCTGTTACAGCTGTAGAAATGCCCTGAATCAGTAAAACAAAAAAAAACTCAGAATTTCTGTATTTTACAGTTCCTTATGAGAATGCTTTCAAATTTTAAGGTTAATAAAATGAATGTTTTTTTTTTACTTAGAACTGCAGAGCAGTGTGCAAAAACACACTGTGAACTCCGCAAAACTAAACCATGTTACTTTTTTTTTTTTTAATGTTCACTTCATTCAAGCCTGAAGCAGTTGCATGTAAACCATTTGTGGTTTCACTCATTGCATCCAGCAGCAATTATGGTTGTTCATAACCACAGTATGAAGCACTTCCCATGCACAGACACCTGCCATGTCCACCATACTAAGGCCCTGCTTTGAGTCATTACTGCTTACTCATAAGTCACCCTAAGTACGCTGTGTTTCGTTTTACCATGGTGACATCAGCACCTGGTGGCAGTAGTCATGTTTCACTTTCACCCCAACTGTACCTTCACTTGTCAGTCATTCTGTATCTTAAATGGTCTGTTTTCAGTGAGGTCACTTTTAAGTTGAAGTGTCACAAGACTTCTGTGTCTGTATCTGTAGGATAATGCACACTGTGAACATTGTTACATCTCCATCTTCATGTGTAATAGTGTCAGATTCCACTTGTTTTCATGGCACCTATAGCATTTTGTGGCCCTTCAAACACCAGGAAGCTGCTGGGACATGACTCAGTATTTGGTGATGAAATAAGCCACAAACCTAGATCGCAGAATTCAGGGGCTGAGAATTACTGTACATATGATGAAATATTATACAGTTTTGTTTTTTGATTTATGGCACAAATTTTAACAGAGGTTTACATACATAAATATTGATTTGACAACCTTAGTGTTCCAACCATTATAACAAAGAAACAAATTCTTGCAACATTATTTGTAACTCATCTTACAACACTTACATTTTACTGATTATATGTATTATGATTACTGTAGTGACTGTAGATTCAGTACTGCAGGAATATGTTTTTTTGGTTTGACAGACGTTTTGGATTTTGTAGATCCTCATTCTTCCTATGGTCATACATTCACACAAAATGGTTGGTTAGATGAAAATGGTTTACGTTTCACCATATGCAAACTGCACATCCATTTATGTACTGTCTTAAAAGTTATTAACTTAGTAACAAGCAGTGATTATGCTTTATGCTTTGTGGTTTAACATTGAAGAAGTGGATATTTCTCCAAGAGAATGTGTCATGGTTTAAATTGTTCGCCAAGTAATGACACTAATGTTCTGAGAATTATTAGCCAAATTCAGTCATGCGATCATTTTTGATGGGAAAAACATAAATATTATATATGCTATTGAGATCAGCTTCAGAGGGTTAGTATACATAGAAGTCACCAGAATGTTTGCTATTTAATATATCCTATCTGTGTTGTTTTTTTTATGTTGTATAGGATACAAATGTAGGAGTATTGGAAGTAGGTAAAATGGAGTGAAATATTTTAGGACCAATTGTTCAGTGATATGTTTGTTTTTTAATTTTATTCAGCTTTCATTTTCACATGAGACTGACTTTATTTGTGTTTGGTTACTCAGGTGATGTTTCTGAACAGTCAGACATATTCATCCATTTTGTCACATTTTCTGTTATTCCTCTTTGAACAGTGTACCAGAGAGGCCTATTTTTAAAACAACACTCTTTGGATTGGTGGTTACTGTTTGCTGTCTTTTAGGAGCAAAGGATATTTGTATAGCTCTATGTTCAGCATGACTTCAGGATCTACACATCCTCCCATCCATTTCTCTATGCAGTAGAGATGACCAGAGTGTGATAGTGTTGGTTACCTCCTAACATTGTGGTCATGAATGGATGTGGTTCTGAATCTTCTATTGTGTTGTATTTACTTGCATCCATAGAGTCACATTACGTAACATTGGACAAGTCAGAACAATATACAAACCATGCCAACAAACAAATGAAATGCACAGATCAAACATGAGCATTCCACACTCAAAGGCCACTACATGACTAGAATAAAACAATATATAAAATTATGAGCATATAGGTACTTATAGTTATTTACCCCAGTTCTGTGCCATATACTTCATGTTTTGTATTCACGAACATCTCTCATTAACAGTAATGGTTGTATTCACTAGCCGAGGCTTTATTGTGGTAAACAGTTCTACATTTAATTCCTAATATCATAATGTTAACATACTTAGCTGTACTTAGCTTTTGTAGTTTTAATTTAACCAACTATATTTTTTTATATTATGTAACAAACCAACAAATGCACATCAAAAAATATATTTTATTTGATCATGTAGTTGATATATATGTTGAAATTGGAAGTAGAATATCAGCAGGCTTTAAAACAGTTAAAGGATTAGAACTGGAATGTGGATTATTGCCAGCCTTATTAAAGATTTACTTAGAAAATGTGCTGTATGATGGGAACAAGAAGTGCAATAGTAGGGGACTGCTGGTAGGGAGTGAAACAGTACATCATCATCATGGCACAGATGACCAGGGTAAAGATGATGCAGAATATGTGACAAAACAATTAATAGAAGAATATCAGAAATGAGGCTTAAATATAAATTAGTCTTAAAGTAGAGTATTTAAATGTAGGAAGTGATATACAGAATATAAAGCTTGAATGTAGCATTGAAAGTAAGGGCAGTAGATCATTTTGGTACTTAGGATCCCCATCTTTATGAATTTTGCAAATGCAGTTTACAAACTCTGGAATATGCAATGAAGAAGTGTTAAACAGAATTGAGCAAGCCACGATTGCAACAGGAGCACTCAATAGCCTATCTGGAGTAAATATATTTCTGTGAATACAAAGAAATTAATATTTTACACAATGTTCAAAAGCATTTTAAGTTACGGTTGGGAAGTTTGGACACTGGATTACAAGTTAAAGAAAATCTTTTAAGTAGAGAAATGGATTTTTGGAGAAGAGCTGCAAGGACCTCCAGACTATTAGATGTGAGAAAGGAAGTAATTAGAGAAAAAATGAGGGTAACACAATTTTGGAAAGACTGGAAAACAACATGTTGAAATGGTGTGGACACATATTACATATGGAGGACATCAAGTGGCCTAAAAGTGAATAATGACATGTTTACCAGAAGGAAGACAATGACAAGGACAACTCAGAGTAAAGTGGGAAAAGGAGTTTTGTGTAATAAAGACTAACAAGATGCACTTTTCTTTCTTAATTTATTTCAGTAATCCATCCTGTACATGTTTCGAATAGAGTAACTATTCATCATCAGGAGGTAATAATTGCCTATAAAATGCTTCCTGAGTAGTGATGATAGCTTGTTCCATACTAGCTGCTGGTCCATCCAAACTAGTAAAAAGTTCAAGGTTTGCCTGTGGGTTCCTATGCCATGTAATAGGCAGGTGTTCTGACATTTTGGAGCAACACTCATCTAGCTGCTACATGGTGCAGAAACCCAAAAGAAAGTCATCAGCTGATGAGCAACTGCTGTGAAAACTTCATTCATTCATTCATTCATTCATTCATTCATTTATTCATTTCTCCATAGTCTGTGTTATGATAGGTACAAGCTTGTTCCAAAGCTAGTTCTCCACAGAGTGCAATCTTGTGCTTCCTGTTTCAACTTCCAGTACCTCTTGTTTCCTTAAGGTCATCCATTAGCTGCTTATGTCTTCTTCCTCGTCTTCCCATCACTTCTATCATGACTTGTATCTTACCTTCCGTAATGTGTTTTAGAAGGCAGTTCCTATGCAATATGTAACCCATCTAGGTAACCTTCCTTCTCTTTATTGTATGTTCCTCCTTGACTCTGTGTAACACTTCTTTATTTTGCACATGATCAGTCTAACTGATGTGAAAACTTACAGTACAGAATTTTGTTGTCTCCCACCTTCACCACTGCCCACCTTCCATAGTGGGTGAATTAGTGTATGGAATGCCTAACCTGTTTGTTCACATTACATTACATTGCCCACAATCAAGTGTGCAGTGCAGTGGTTATGGGAATATTTATTATCGAGATGGTGTTTTGCCATGTTAGTGATATTATTTTTCTTCTCTCTTTGGTTGTTTATAGAGTTTGATGTACCATAAATTCAGTGTAAGGCTTTCCTGGTAAAGGGATGAGGAAACTCAAATTTTCAGGATTCATCCAAAGGAGCAACAAGACACCATGGAACTTTGCTTCATCCTGTCTCTCCCACACCTTCCTGAAAATTTAAACTTGCTTATTGCTTGTTTGACATCAGTCTTCATGCCTAACATATGACATTGTTGTCAATGATGTGTTGCCTGAGATTGATTAATATTAACAGTTTAACTTCTCCACTGTCAGTACCCGTTTCATAACATATAATTAAGAGTTTCATTGTACATTATGCATGTTAATCTTGTCAGATTTCTTCCTATTCCGTTTTTCAAAGTAATTGCATTTCACATCACCAAACATAATTTCTTCATGAAGAAATTAACAAACCCACACGTCCTAATACTTGAGCTTTTGCTGCTTACATTCATTGTGCTGGATTGGCTTGTGGAATTAGGCTATGTAAAGAAATGGAGATTTCCCTGTGTTTCGGCAAACATTACAGTTAAATCATCTGCAGGATGAGTGAATTCCAGGGTTACCAGAGATCCATTATAGGTCTTGCAGTGAGTGATGTGTGGGAGGTGCTTTCTGATTGTTCAGGGCACATAACTGCAGTTCTAACCCACAAGGTTATCTTCCCTATTGCAGGAAAGAGGCAATGAAGTTGATTTTTTGGTGGGAACCTGGGGCAGGGTTTTGGCAAGCACATGAATAAAGGATTTGAAGGAGATGGGGGGAATAGTGTAAATAGGTGATTGAAAGCATTTTGGAATCTAGCGGATACAAGAAGAGGGAAGGAGTGTGGAGATGTGAAGGTGGTTTCTCTTGTCATCAGAGGATCTGTGTGTGGTCTTCATAGGACATATTAAGCTGCTGTTCAAAGGAGGTGGGTTATTGGCTGTTGAGTAGGGCAGGAAAAGCTGGGGCCAGGCCTTGCTTTGTATCGATCCAACTCAAGGCTGTGTCTCATCTCTTGGAGTGTGCGGCTTTTGCTGTTCACTTGCTTTCCAGATTCCTTCACCCTGAAGATGGTAATTGTAGTGTTTAATAAGTGTCAGGAAATCTTCATTTATCTACACAGCCCAATCCCAAACGCCAGTCCAACTTAAAACAGCGTGTTTTTGTAAGACAGTTGTTTCTTTCATTTGTGCATGTCAATAAACTAAAAGCTACCTTCATTTTGGATTCAACAGCAAACTCCACCTTCTGGGTAGAATTCAATGATTTTTTTTTTTTGTCAGTAACTTCAATTTATTGACATGGGACAAACCAAGTAAACTGCTTCATTGTATTTTGACTATAAAGGGCTTCCATTGGCATTTCTCATTTGTGTGGTACACTTAAGTTTATATTTAATAAGTCTTGTGTGTATTTAAATATCAGCAGTGATGCTTTATATCATTCTGACTCTTTGTATTTTACTGTTTTTCAGTTTGTTGGAAGATGTTTGAAAGTGACAGACAAATTAATTTTAATATGGTCAGCCATTATATGAGACTGAATTTTTTAAAAATATGTAATCTATTCGAAGGATAAAAATTGCATTTCTCACCAGTCTGTTTTATGGTTGACTATATTCCGCATCCAACCCTACTCATTCATCTTGTAAAATTACTGTCACATCATTACCATAATTTTCATCATCATAATCATCATCAGCTACAATGGCAAATTAGTAGTATATAGCAGGCTGACTAATAGAAATTGCTTTCTTTGAAGATGGATACGAAAACAAGTAACTATTTCTTTGTTTTGTGACCTGTGATGCTTTTGTTGCTAAAGTTGAAAATAATGATCTTATAATAGACTAGTACTGTTCCAGGAAATTGTTTGAAAGTCAACAAGCCGCTCACCAAACACTGAGAAAACCCCGTTTCTGCTTGCTATTGGTTGATTGTCTGTAGATTAGAGCATTGCTTGAAACAGTATTGACACATTGAGTGTTAAACAGTTTCTTTTTTTCACAGAAAGGTTGTAACTAATTTCTTTGTAGATCTGTAGAATTTGAGCATAATCTGTATGTTAAAAGTTGGTAGAATAAATTAAGTTAGCAGAAATGTTTATAGTTAGCATGGCCCTATCTTGTAGTTATGTTATTTCACTAAATTTGCACCATTGTAAAATCTTTAGAGTGACTGCATCTGCATTTCAAGGAGCTTCAGCTTGCATGAAATTTGATTCTTTACAGTTTAAATTATGTTTCTTAGTTACATAAATGGAGGAAAGACACTGTCAGAGATGATTTCATGCATGCATTAGTACAGAATGCTCTATTGTCTTGGCTTTTTTTTACAGTATTTGTTAATGTTATACTTCAGTAATAGAAAGGAATTGTAGCTGCAAGACTCATTTGCCAACTTGTGTTGACAAAGCTTTGGTTTCTCTCCTTTTTGTATTCTGCCCAGTTTTTTTGGTTTGCGTTGCTTACTTGTATGTGTATTATTTTGTATAGAATGCAGTGCGACACAACCTGTCTCTCCACAAATGTTTCATGAGGGTGGAGAACGTGAAAGGTGCCGTGTGGACAGTGGATGAAGTGGAATTTTACAAGCGCCGGCCCCAACGGTGCACAACTGGGTATGTCACATCGCAGCCGAGCCGGACACGCAAGTTGGTCTCGGACTCCTCTAGTCTCTAGCTCCTTCTAGCAAACATTTGGATTTGAATTTTTTCCCATTTCTTCCATTCTCATCTTATTCCATTTACATGTTTTTATATGTGTTTTTCCACTTTTTCTGTCTCGCTTGTGTTTGTGTGTGCGTAACCAGCATGAGGAAGCTTTAACAACTTAGCACGGAGCAAGGAGGGTGGACAAGACAGACGACGGAAGGTATTTCAAATCGAATATGTCTTGCTGAGAAGGCAGCTAGAAATGAGACTTTACCATTTTCTCTACTTTTTTTTCTCTTAAACTTTGTCTTTTACTCTCTTTTCTCTTTCTTGGTGGTCTGTGTATACAGAACGCGATCCGCACCAATCTGTCACTGCACAAGTGTTTTGTGCGCTATGAAGACGACTTTGGCTCCTTCTGGATGGTGGATGATGCAGAGTTTGTCAAGCGACGCCATCTTTCTCGTGGTCGTCCCCGGAAATATGACCCCACCCCATCACCCACTCCACCCCACCTCTCCGCACAGTAAGCACTGACTTTTTGGAAACTTTGCTGCTGCTGGCGCTGCTACAGTTCATTGCTTTAGTGATTGATGTTTGTGCCATGCCAAGCTTCAAGAGGGACAGGAATGGAGGTGCGACAGAAAGCATGAACTTAACACAATTCAGGTTAGATCAGTCACATCCACTGCTGTCCCTCATATGCATACAATGCCTAAACATCACACGAACACTACCCCACATGTGCCTTGCACTGCTCCTTGCTGCCTGTCTCATCTGCTTTGGCTGTGCACTTTCCAGAATGGTGGGCTGGGATCAGTTGTGTAGTTCTGTAGGGTGCAGTGCTTTGTAGACACATTAAACCTGTTGTTCATTAAGGTGGAAATTTCCTATTTACTGTGTAGAAGTTTTTAAATTTGACAAGGATTAAAACTGATCTGTAACTATAGACATTTACATTCTCTATTGTGCCAGTTTTTTTGTGCTTATGTTGTTGTACTGCATGGTTAGGAAAGGGAGTGGATGCAGTTTTTACAGGGTATTGGGTTTTGAAATACACAATGCAGAGGATAGCACAAGTGGTATGAAAAGCGTTTAGTTTCGTAATCTCCCTGCTCAGAGTAAAATGAAGTTAGGTTATGATTACAAATCTTTCAGGAGGAGTAGCTGATGAGTACTACAGTAAAATGGCTTGAACCTGTGAATGATTTGAATGCATTCATCCTATATGCTGCACAGTTGTTACATAGTCTTTGCTTAATGTCTTCTGGAATAAGTGTAACAGACTGTGCGTATCAGTTTCAACACTTTATTTTGCTCATTCAATGCCAAACAAATCTTTGGAATGAAAAGAGGTATGAACTTCTCAAATATATTAAGAAATTTTACACACATTTGGTTACTTCATGAATATGATTTTGTTGGGTATGTGTATTTTTAAAATGAAAAACAGCATAACTTTATAAGGGAAACATAAAAATAAATTATGTAACATTGGCACTACTTCTAGAAATTTTGGTTGTATTAATTATAATAGCCTCAGTATCTTCACTTAAAAGTTAAGAAGTGCATTCATTATGTTTGCTAGTTAATATGGGAAATGGTGTAGGGGTTGAAAATAATTACTGGTACCAGATAGCTGCCTAGGATACATGGAAATGACATTTGGCCAGTATTGTGTAATCATCAGATTTTTGCTGGAATGTTTTTAGGGTTGAGAATTGAGCTTAAATTATGTTTGCAGTATGTGTTTGAAATGAGAAGACATAACATTCTGTTATAATATATTATAATATGTACAGAAAAGAGCAGAGATCATCAGAGTAACACCATTGAAATACTGCTGTATTTCTCTACTTAGAATACACTTGATGAAGTGTTGTATCATGGGCAGGATAAATTATCTCATTTATTTCAGGACTCAAATGTATATTCTGTTTTAAAGTAAATTACTAAGTTTAAGTATTTTTTAGTATATTATTTTTTCACAGAATGTACATTCCTAGCTTTGTATATCATATCAGCTATTGGTACACTATGTGTCATGGGCCATATAACACTAAGATTGTTTAAACCAGATTTTGGGAGAAAACATGTATTCACATTTATTTGCACACATCATTTCTTCATAGCACTAGTCACAAATTTCTGATATTTATAAATAATCTGCTGAAGCTCCCTGCCATTTGATTCAGGAGGAATAAAACTGCTGCTGTAAAACACTCTTTCAGGGACTGTACAGAATTTACAAACATTTGATTTCTTCATGTTTCACTTCGAACTAATCTTTTTAGCTACCTTGTACAATATATGAGGATTCTTTCCAAAACATAAGTGTACTGTAATTATACACCCTTAGCTGTGCTTGTAATTGATAACAACAAGCCTGGAGTTGATTACAGTTCTTGAGTAGAACAGTATGCCAGTGAAATTTAGAAAGAAGTGATCATGGAATATTGTGTAAGTGTTTGATCCAAATTAAAATTTTTTGTTGTACCGACCAAAAATTTCTGGTTGTCCTGAAGTTGTTGGTGTTTGTAACAACATATACTGCATACATTTGAGGAAGTAAAGTTAGAAAGGCTGAATTGTGAGTGGAAGGAAATGTTCTGTGTTTCCAGACGCTTTGCATTGTAGTTGCACATGCCATGTGTGGAGAGAGTGGGTGAGTTAATCCAGTAATGTGTGAGTGACTGTCTGTGTAGCTGTAAGTACAGATCAGTTGAAGCACTGCACCATTAACAGTAGTGTGTCTTCTTCCTTTAATGTCACATGAAACCCTCCATATCCTCTTCAGAAGTTCCAGCATGGATGAATTGTTAATGGAATCCATGTACAGTTCCTCTCCCACATTATATTTTCGAACATTCGATCTGATGGCTTTTGTGTGTGCCCGTGCCGTTGTTGTAAACAGATAGATAGTACAACTTAATAGAAAATAACCATTCATCATGCCCATAGGAATTCCCCAGAACTGATGCAGTTAGGTACTCTCATCACAGACAAGGTACATTCTGTCTTTTATCTTATAATACACGTTTTCCTCCTTTTTCTCTCAATATGTGTTTTTCTACATCTTTCTTATATTTCTTATATTTGTATTTTATTATCTTAGTGTACTTTGGACACCATTCTTATATTCTTATCACATTTTGTATACTTTTACTGTTTAACATTTTCAATGTTTTCCAAGTGACTGAAACTTTTTAGAAAATATCTGAGTGTTTCTTTTTTTATTACTTATGGGTACCACAGACAAAGAATCTAACTGTGCCATGGAATGGAGCAGCTTCTCTCCCCTGCGTTCAGGTACCATGGTCACTTGGTGCATTGAATAATTCTTGTTTCAGATCATGGAGTGTACTTTCATATCAGAAATTTCATATTTACTTGTAACTGTTTAATATTCTAAAATGCTGTAAATGACTGCCAGAAGCATTATATTTAGTTTCACAACTTTGAAAATGAAGGTACTGGCTGGGCCATGTGATTTGAAACAAGTTCCTGTTTTCTCTTTTCAATTTTTATCTCTTGGTCTTGTAATGTCTGTGGCTTGATGGAAGCACCTGTTCAGTGGTGAGTTATTTATTACTTTGTATAATTTTATCTTTTTCTATTCCATTTTTCTCTACATATAGATGTTTTTATCTACTTTTTCTATTTTTCTTATGATATAATTGATGGTAATTGATTACCTTTCAGGAATATCTGCTGAATGAAGTTTATATTGCTTATGTAGGTTAAAAACATTTATAATAATGTATACTCTTTGAATTACTAGGGGAGTCCAGTCTAAAAGCCCCACCTTGACACACAGCCCCACTTTGTATGGAGATGCACTGAATGCCAGCCTACAGGTAAGAGTCAGTAATAATGAGGAATATTAAAGTTGTTTGTACTAACAAATATATGTTTGTATGTGCATGGGATTGCAATTTGTATGGCCATCAGTATGTATCCATTTGTCAACCATGTATTTTGTTAGGGCAAGGCAGGTATCCTAACATGTTGAGAGAGACTTAACCCTTTGCCGGTCCAATTTAAAGCACTACTGCATGGGCAGAAAGGCTGCGTTTTTTTCAGTGGGCATTTAAATTTACGTACTGCACCAGAAA
>Ga0209628_10000524_pt1 | contig 23632 bp, 31 predicted proteins | sample TergutCu122P4_FD_187285 | JGI IMG/M metagenome (GOLD analysis project Ga0209628, IMG submission 187285) | Cubitermes ugandensis P4 segment gut microbial communities from Kakamega Forest, Kenya - Cu122 P4 (SPAdes) (version 2) | ecosystem: Host-associated > Arthropoda: Insects > Digestive system...
CTATCAAAGGCGGGAGTTACAGCAATGCAAATGTGGCATACGGATCAACGGTACAACTTGCATACGATACAGATTATTTTGTTACGGTTGCATCGCCTACTTCACATCCGTGGAATGTCCCGATTGGATCGGAACAGTTTGTGAATATTACACTGACCAAGGCAACCAATCAACAAACCAAAATAGTACATAATGAAAACAATAAGGTTAGATATACGTTAAGAGCTTATAAAAGCCCATTATATAGTGTTACAGGTGTTCCTTACAATGAAGCTATATGTTACCCGCAAGACGATGAATATCCACATCCATCTATTGAACTATCTGCCGCGGGCGTTATCATATCCAGATATTCAGGTACAATAACTATTACATCATGCAACAACACATTCTCAGTAAGTAATACGGGATTTACCAACGTTACATGGAATGATGGCAATGAGTTAAGCATAATAAGCTTAGCAACAGGTAGTTATTCACGTAATAAATACTCAGGAGATTATATAAGCGTTATTCCGGGTCACACCCCATCAAATCCAAATTGGCAAAATTTGGGTCCCTGCGTTACTATAATTGATTATTTCATGACGGTAACCGTTCAGGATAACTGGGGTTATAGTACTCAAGCATACATGCAAATACCGCGAAAAATTATCTATGGGTGTTAGCAAGTTGAAAAGCATTAATAAAAGAGAAAATGTTAAAATATATTATTTTTGTTATAACAAAAAATGCTTTTCGTACCTTTACATCGTATAAACGTAATAACATTTATAGCTATGACATCGAATATTGTACAAATAGGAAACAGTCGTGGGGTTATTATTCCGTCAATCCTTTTGCAACAGATGAAATTGTCGCTGAAATCACCCGTCAGCATAGAAGTTGCCGACGAACAGATTATAATAAAACCAGCCCCACGACAAGGGTGGGCGGAAGCGTTTAAGGCGTTATCTCCGGAAGATTTAACAGAACAGTTCTTCCCTGATGTTTTTGAAGATGAAGATTTAAGTTGGTGGCAATGGAAACAAGAACAGAAATAAATCAGTATGATGTATTTTGGGTTTCTTTAGACCCGATAACAGGCAGTGAAATCGGCAAAACCCGACCTTGTGTTGTGGTAAGTCCTGATGAGATGAATAAGTATTTGCAGACGATAATCGTTGTGCCATTGACATCTACTATTAGAAATTTTCCTTCAAGGGTTACAGTTTCATTCGACGGACAAAAAGGAATGGTAGCAATAGACCATATTCGTTCCGTATCAAAAAATCGTATTGGAAATTGTATAGGTAGGCTAAGAGTGTCAGAGATAGAAGCAATAAAAAAGAAAATGCAAGAGATTTTCTGTGATTGAAAGAAACCTTTTTTATTAACAAGGTAAAAAGAACTATCGGAATAATAGATGCTCTGCCGGAAGAAGCAAACTCTTATTGAGAATTTCTTACAACGAATCGATTATTTGACGTTGTTTGCAGAATAACTCAATTTTACTTTTTTCATCCATTCCTGTAATATGAGTGGATGTTCTTTTCTTTAACTGCATCCATCTTCTAAAATTTGTTACCGTTTCAATGTCATAAGTATAAATTTCAAATTTGTCAAACACATGAATGAAACATATACTAATTTGGTTTGTGTAAGTATAACTATAATTTGTTTCAACGTTAAGTTGTGAAACATAAAGGTTGACTTTATTTTGGGTTTCGGGATAATAACCATTGGTAGCAATTTCTATCAAGTAATTCAGCAAACCATACAAATTGTTTTTTATAAGTTCTTTTTCTTCATCGGTTATCATCATTATAGAGTGAAAATAACGAATTTCACTTACTAAATTATTTAAAAGCATACGGTCGAATATAAAAATTGTGTTGGGCACATTTTTTATTGCCATATTATAGTCGGCAGTCAACCGACGTTTTTCATCCGAAATAATTATCTGCGAAAAAGGAACAGGTTTATTGCCATTGCCAAATTGATACATCCACTTGAATAAATAGTATTGATTTAAATAACTGAAACCTGCAAGCAGCTGACGGGGCAATTTATTACAAATATCCATAAACTCCGTATCAGGAAAATCTTTTAGGTAGTTTATTGATTGAATGACATATTGCAGAAATTTCAATTCCTCTTTCGAAGGAGCAATATAATTGATAGGCTGCATTTGAAAAGGAATTTTCCCTGAACTGATACCGGTTATTTCATCTAAAGAAATGTTCATTGCTGACGATATTTTTGCAATCTCATGAATTGAAAATGTAACATTTCCGCGTATTCTTCTGTATGCAGCCTCGCTTTCAATTTGTAACAAATCCATTAACGCTTTCGCTAATTGTTATTTTTGGGGATACCTTGCACTAAGAGTTTCCAAAAAACGATTATACCATAGTTTATCCATCTTTTTATATTTTTAATGATACTTACTGTTAATACAATTGAAAATGAAAAAAGGGTAGGTCGCCACTCAAAATTTTTTATACACCAATTCAGAGTGAAAACCCTATTTTATTGTTTTGCAAGACTATTTATGATTATTTTTTTATTTCTTACAGTAAAAAAAGTCTTGATATATTTTCATAATCGTATGACTTTTGTGCCTTTAATTAAGCAGTAAAAGCCTAAATGAACGATAGCAAACATGTCGATCAAATGACGGAGCAAATTAGATTGTCGTATGCACATTTGATTAAAAATTACATGCAGCTATGCAATAAGTACAAACAATTTAAAAACAAAGTAAGCGTAAACGGAGAAGAAATAAAAACCATCATTTCTTTTATTGACTTGTATTTATATGACGAAATCGGCAAAATTAACTGGAATAACCTTTTCCCGTTGATGCCCTTAAACATTGAGCAAAATATCAAACAAGAATACGGCATACTTTCCGAAAATGAAGTCAAGCTATGTTGTTTATTGCTTTTTAATGTGTCATGTAACGACATTACAAATATTTTGCCATACACACAAAACTCGGTACACTCCATTACCCACAAGATTAAACAGAAAACAGAAATGAAAGATATAATAGAGAGTTTGAAAAAACTGCTATTACTTGAATAAGTTTGTTAAGAGCGTGAAAAATTTTCTCAATTCTTAATCAACAACCATGTTGTCTATAATGTTGTTATTTACAATGTTTTGACATTAATAAAATAATTTTCTTAACACAGGCTTAACCTATACATAGTGCTTTTGTTTAATATGGTTTTTATCATTTTTTTTATAAACCAAAAATTTTATTAGATCAAATTTATGTATTTGAATTTCAGTAATATAAAAATGTGAGCTTGAAAATATTTCGTAGTATGAAGAGTGAAGCATCTCAAAACAAAATAGCCAAGCCCACACATTTAAAACATATTAAATTACAAAACTATGAAAAAAATAATAATTGTATTTATGACATTAGCTCTTATTGCATTCGGATGTAAAAAAGGAGCAGAAAATATTTATGAGAACGATAATGCGTTTGCTGCTGAGATTTCTAAAGTGGTAACAGTTTATGAAGAAGGGATGGAAAAGTTTGAAGGGGACAACGGTCTTCCCAAAATTGAAACTATCGCACCTGAAGAATTTATTGAGAAGATTAGGAAAGAGCAGGAAAAAAATTATTCCAAACAGGTTTCTTACGCTAAAAATTCAGGAAATTTGGTGGGAGTTTTTAAAGGGACAACCTGCGGTGGTTATTCAGAGATGATAATACACTTCGATTTAGAGAACACAAAGCCTGCTACCAGCCTTACAGGGAATGTAGGTGAAAGTTATATTAATGCCGGTAACGCTTTTCTTTATGTATGTATGGTAGATAATGCATATTTTAACAGAACAAATAATGATTATGCCATAATAAACTTTTCTAACCAAAGTTCGCCCGGTGTTGGTTTTATTACACGGTATTTTGATACAGAAGACTCAGGAAATGCAAATTCGATTCGAATTAATGGTATATATCAGACGCGACCTTACTATCTCGGGAATAATATGATATCTACTGATATTATATTAGAATTCTATTTCTACTCAAGCGCCCCTACTTATCCTGTCGTTACTCCTTCTGCTTATCCATCGCTTGGATTTAGTTATCATGTTTTAGGAACTTTTGGAACAACTACAGGTAATATATATTTCGATGATGAAGATAGTAATAACATCAACTATATTAATTTTACCAGATACGGCTATACTAACGTTTATGGAAACAGTTCCACTACGGTTACCGTGCCGGGTGTTATACAAGCATTTAATAATACAAGATTATACTTTAGCAAAGTAAATTAGCCTATTAATTAATTTAAAGAAACCGTCTTGAAGTTCAATTTCAGGGCGGCTTCTTTTAACAATAAAAATATGAAAAATATGAGATTTAATATTACGATTCTATTATCATTAATGATAGTTTCATGTTCTCAAAATGATGTCAACAATAAAAATTCCAATGAAATTATCGCCTATGTTGACACAATTCCTATTACAATAGCGCAGGTTGATAAACCAATTAAGCAGGAATTGTTTGATGAATTGAATAGAATATATTTTATTAGAAAATTATCGCTTCAGGAATTAATTAATGAAAAATTAATGTTATTAGAAGCTATAAAATATAATACTACGGTAGAAGCGTTAAAAGATTCTATAATTAAAGCTCAAATTAAAGAAAATAAACTTCAAAAATATATTAGCGATTATCAGTATGACCAAGGTATTATGGTATTAGAACGTTCTTTTATGAGCTATGACATTGAATCGCCTAAAGGAAGTGCTGTTTTGATGGAAAGATTCGAAAAATATGTAATACAAAATTACATAGATTCAATAACAAAAATTTATGCGATAAATATTAATTTAGAACCACCAAGAGGTCCTGCCATTAATTTTGCATCTTCATTAATTCATTATAGAGGTAATCTTAACTCTAACGTAACCGTAACAGTTATTTCAGATTTTGAATGTGGAATGTGCAGGGAGTTTCATCATATATTTGATTCTCTTTACTCAAAATACAAAAATAAAGTGCGATTTGGCTTTACAAATTACGGCTCTTACGCTACTATTTCGGCAATAGCATCGGAAAGCGCTGCTAAGCAAAATAAGTTTTGGGAGATGCATGATAGCTTATACAACTTAAAAAAATTACCCGATACAGATGACATTTTTGAAATAGCAAAGAACCTAAAACTTGATATCGACGTTTTTAAAAAGGACTTTGAAAGTGAAGATATAAAAAACAGTATTGAACAAAATCTTCAATTAATCATAAATTCTGGAATATACGCAACACCTACCGTTATGGTAAATAACAGACCTGTTTTTAATTCTTCATCATTTAATGAGATTGAGAATATGATTTTAAATTCTTTGTCGAATACAAATAGAAGATAATCAGTTGTTAATTTAATGTAATTTGATGAAAAAAACTATTATCTTCCTATTAATTATTTTAAACTCACAAGCATATCTGTTTTCTCAAAATCATACATTTTTTGGAAATGTTACCGATGCAAACAGCGGCGAAAGGCTGATTGGAGCAACAGTTTTTATCAGAGAGAGAAATGTGGGCGTTTTAACAAACAGCTATGGATTTTATTCGTTTACAGTTCCGGCAGGGAATCATAATGTGACAGTTTCGTACATAGGATATAAACCTGCTACGCTTAATATGGCGATAACTAAAGATACACTTGTAAATATTTCGCTTGAGCGTGATGTTACCATGCTTGACGAAGTGGTGGTAAATGCAAGAAGAGCCGATAACATAATTATAAGACAGCCCGGGATTAATACACTAAACATGAATAGAATTAATCTTACCCCTGTGGCAGTTGGCGAGAGCGATATAATTAAAAATCTACAGTATTTCCCCGGTATTCAAACAGCCGGTGAAGGCTCTACAAATCTCTCTGTCCGGGGCGGCTCGTTTGACCAAAACCTTTTTTTGCTCGACGATGCTCCGATATATAACCCCTCGCACGCATTGGGTTTCTTTTCTACTTTTAACTCAGATGCCATAAATAACGTAAATGTTTACAAGTCGGCGTTTCCGGCTAAATATGGCGGCAGGCTTTCATCGGTTATTGATATAAGAATGAAAGAGGGAAACAATCAGAAATTAACTGCTTCGGGCGGAGTTGGGTTAATTGCCAGCCGGTTGTCGTTAGAAGGTCCTTTTAAAAAAGATGAATCGTCATTTATTGTAAGCGGCAGATACAGTTATGCCGGATTTATGGTTAACACTTTAGGAAAATTTGGGCAAACGCTTGGGGTAGGCGCTTTAAAAGATTTTGATGCAAATAATGAAATTAATTTTTACGATTTCAACGCAAAAGCAAATTTCAAGATAAACAAAAAAAATCATCTTTATTTTTCTGCATATTCAGGTAAAGATCATTTTTATTATTACGCTATTAACGACAATGCAAGCATGGATTGGGGCAACAATGCCGCCACTGCCAGATGGAATCATATATTCAACTCCAAAATATTTGCAAATACAACGCTCGTATATAGCCGATATGATTACTTTTATATTCTTAGAGAAGACATCAGAAATTTCAAATGGTCATCAATGATGGACGAGATTGATTTAAAGTATGACGTAGATTATTTCGTAAATTCCTCAAATCGTTTGACTTTTGGAATGGCTGTTGAAAAACACCGCTATTTCCCCGGAAAGATAGAGCCAAGAGATACTACTTCGATAACTAAACCTTTTGAATTGGAACAAAAAAATTCGATAGACGGCGCTTTGTATATTTCGAATGAGCAGAAAATAGGAAACAGAATTACCATCAATTATGGGCTAAGACACCCAATGTTTTTTCTTTTGGGCAAAGGCGATGTTTATTTATATACCGAAACTATGGAAGTAATTGATACAACACGTTACCGGAAAGGAGAGTTGATGCAATATTATGGAAATTTAGAGCCTCGCTTTGACCTTAGATTTATAATTAATAATAACAGTTCTGTAAAGGCTTCATATACCAATGTTACGCAATATCAGCATTTATTGTCTAATTCATCGTTAGGGTTGCCGACAGATGTTTGGGTTCCGGCAAACAGACACATTAAACCACAACGCGCAAACCAGTATTCTATTGGATATTACAATCAATTTAGCGATAATATGTTTGAGTTCAGTGCGGAGTTGTATTACAAAAAATTAACCAACATAATTGATTACGTTGATAATGCCGATTTGTTTCTTAATCCACATGTAGAAACCAATGTCTTGGCAGGTAAGGGCGAAGCCTACGGCGCTGAATTTTACATAGAAAAAAACAGAGGAAAAGTTACCGGATGGACAAGTTACACTTTATCAAGAGTATCCCATACGATAGAAGGTATTAACAGCGGCAAACCATATCCGGCAACTTACGACAAACGGCACAATTTGTCAGTGGCGCTGATGTATAACTTATCGCCCGGATTAGACATAGGAGCAATTTTTAAATTAACCTCCGGCGGATATGTTACAATGCCCAAAGGAGCGTTTTCTTACTACGGTTCATCTTTTAATTACTATTCTGAACGTAACGGTTACAAGTTGCCGCCATATCACAGGTTAGATATTTCGTTTACATATAAAAACCCTAAAAAACAGAACAACTGGTGGAAACCTGAATGGAACGTTGGAATTTACAATGTGTATGACCATAAAAATATATTTTCTCTATTTTACAAAACAAAAGGCAGTTATGAAATGCAAGGGTATAAACTTTATCTGTATGGAATAACACCTTATTTCACATATAATTTCAGATTTTAAATGAAAAAGATAGTTGCATTTTTAGTCTTAATAATAACATTAACAGGTTGTGTAAAAGAATACGACCTTAAACTTGCCGAAGTGCCACCCCGCATAGTTGTTGATGGCTTTATTTCAAATGAGGCGGGACCGTACTATATACGGCTGACTGAAAGTCATAACGGAAAAATTTCGCTATCACATGACTTTTGGAAAGATAATCTCAAAGCAGTAAACGATGCGAAGATTATTATAACAGACAATGTAAACCAGATTGATACATTAGTTCTTGTTGATAATATTGAAAATTATGTATATGACCAATATCTTTATATGTATTATAAATTGGTATATGATGATTTTGGCAATGCTTTTGATACAATTTGGTGGAATGACCCACTAATTTTTGGCTTAGACTTGGGGTATTATAAAACCCAAAAACTTGTCGGTATTCCCGGGCGCACTTATTCATTAAAAATAATACATCGAAATAAAGAATACAGAGCAGATGCCTATATGTCCCCAGTGCCCGATATTGATTCAGTAGGTTATATAACACAGGAATTGAAACACGGCGTTTTAAATTATATCCCGACTATCTATTTCAAAGAACCGCAGGAAACAAAAGATTATTATCTCATACAACAAAGATATGGAGAACATTGGGCAAACGATATGACAACTTTTTTATATACATCGTCTATACTTTCAGACGAGTTTCTTAAACCATACGTTGATGGTTTAGCGATTGGAACACCTGGCTGGTATGGTTTAATAGAACAAACTATTTATGTCAGATTAAGTTCACTTACTAAAGAGGCTTATTTATTCTATAAAGCCATAATGCAACAATATGAGAGTGACGGAGGAACGTTTCAGTCGGCACCGGCATCGCCACCTACAAATATAAGCAATGGAGCTTTGGGATTTTTTCGAGCTTCGGCGGTATCGGAAAAAAGTATGATTTTAACTTTAAACTAATTACATCAGAAGTAACCGAAATAACTGCGACTACCGCTGTTTCCGGCGGAGAAATGGGAGATTGGTATTCAGGTGTACCCACAAGAGGAATATGTTGGAATACAGAACCTAACCCTACTTCGGACAATTTTACTAATTATACTAACTCGTGGGACATTAAATATTCCTGTTCAATGACAAATCTTATCCATAATACCAAGTATTATGTCAGAGCTTTTGTAAGGGATATGAATGGCATAGTACATTATGGAACACAAGTGGAATTTACGACTTTGGCGGAGTAAAAGGTATTTTGTCGGAAAACTTAAACAGAGACCGCAATAAGTTCTTTACCCAATTTATATAAGGCTTTCAATATTTTTCTTTTTTGTTTCTGTCGTGGTCGAAAACAACCGCAGGCATAAATTCACAACATTTTGGGGAGAAAATAACAAAGCCAAAGAGCTATAAATACTGTGCGGTAGTTTAGTTTAAAAGTTTTTCTACTATTTCTTCGCTTGGGTTGATGATAAAACAGAAGTTGCTATCTGTAATAAAGAATGGGTAAGCTTTAATTTTAGTATAAACTTCTATATTAGGTATTTTATTATAAAGATATACGTTGCCGGCTTTATATATTCGACCTTTTATAAACGGTTTATTGTTTCTCAAGCAAATTGCATAATTGTCCATAAATCAGTTATTTAAATTATATTATTATTAAGTTTTTTGTGAAAATTGTTTTAATATGGTTTCTTGCGCCGTCAAACAGTTCATCCAAAGTAATAGCTCTACGCAAATCATCATCGGGCTGTAAAATCATTTGTTCATCAATAGGGTTTCCTGTAAGATGAAACATATAATTATCATCTTTTATACAAATCTCGCTATTGACAGCCATACTAAAATATTTTTGACTATTTGAGTTAAACTCATTTGCAGTTACTATTGTCATAATTTCTCTTTTTTAAGCAAAGATATAAAAATTCCGGTCAAGCCGGCAGGACTGTTTTTGTTTTTTATATTTAGTTGATTTTAGGTTGTTCGGCTTTTAAAATTGCTTCTTTTGCTGTTCCATAAAAATCAATTGCACAATTTTTCCGTTGCTTTTCGCAAATCTGGTTTGTGAAGTTTTCGATAGCTTCTGGGAAAAAGTCAATTATTTCATCTCCTGCAAATTGAGGGTAACTTTCTACATGCTTTTTATAATCATCGGGTAAAAACCTTTCAAAAAACTCTTGTAATTCCATAACTATTTATTTTTCTTCTATATCAATTTTTTCCTTATTTAATGCAATAAAAATTATAAAATTACAAATACTTTGTAATAATATTATCAATCATTTTATTATTGTTCCGCACATCTATTCTGCGGCTATTAAGTAATGATTTGCTTCGCTGATGCCATAATAATTCATCGATGCAATGTAAATCATTATAAATTTCTTCGGCTGTTTGTCCCTGTTCTTTCCCTAATTTTATAAAACAAAATGCTTCTTTTGTTGTAATTTCTTCAAGTTGAAATATTTCACTTTTCATAGCTTTTACATTTAATTGTTATTGAAAGATGTTTATTTTTACAATTCGTACACTTTTTTATATTCACTGCCATAAGAAGTGCCATCGTACATTTTTATTCTCTTTATACTGCGGCTGGCTTCTACATATCCTTTTCCGTAATATTTTAATGCTTTTATAGCATCTGTTTTCTTGGTATATGCGATACCTGTGTAATGTGGCTTTCCATCATACCACGCATAACCTACTGCGTAAACCCTATAATGCCAATCTGATTTTTCAATTACATTCCAACTTATACTTTTCATAGTATTTCAAAATAAAGTATCTTAGTTGTATCAAGCTCATGATTATATATTTCATCTGCCATGTTCATTAATTCAGCATCATTATCAAAAGCGTCTGAATATAAATACATTCCTTTTTTTACTTGTTCATTTCCTTTTTTCCCTATTACCCCTATAAAGTTTTTTAGAGTGCCGCCAAATTCAACATCTGAATCTTCTGTTACGATTTGCATTGCATTCATTTCTACTCCTGTTCTGGACAAGTAATCCAATAAATCTAAAATATCAGTTCTCATAAAACTTTACTTTTAATTATCTAAAAACTTTTTCAATCCAATTTCAATAACCGCCTTTTCAAGTGTATTGTCTCTTAAATTTCTCAACCATCCTTTCAAATGAAGTATATCATTTTCAATAGATGTGAGCCGTTCATAAATTAAAAATTCTTCTTCTTTGCCAATAAATTGCAAAACAAATTTTTCTATCTGTTCATCTGAAATCTTTATCTTTCTCATTTCTTTAAATTATATTTTTCTTCAAATTCCGTATTTATATATCCAATGAAATTCTGTTGAATCAATTTTCAATTCTTCTAAAATTTCAAGCATTCCGAACATTTTACCTACATAGAGGTTAAATAATCTACTGTCTGTGTATTTTCTATTTTGCTTTTCAAGGCTATTCATTAGACCCACCATTTTTTTCTCTTGCTCTCTTACTTTGTTGAATATGACAGTTGTTATTTCCATCGTTTTAAGTTTTAAATTAGTCTTCAAATAAATAACTCTCATATTTCATTTTTGCTTTTTCAAACAAAGTATTAATTTGTTCAGGCAGTTGAAATACTCCATCATATCCACTTATTACAATCGTGCCATAGTCATCGTAATATTCGAGTCCGATGTTTGCTACATCAATAAGATTATCGTTCATATCGTAAACGCTCCATTCGACTGTTAAACAAGGTTCGTCATCTTCCCTATCTCTAATTTCGTACATGACCATTTCATTTTTGCAAAGTCCATAATCCGCGACAACGCAATATGCCGTTTCTTTACGAACGGGGCTCTCAAATTCGTGTGTTGCAATCTCTTTCATAATCTATCTATTAGTTGTTTTAAAATGGTATCAGCATATTTCACTGACAACTGTTTTGCTTTTTTTGTCATAACATCAAGTTTTTTTTCATTAATTGAGACAAATTCAATCCTATGTCTATCGAAAAAATCTTCAACTTTTTCTTGGTCGCAATCATAAATTCTGTAAATCATATCTTAATTTTTAGTTAGTTAATCAAGTAGCCCTTGAGCATAAAATCTAATTTCGCCCTGTGGCATATAAAGTTTTACGGTTGTATCTGATTTTCTTGCTATCTCACGTAAGGTTTTAAATTCGCTGTCGCCTATATAAGCAAAATACCCAACTTTTGGAAAATCAAATGTAATAAAGCCATTACTAACGCCTTGTGTAGCATCTCGATATATACCTTTGATAACTTTATATTTTTTCATTTCTGTACTGATAAATTGACATTGTTCAACTGACAAGCCCATTTCAATGCCTTCTTGAATTGATTTTAATTTTTGTGTTTTCATTGTCGTAAATCTTTTTTTACAAATTATAACATTTTTTTACTTGTAATTCATATTCATCATCCGAACACTCTTTTTCAACTTTACTGTCGATAAAGTCAGCAAGTTCGTCAAAGTAAATATCTGTGTAAGTATCTTGCCCGATAATAACATTAAACAAGTCAGCACCTCTGTTGTATATAACAGAAACTTTTCCTTTATAAAGAAATCCATTAACATTAAATGACAGTCCGCTATCATTATCCAAAGCGCATAGATTTGTTACTCCCCAAGAGCAGAAAATTGAAAAAGAATATTTCAAAATTTTTAGAATGTAATTTGCCATCGTTTCCATAATCATAATTTTAAGTTAACTATTTGATTTTCATAGCTTAAATATAATAATTAATTGCGAATGTTGCATAATTGGGTGGGTATTTTTAACATTTATTAAGTATTGTTAATATGTTGAATATTAATGTCTTAGATTGATTTTTCCTAAAGTTTTTGATTTTGCTTTATAGCTTAATAGAAATAGTAAAACCATCAGAAAGTGTTAAGACAAATTCAGTGAAGCGTGCTGACCAGAGGAACTTGTGGAGCTTGCGTAACGATGTGTAACGGTCAGATTGGCTTAACGCAATATTTGGCTTAACTCTTTCGACTAAAAATGTTTTATCTGTAAAAATTTTATGTTAAATTTTTTCTGTTAAAACATACCGCTTTAAAACCTTTGAACATGACAGTATTGATATGAAAGATATTTTTACGAAGGGGGCGATTATGTATATGGATAGTTATAAATAATGACGTCAACCAAATAATTCCGAATGCGAGCCAATCCGAACTAACTTGATGATGTGTTTTTCTTTATCAATCCAAATGAGAAGAAAATCATTTAATACGTGGCATTCTAAATATCCCCTGTAGTTGCCCGATAATGGGTGTGGGTTATATTCTTTCGGGACTGTTCCTGTTGCCCGAAGATGTTGAAGTACAATTTCCAACGCTACAAGTTTCTTGGGCTGATTCTGTACCCTTTTCAGGTCTTTTTTAAATTGGGTACTCTGTTTTAATTGTCTCATAGCGATTTAACATAGGCTTGAAAGTTGTCTAAATCTAATATTTCTAAATTATTATCTTCTTCACATTCGCGCATCGCAGCCAATGTTGTAGCGTTAGGTGTTTTGTACAAAAGGTCTTTCAAGTAGTTTTCTACAAAGTTGTTCACGCTTCTGTTTTCGTTCTTAGCTGCCACTTTTAAGCGGCTTAATACATCTGATTCAAAACGAAATGCCGTTTGTCTTTTGGTAACTGCTGTTTCCATAAACTGTTTTTTTTACAAATATATAACATTTTTATAACACACACATAACTATTAAAATTTACGAAGCACGAGGGCGGTTTTTGCTGTTATTTTCCACCCAATAACAGCAAAACTAACAACACTTCGGCAAGCTCAGCGACCTGTGGTTGTAAGTTACAATATAAGGTACTCAAAGGAGTTATAGAAAAGGATAAAAAATGGTTTTGTATTGAACATTTTAGAAGGTTTGTTTATTCTCGTTTTGAGTGATTTCCGTTCTTAAATTTTGTTCTATTGGTTTTAAAGAAAGATTTATTTTTCTCTCAAGAGTCGCATGTTGATTTTTAAGTTCTGTCAATTCATTCTCTTTTCGCCATTCGGTATTTACAATCTCTTCCAAAATAGGTAAATCTTTAGCAATTTTCTCAGTCTCTTCTCTATAAGAAGCAATTAGTTTTGGAATCTTATCCAAGGCTCTTAAAAAATAAGTGACTGCTAATTTTGCGTCATTGGCTATTTGACCGTTATTGATATTATATTGTATTTTTCCGTTGCCTTCGATATAAAATAGATTTTGTGATTTGAATAATTCATCTGTTTTAATGAGTTCTGTTTTAACCAACATATTAAAACCGTACAGTTCGCCTATCTTTTGATACTGACCGCCTGTTATTACATAGTTGTTTATTTCATGTAACTTATCGGCAATTATTTTTACATCGGCGCTATCTACTCCTTCCAATTTGATAGCATTTATAGTAAATCCGTTTTCATCGACTTTAACTCTGCTATTATAGTCGTTTTGGTCAATAATTAATCGTTCTAATAAGTTCTTCTTTTCCGATAAGGAAAATTTCAGAGTGTTAAGTTTGTTTAAGGTCTCATTTTTAGTAAGATTATAATTTTTCTTTTCACTCAAAAGAGTTGCTATTTTTTTGTCTAAACGCGCTTTATCCAATAAATCTGAATTTCCTGATAAAATGGCGACAATTTCGGAAAAACTCATACCGGATTTTTCGTCAACACTTCCTTCATCAATTGTTCTAACGCCTAGGCTGTTATTTTTAAGCTGACTGATAAATAGTTGTTTATTGTGCAAAAGGTTAAACTTATAACTATCCAAAGAGTTATTAACAGCATAATAAATAACATCCACTTTATTATCTGCAAACATTTTCGCGACTTCATTTCCTTTCCTGATGGCTCGTCCCTCTCTTTGTTCCAAGTCAGACGGTTTCCAAGGGCAATCGAGATGATGAACGGCAACGGCGCGTTTTTGAGCGTTGACGCCTGTTCCGAGCATATCAGTGGACCCAAACAATACACGTATTTTACCATTGTTCATACCTTCTATCAATTCTTTTCGGATTTTCTCGGTCTTAGCTTCCTGAATAAAGCGTACTTGATTAGAAGGTATTTTGTGGTCTTCCACTAATTTGCGTTTTATTTCGCTATAAGCGTTCCACTCGTCAGGCTTGTATGTGCTAAGGTCGGAAAAGACAAATTGGGTACCTTTTTGTGCATCATACTTTTTATAATATTCAGCTATTTTGGCAGCGCAATGTGTAGCTTTATTATCGGGATGGTCTTGATAATTATTATCAATTATTCTCATGTCGAGCGACATTTTACGAGCATAATCGGTAGCAATAAGCATCTTGGCTTTCTTTTCATTTTTATCAAGTTTTCCACGCCCTAATAAAGTAGCATCGCCGTATTTAGCAAATTCTATTAACTTTTCCGAAAATTCTTTCTGTTGTGGAGTGAGAGGAATATTATATAAAATCTCGTTTTTCTCAGGGCGGTCTATTCCTATACTTTCGGCTGTCCTATAATCAGTTATTTCGCTGTAAAAGGCTGCCAACTCCGGCACTTTAATAAAGTATCTAAACCTCTCTTTTTGAACTATTTCATTAGTAACATTAAATTCATACTCTGTTGTTTTTTTAGCAAACACAGCAGCCCAGGCATCGAAAGAGACAATATCCTGTTTTTCTAATTCATTAGGTCGCAAGTATTTAAACAAGAGATACAATTCAGAAAGCGAATTTGATATTGTAGTTCCTGAAAGAAAAGTAGCCCCCAGGTCCTTTCCGGTGCGTTCCTGAATAGTGCGTATGGCAAACAATAGATGTAGCGCTCTTTGGCTGCCCTGCGGATTACCTATCCCAGAAACCTGTACATGTCGTGTGTTGAAAATCAAGTTCTTATAGTGATGGCTCTCGTCAATAAACAAGTGGTCAATGCCCATAAGTTTAAAATTTACCACATCATCTGAGCGATTGAAAATTTGATGAGAAATAGTCAACAATTTGGCTTTCAGGTTTTCTTTACGCTTTTCCGCGCCTCTTAATATAGCGCCTGATATTTCTTCTTTTTGACTGCGCAAAACATCAAGATTTTCTTCTATACTATCAAGTTCCGCCTGTAAAATTCTTTGTTCAATTTCGGGAGAATGGGGTATCATGCCAAATTGGTCATGTGTTAAAATTACAGCATCCCAAGCATTATTCTTAATTTCATTAAATAACTGCATACGATTACCTGGAGTAAAATCTTCACGTCCGGGATAAAGAATATTTGCATTTGGGTAGGCTGTTTTAAAAATTTCGGCTATTTGGTGTATGTTGGCTTTAAGCCCGACAATCATCGGTTTGTTGGCTAATCCGAGGCGTTTCATTTCATAAGCAGCGCAACACATAATGAGCGTTTTTCCGGCGCCTACTTCGTGATCGCAAATACCCCCGCCATTTTGTTTCAACATCCATATTGCATCTTTTTGACTTTGGTATAAATATTCAATTCCCAATCCTTTCAAATTAAGATTTGGAAATGTTTGATGACTTCCATCATACTGCGGACGCACATAACTGTTGAATTTTATATTGTATTGTTCAGCCAGACTGTTTTTAAATTCTAAACTTTGACTGTTCAGCCAATCAGTAAAGCCGTTACGAATTTCATCTATTTTACTGTTTGCTTCCTGTATTTTTTCTCCATCACGGACATTTATTGTTTTTCTTTTGCCGGTTTCGTCTATTATAGAGGCTGGCTTAGTTATATTTGGCGTTGTATTATGTAGGGCGTGTTTCATCAAAGCGATTCCGTTGTACTGTCGGAACTCGGCTTTTACACAATATTTCTCATAAATATTAGCATTAAACGAATGTGCGGTTACAGAAAATTCATCGGTCGAGTTTGAATAATTAATATTTGTCTTTGTTTGGAACAGGAAAGTAGCGTATTTAGAATAAATTTTCGAATCGATCCACCTTTCGCCGAAATTGAAATCCAATTCTTCAAATTTAATAGGTGTCGGGGTAGCCCCTTTTAGCGCTTTCAGGGATTCGGCGATTAGTCGTTGATTATCAATATTATTATCAAGTAAACGTTCAATTTGTTCCGCTTTATAAGAAACATTTCCTGCAATAAATTTATCGGCTGTCTCAAATTTATCTGTCAAGGGATTAAAGTAAATTCGTCCTTGTAAATCATTCAAGATATCTTCTGTGTTTTTGTCTTCCATGAGCGAAGCCATATAGTCAATGTTTACTTCGCCAAACTTATTCAGCGAAGCGGAAAGCGCATCAACAGAAGATTCAACTTGAGTGATTTCATATTTATTGAAAGCAACCGGTTGCGTAAAAATGTCAGCTTTAGTGAAATTACCATTAACAACTCTTTCTAAAGACAAAACATCTCTGCTTCCGGCATCCATTTTTACAAGGGAAATGTTTTGCCGGTCGTTTAATCTGCCATACTTTCTTGAAAATTTATCGTATAACTCATTTAGCGATTGTCGCAATTCGGAGTTTTCTTTGAGTTCGATTGCTTCGTATTTATATAATTGATGGTATGTATCCCGAAGTATAACATATTCTTCAGCTTTTGTTTTTTGCGAGAAACTGAGTTCTAACGGCATAAAAACGGCGTTTTCACTGTATCGCTCTTTAAGAAACCCTACCTGTCCGTTATCAACTACTAAAGAGCCTTTTTTATACCAATCCTGCAATTCATTTTCGTAAGTTCGAGGCTCAAATGCAATTTCTTTTTCAATTTTAGGTTTTTCTAATGCTTCTCCTAACGCTACACGATGTCCTGTTTTTATTAATTGAATCAAATTATTATCCAAATCATTTGCCGGAAAACTTGTTATTTGCGTATTATTCTCTGAAATCAAGATAGCGTCGAGTATTTTGGATGCTTGTATTGCATCATCTCCAAATGTTTTATAATTGCCGCCGACGCGAATAAACACTAACGCATCGGGATGTTTTATTTTGAATTCAAGATGCTGTTTAAAAATGGGGTCTTCCGGAAAAAGCGATTCAGGATAAATTTCCGATGGAGATGTGTTTTGTGGACTTTCAAATAAATTTGGTTGGTTTGGGGTAGGAGGGAGGTATTTTCGTTTGGCTTTTTGTTTTGCACTCGTATCAAGTTGTTGCCTTTCTTTTTCTGATAAACCGAAAAGATCATAAAGCGACATTGATGGTTGTTCAATATTAATTTCCTCTGTTTTAACAGGTGTCATAGAAACACTTATTTTTTTTGAAGAAATTGAGTTCTCTTGGTACAAATCTATATTTAAACTTTTGGAAAAATCTGCTGTAAGCATAATTTTTAAATCGTTTGCCATTCCTTCGATGCCGCCCTCGTGCAGAAAAGTCATGCTCGGTTTGCCGTACAGGTCTTTGTCGGGAAAACCTTTTGTGTGGACTACTCTTCTAATATCCTGAAAATAATCGTTGATATTCATGCCATCGGATAGGGTGCGGCTTTTCAAAAAGTTTTCTTCATCGCGTGTAAGTGACGTTTTTCTGCTGTTTTTTTGTAACACAATAAGGTCGCTTCCCACCTCTGTTCCTGCGTTATCGGACATGAGATTATTTGGTAAACGAATGGCAGAAACAAGGTTGCTGTTTTTCATCAACCATTCCCGTACAGGTTCATTGGATGGGCTGTTCATCACTCCTTGCGAAGTGATATAGGCAAGTATTCCGCCTTCGCGCAAGACATCTAATCCTTTTATAAAAAAATAATTATGAACCGTTCTTGTTGCCTGTTGTCTGACTGGCTCTTTGCTTTTATGAAACAACACATCAAATACATGAGTATCGCCAAAAGGTATGTTAGATGCTGCAATATCAAAAAGATAATCGCTACGGTTTTCAATTTCTTCAAAACCTTTAATATAAATTTTATCGCCCGGGTTAAGATGTGATAGTATTTTCCCTGTCAGTAAGTCTTTTTCAAAGCAGACCGTTTCATTTTGCATAAACCTGCGCTTGAAAACATCCGCAAATACTCCGGTGCCAGCCGAAGGGTCAAGAAAACGATTAGGTGTTATACTTAATTGATGCAAACAATCCGTCAATGTTTGAACTATTTCGGGAGGAGTATAAAATGCTGTTAATACGGAATTTTTCAGGCTACTGAAGTATTGTTTATACTCGGCTTCGCTTTTTGCGTTTTCGCGTATAAGAGAGTGTAAATCACGTACTAAAGGAAATAAATCTAATTCGCTTTTACTCCAATACTCTTTATCCGAATCATTATCGGCAGGTTTTAGAATACATTTTAATCCTCCGAAACCGCTATAATCGCGTAAAACATCTATTTCAGCTTTTGTGGCTTTTCGTTTTTCTCTTTCTAATGTAAAAGCGATGCGAATAACCGCAGTATTTGTTATTAAATTATTTTTTTTATTGTATGCCATAACCAATTACGAATTAAAAATTACGGCTTTTAATCATCAGGGCAATTAAACCTGTCAGTTCTGTATAAAGAATTTCAAATTCAGGTTCATAAGCGAATCCGTCCGAAATAGTATATTTATTAAATATGGCTTCTAACTCCGGCAATAATTTTATGGCTAAATCTGTTGCGTCTTCTTCGGGTATTTCGTTTGCGAACTCCCGCCAAAGGATATTTTTAATTGTATCATGTTTAGAAAAGTTCAATCCGCTGAACAATACGATGTTTGCTAATTCAGCAGCTGTTACATCATTGTTGCCGTTGCGTATTGCCTGTTCGTACTCTGCCGCCGCCGCATCAGCTCGTTCAGCGATAAAGTCAATGTTGTTTAACTTTTCGGGGTGGCTCTCTTTAAGAAAGCTCATTAATGATAATTGGAAATAATTTAATTCCATATTTTTGAATTTTCAAATTGTCAAAGAGAGCTATTAATAAGAATCAAAATTAACAAAAAGATAAATAATTTTATTAAAAAATTTGTTACCTTTACAATGCTATGTTCAACAAACAAGAAATAAAGGAGTTTCTATTCAAAAAATTGATAGAGAATTGCGCTCTTTGGTCGTATGACCGTTCGGGCATGACCGCAGATACGCTTACCGATGAACAAATGATTGAAAAGGTATTATTGTATTTGGACATGAATGAAATAAACCTGTTATTTTCTATCTATCCAAAACAGTTGATAAAGAAAGTATGGAAACAGGAGTTATGCGCTTTAGAGCCGCGTTATCATAGTTCAAATGTTCTTTTTGCTATCTTATTTTTCGACATAAGGAATCCCCAACGTTATGTAAAAATGCAATCGCGCAGGGCTGTCATAAACAATTTAAAAAGTCACAATTATGGGGATAAGAAACCATACCTGATAAGTTTTATAGATTGAAATTAGATTGGTCAAAAGAACATACATATTAATTTTTCCGTGCTTTTTTGATATTCTAAGTCAATCTTCATCATAAACTTATTATGATCTGCATTTTCATTCTCTCTGTGAAACTTGCCATACTGCTGGTCAAGTTTGTTAATTAGTTTTCGATTTGTTTTACGGTCTTGCGTGGTTTTTACAATAAAGAAGTTCACAAAGTAATTCATTTGTTTGTCATACTTTTCAAACGACCACTTAAAACAATACGCAAATATGAATATTTTTAAAATCTGCCATAAGATAAAAAACAACATTAATACAAAATACGATAGAGTTAATACTACTGTCGATAAAAGTATCCAATCATAGTATTTAGGATCGATCAATCCCCAGCACTTACTTTTGGCGAACCAACAAAACACTCCTCCCCAAAGAGCAGTGCATAGCAATATAATGCTCCAATTATTTGAATGGTATCTTATAAAAATAACATGTACGCAGAAGCAAACCATAACAGGAATAAGCCCGAAAAACCAATGATGCTTAATAATATAATTCTCAAAACCGGCATATGCAAGAAGAAAAACGCAATATACGATTGTTAAAACTGCAATTTTTCTGAACAATATGATACAATTTTTGTAGTATTGCTCTTTACGACTTTCAAATAAATTTGAAGCGTCAGCCCAATATAATTTGGGTCGTTGATATAATAAATTAAATCTTTCTATTAATGGAAGTAACAATAAGTTATAGATTTTTTCAACGGGCTTGAAATTAAATACTTCCTCAAAATACAATACTAAACCAATTCCTACTAATGCTTGAATTAGTGGGCTGAAATTAGTAACCCAAGTTTCATATACCATAAATTAATTTACAAGAATTTTTTGGGCATTTTCGAAAGCCGTGTCGAAAAGATTGATTAATTTTTTCGATATTTCTGTATCATTAAATGAACCAAATGCCTTAAATTCTTCAGGAGAGATTTCAACTCTGAACATATTATCGTCAAAAACAGCAAAATTGCACGGATCTAATGATAATTCATCACAAATATTTTTTCTGTCTGTGTCTTGAATACACTTGAATTCAATACTCTTGTCATTTTTATTTTTGTTTGTTCGTTCTCTCCATGCGTCGATCAAAGCCTTAAATGCTGGTTTATCAATATTATCGTAATCATCCACTAATAACTGAATTGCTATTTTGTCTGATTCAAGAAGTTTTTTGAATGAATCAAGATAACGGGGTCGAGCAGTAAGTTCCGGATAAAGACCACGACAGTACATCCTTACTTTCGTCTGTGTGTAATTGAATAAAACCGACATAAGGACAGAAGCGTGGTCGATACCTCCATTTGTAAATATACTTGTTTCTTTGCTCTTGATAAGAGATTCGAGGAATTTCTGATATTCTTGTAACTTTTTTTCCATTAATTATTAAGCACTTCGTGGCTTTTTGCCTATGCAAGCCCCACTTTTGAGTTCTTATGTTCTACATAAAAAGTGTAAAATTAGTAATATATTTTCCAATAAGAATTGTTTTAGTCAAAATTTTTTAAACAAATTATGAAAATCATGCCGGCACAAAATATTCTTCTGCCCCAAAAAAGATTCTGCCCAATTTATCTTTTATCGCTATAACAATGCCTTTGAATGGATTTTTTTCGATGTCAATAACTTCGCCAACTATCCAATCTTTTTCCCCTGTTAAATTCGGAGAAACCTTTGCGTTATCTCCTTTTTTCATAACGGTAATACTTTTAATTTCAATTACAAAAATATTAATAAATTGTTTGGTATTATTCTAAACACTCAAACTTTGGATTAACATTTAACTTTTCAATACAATAATTTACATTTCTGCATTGTGTTTGTTCAATAGTGGATAACATTTCTATATCCCATTCCGAAAGGTTGTTGTCGTATTTTTTCAAATACTTGACCATTTTTTTGAAGTTAGAAAAAACTCCAATTGTGCGAAAACTGCTATAACTGAGCCACGCATCGCAACTTGATAATAATAAGACTGTTTTCATAGAAAAATCTTAATTGTTTACATGTTATGTTTTTTCCAAAACCAAAACTTTTCTAAAAAACTTTCCAAAGTTTGCGGCTTGTTTACGCCAGAATAATAGATTTCATCGTCAGCGCCTCTAAATTGCAGTCCGTTTTTACGAATACGTAAAAATATACCAGAGGGTTGTATTGGCGTTATAATTTCGTCATTTTCTGAAATATATGCCGTTACTTTGTATTTACGTATGGTGTCCGTAAATTTTTGCCGTTGTTCATTGCTTAATGATTTCATTTTTTTATTATTAAATTGTTAATTAGACGGGGATTGCTCCCCGCCCTGTTATACTAATTTACGCAACTTCTTGCACTTCAATTTCATTAACCTTATTCAAGACTTCCAACTTCTCTTTAATGCGCATGTGCCGTTTTTGGTAAATTCCGTTGTATTTGTTTTCTGTCTCTGTCAGTGTTTCGGGAAAATGCAACCTCGCAAACTCCAACATAAGAACGGACTTACTGCAATTTCCGTATGTGTTTGACAAATGTTTAACCAAAAAATTACGACGTATAACTGTCTTTTGTTCTTCTGTTAAATTGCTGATAATAATTACTTTTTCTTTATCTGTCAAATGCCATTTATCCTTCGGATTATCCAAAAACAAGGTTAAATGTTCTCTTTTTAATTCTTCTAACATGATAAAATACAACATGCTTTCTTCCAACTCGGTAAAGTCGCTCTGCGGGATTTCTGTTTCTCTAATATACTTTTTTGTATCATCAACAATATTTTCGACTGCTATTTCCTTGTAGCGTCTATCCTGTTTTTCAAGTTTTTGGATTATGTCGGACTCGTTTGTGTTAGCGGATGCCTGCGTTTCAATTTGGGGTATAATTGCGTAACATTTTACTAATTCATTGTTATCTACGGTCAGAATTACTTTTGCTTTTCCTTCAGATATAAGGGTTTCTACTTTTTCTTTATCTTCTTCAAAATATGTGCAGTCCGCATAGTACTCCTCTATGGCTTCATCATAATCTTCCTGTTCCTCAAACTGCTCTCTTTCGGGCATTTCGGGCGGTTTAGGAAATGATATTACATTATACTCGTTTAATGTATATCCCTGTTCCTCCAATTCGGCGAAAACATCATCGTTGTTTCCCCGACGATATGCAGGATTTACTATTTCTATGTCGGGATTTTCCAGCATTGCTTTTTTGCAGGTTTCTACTAAAAATTGTTTGTTTGTTTCCTGTAAACAAACCATATCTGTACATTTACCCTCGTTTTCGGGAAAAAAGGTATAGACGTTAGAATTGAAAGGACATATTAAACACGCTGATTTGTCGAAATGGTAACGGCTCAAATCCATACAATATTTATTTTCAAGTCGTCTTATAAATTCCTTTGAAGTAAGATTGCGCCAATTGTTATCGAAAATATTCTCAGAAAGGTGTTTTCTGTAAACATCCATTTGTATTTCCATACTGTACTTGCAAAGTTCCAATGCTACCGAAACAGTTATGATATCTTCGCTTACAAGCTGCAATATTTCGTTTATAAGGTCGTTCAGTTTAATGCGATTACGAATAT
>Ga0209628_10000525_pt1 | contig 23629 bp, 17 predicted proteins | sample TergutCu122P4_FD_187285 | JGI IMG/M metagenome (GOLD analysis project Ga0209628, IMG submission 187285) | Cubitermes ugandensis P4 segment gut microbial communities from Kakamega Forest, Kenya - Cu122 P4 (SPAdes) (version 2) | ecosystem: Host-associated > Arthropoda: Insects > Digestive system...
TCAAAACATTGGAACTCATTCCCGGTATGTTTAAATTGAATGAAGATGAAATGGCAGAATATAAAAACTATGTTTCTTTATTCACCTTTAAATATGAGATTGAAAAGAGCGGCAGAACGATTGCGGAATTGAAAAAGGATGAAATTAATAAATTACTCTCTTTTGCCAATGCTTCCACCGGTTTGTCCTCGTCTATGGCGCGGGGAATTTTGTGTTTTTTTTATGACATTTGCCCCAGTACGGAAGGCGGTGAGCGGAACGATGAGGATGCAGAATGCAGAATGCAGAAAGCGGAAAGGAATGATGCTCATTCAAATTCCCCTCTTTTGAAGGGGGCAGAGGGTAGTTCCGAAGGAGTGTCCGAAGGGCGTAGTTTTTTAGAAAACATCACTCTTATTCCCAATCCTACCACCGGAAAACTAAAAATCAAAAACGGAGGGTTAAAAATTATTCAAATTGAGATTTTGGATATTTATGGTAAAAAAACTGGAGCACAATTCCCCTCCAATGTATTGGAGGGGTGGCAGCTGCAGGCTGACGGGGTGGTCATCAACATTTCCCATTTAATCCCCGGAATTTACTTCGTTAAAATTTACACAGAACAAGGAAATATAACGAAAAAAGTAATAAAAAACTAACCACTAATAATTAATCACTTATCACGAACCACTAATCATTAAAAAATAATAATCAAACATGAACACATTTGAAACTTTTTATTACGGTTTTTTATACACCATGCTGGGATTGGCAGTGGTGGTTTTTATTGCGTTGCAGTTTATCACTGTAGCCTACGGCATGACGCATAACAATCGGTGGGGAATCTCCATTAAAAGCAAATGGGGCTGGTGGCTCATGGAAACGCCCGTTTTCATAGCCATGTTAATCATTTATGGAATATCTCTTCATTTGGGAATTAAGCCGTTTAATGTGGTTACCTCTTTTATTTTACTGCTATTTCTCATTCATTACGGCCAAAGGAGTTTTATTTTTCCTCTTTTAATGAAGGGAGACAGCAAAATGCCGCTTTCTGTCATCTTTACGGGTATATTTTTTAATTTTGGCAACGCCTTTATGCAAGGATGCTGGCTTTTTATCGTTTCTCCCAACGATATGTACCAGGAATACAGTTGGTTTTGGTCGCCGCAATTTATCATCGGAACCGTTATTTTCTTTTTCGGGATGGTAGTTAACCTGCATTCCGACAGGATTATCCGAAAATTAAGGAAATCGAAAGCCGACAACAATTATTATCTTCCCAAAGGATTTCTGTTTGAGCGCATCAACTCCTCCAATTATTTCGGAGAGTTAATGGAATGGCTGGGATTTGCCATATTAACGTGGTCGTTTTCCGGTTTTGTATTTTTCTGCTGGGCATTCGCCAATTTGGTGCCCCGCGCAAAAGCCGTATATTACCGCTACTCCCATTTCTTTGGAGAGGAGTTTACCAAACTCAACCGTTGGAAAATATTTCCTTATATTTACTAATTTTCTATAATGCGCACTTATTTATCTCATTTCTTTGCTATTTCTCTTCTTTGCATGTACATTCCTCCTGTATTTGCACAATATCATGCCATTCACGAAATTGACTCCGTAATGGATATGTCGCCATATTATTTACCTACTTCTTATGCACAACTCCGCTCTATCTACTATAAACCTTTAAAATTCAAGCCGATTGATACCACTATGATAGTTACACATTTATTTGATCCCCTGTATAAAACTGAAAATATATATCAAGGCTTAGGGATTAGCGGACAGGCACACCAATCAATTATATTTGATTATCAAAGAGAGATGGGATTTTTATATCAAACCCTCCCCTATCCGCTTTTTTTTAAAAATGAGTCGAATTTAACTTTTTATAAACTCAAAACCACTTATTCAAAAATTGCTTACACTCTTGGTCTGCCGAAAGAGAATGAAGTTTTTGCAGAATTTGCAAAATATATAAAAGGGGTTACCGTAGTAGCTAATATGTACACTACACTAAATGACGGTTCCTTTGTGCATCAAAAAACACGAAACATTTGCGGAGACTTTCTCATTCATTACGAAAACCCATCCTCTACCTACGGGTTTCGTGCAAGCTACATTATTAACTATTTAGATAATTTTGAAAATGGCGGATTATTAGATATTAATTCGTATCAAAATGATAGAAGAAATATCGGATATGCCGTGCGTTCTCCTAATGAAAATACAAAGTCTATCATTACCACACACGACTTTCTCCTTCAAAACTACGTTAATATTAAAGACAAAAAACAAAGATATTATGGTACGATTGCCTATAATTTTCAATTAGGACAATCTACAATACGTTACAATGATGTATTTGACACCATTTATCCCTACTATGCGACCTATTTTTCTGACAAAACCACTAATGATTCCATACGCATTTTTAATATCCAAAATGCCATTCAATGGAGTAATTTCAAACCTTTTCAAGAAGAGAGCGTTAAAAGAAACTTTTTTCATATTGCCGGTGGGGTGATGCATGATTATGCAAATTTCAGATATACCCGTACACCGTTTAATTCTTTTTATTTGTTTGCCAGAACCCATATTCGTTTATTTAATATAATGGATATTACAGGAGATATATCCTATTCGGTATTGAGTGACTATAAAAATAATGATATTATTGCAAAAGCGGGTATTTCATGGGCCATCAATCGGGAAAAAGAACATAGTATCGGATTTAATGCCCAATTTTACCGGAACACACCCGAATATATTATGCAATATGTGTTTACCAATAATTTTCGTTGGGTTAATGATTTTCAGGAGCAGAATATTTTGCAACTGAAGGCTTTTTGGAATTATCAACAAACCAATTTCTCTGTAAGTTATTATTATCTAAATAAATTAGTTTACCTTTCAGAAGAATTACGCCCCGTACAAAATGAAAACAATGGAAATTTGATACAGATTTCCACTTTTATTCCTTTTCGGTATAAAAATTTTGGGACTACTGCAAATCTTAATTTCCAATATTGTACAAAAGATGTAGTAAATGTTCCGCTTTTTGCCGGAAAATTGTCTGTTTTTTATATCATTGAACTTTTAAAGAAAAGGTTAAAAATTCAAGTTGGAACCGATTTTATGTATAATACAACCTATTATGCTGATGCTTATCTGCCTGTGTTGCATAAATTTTATTACCAGAGAACACAACTGATAGGAAATTTCGTTTTTTGGGATGTAAATGTTACCTTCCAGATTGACAGAATAAATTTTTTCTTTCGAGCAGGCAATCTATTAGCACCGTTTATGCACTATAGAAATTTTACTACGCCAAACTATCCTATAAAAGATTACTTTCTTAGTTTGGGAATTAGCTGGAAGTTTTATGATTAGTTCTACCGATTAATTGAATAGAAAGTGAGTAGAAATAGAAGTTCTTTCCATTACACTTTGAATTACAGCTGCCAATAAATGAGCAACCGTAACTATTTCTACTTTATCCGAATGTTGCTTCAGCGGAATTGTATCGGTTAAAATAAGTTTGTCAATTGTTGAATTTTCAATATTTTGCAATCCGTTTTCGGAGAGAAGCCCGTGAGTACACATAGCCATTACCGATTTAGCGCCATTTTCTTTCAACTTATTGGCTGCTTTAATCAAAGTTCCTCCCGTGTCAATAATATCATCTACAATGATACAGTTTTTCCCTTTTACATCTCCAATAATTTGCAAGTTGGCAACTTCATTCTGTTTTTCACGCTGTTTGAAACCTATTGCCAAATCGCAATTCAATACTTTGGCATAAGTGGAAGCTCTTTTAGTGCCCCCTGTATCCGGTGAAACCATACATAAATTATCTAATTTTAAACTTTGAATATATGGGTAAAAAACATTGGAAGAATACATGTGGTCTACGGGAATTTCAAAAAAACCTTGAATCTGGTCGGCGTGCAAATCCATGGTTATCACGCGATCTACTCCGGCAGCGTTGAGTAGATTTGCCATTAACTTAGCACCTATGGAAGTACGGGGCCTGTCTTTTCTGTCTTGCCGGGCATATCCGAAATAAGGTATTACCGCAATGATTTGATGAGCCGAAGCACGTTTAGCAGCATCTATTAAAATTAATAACTCCATCCAGTTTTCAGCAGGTGCAAAAGTAGGTTGAATAATAAAAACATACTTTCCTCGAATAGTTTCATTATAATACACTTGAATCTCTCCATCTTTAAATTGAACAATTTCTACTTCCAATAAATGTGTTTGTAAATCCTCGGCAATTTTCCCTGCCAATTCAGGGTTTGCTCTTCCGGTTACAATTGCTGCCGCTGCGTTATTCATAAATTATTTATTATTATATAGTTAAAATTTTCTGTAGGAAAATACAAATAAATATAAAATTCTCTGAATTTAGCATTAACCTAAAAAATGAAAAAAAATATTATTTCGCAAAAAAAATAATATGCTAAAGTTTATCAATAGAAAAATTGTTTTTCAATGGGTATTGCTCTTAGTATTACTTGTAATCTCTGTATATACGGTAAGTACACGATCGCAAATGGCCGATATGCAGGGAAATGTGTTTCTATATATGTATTTTGCTAATTTTTTTTTACAGTATCCCTTTTTAGGAAAAGGAATCATTATTCTACTCCTATTGCTTCAAATAATTTTGCTGCAATTTTATTTCAGGAAGAATGAATATGCAGATAAAAACACGCTACTGCCTGCCTGCATCTATCTATCAATATTATTATTAACAAATTCGCTAACGATTATTTTTCCATTTTTTTTCACACTACTCTTTTTCTTAATTATCATATCCATAGGAAATAGCATCTCCCTAACTAATATAATAAACAGCGCTTTTTGGTCAGGCGTTACCATTGCAGTGGCTGCGTGTTTTGATATAAGCAGTATCCTTTTGCTCATATTAATGGCTTATCTACTGATTGTTAATCATTTTTCTAAGATAAGAGAGATGGGAATATTATGTTTTGGGTTTACATTGGTAATATTTTATTTTTTCGCCTACTATTTTTTTACGAATCATCTGGATGAATGGATAGCCACATTTCAGCAAGTTAGAATTTTGAGGATTTTAAAGGAGAGCATTTTACATAATAGTTTACCCATAATCTCTCTTATCGTTTTGGGAATCATCTATACTTTTTTCATCGTAAAAGCCAAACTCCTAAGCGATGTAAAAGTGATGGTGCAACGCAGAAGAATTTCTATTTTCAATATCTTTTCAATAGGGATGGTTGCTTGTTTGTTTATTTCCAATTCTGCCTATCCGCATATTTTAGGATATCTTTTCATTCCGATATCTATCTATTTATCTATCATAATTCAAGAAAAAAATTCATTTTTTTATCATGAAATAATAACAGTCTTAACATTAGCCGCTTTATGGGTTTAATATCTCATTTTTCAGAAAACAGATCAGTCGAGGCTGGTTGCGATGAGGCCGGAAGAGGTTGTTTGGCAGGTCCTCTTTTTGCGGCTGCCGTGATTTTTCCATTTCACTATACTAATGAATTACTCAATGATTCAAAACAATTAAGCAAAACCGAAAGAGAAGCGCTTCGAAAAATGATTTTGAATGATGCGATATCTTACTCCGTAGTTTCCGTTCCTGAAACTATTATTGATGAGATAAATATTTTAAATGCCACTTTCCGAGGTATGAACTTGGCGATAAAATCGCTAAAAGTACAACCTGAACTCCTGCTCATTGACGGCAACCGGTTTAAAAATGAAACAGAGATCCCTTATCATTGTATTGTAAAAGGAGATGGCAAGTATCTGTCTATTGCAGCAGCTTCTATACTTGCCAAAACTTTTCGGGATGACTTTATGAATGATTTAGATGCGCGGTTTCCGAAGTACAATTGGAAGCAAAACAAGGGGTACCCGACAAAAGAGCATCAGGAAGCCATACTTACATATGGAACTACTCCCTATCATAGAAAATCATTTCAACTAAAAAGACAACTAAAGATTGAATTTTAAATTATAAATTACGTTTTAAAATTATAGCATTATTAATCATTAAAATTTTTATTATGAACTATTTAGATTTTTCAATTTCCTGGATTTGGTACCTGGTTAGCATTTTAACCGTATTTTTTATCGGTTTTTTTTGGTACAGCCAACTATTTGCTAAACAATGGCTTTGGGCTGTACGGTATGATGAGTGTCCCTGCGGCGCAGACCTTTCCAAAGGGGAAAAATGTACCTGTAAAGCAAATGTGAAAACTTTTTTCCCCCTGATTGTGCAATTTCTTGCCATCTGTGTTTTAGGCTTTATGTATTTTGTTGTACTCAAATACAATATTTGGTTATCTATCCTGGTTTGCTTTGCCAATCTCGGATGGATGAAAGCCAGTTTGCTATTTAAAACTCCTAATCGAAAACGCTTCATGGCCATGCTTTGGATTGATGGCGGGTATTATATGACAGCATCTTTGGTATTTATTCTATTAGGATTATTATGAGTAGATTACAAACAATCATCAACGGTATCAAGTTTAAGAATCCTGTCATTGCAGCCTCAGGCACATTTGGTTTTGGAAGAGAATTTAATGAATTATACGATGTCAGTGTTTTGGGGGGGATAAGTACCAAAGGGTTAACACTCAATCCTCGGGAGGGAAATTCAGGTATTCGGGTGTGGGAAACTGCCAGCGGCGTGATGAACAGCGTGGGGCTGCAAAACCCCGGCGTAAAAAAATTCATCCGCAATGAATTGCCGTTTATGAAAAAACTTGGGAATGTAATATTAGTAAACCTCGGAGGGGCAACTCTTGAGGATTATATACAAGGGATTGAACTTCTGAACCATACAGATGCAGATTTTATTGAATTGAATATCTCTTGTCCCAATGTAAAAACAGGCGGCATGGCTTTAGGGATTAAAAATGAGATTGCCTACGAAGCAGTGGCAGCCTGTAAAGCCGTTTGTAAAAAACCGTTAATGGTAAAACTCTCCCCAAATGCAGAGAATATTATTGAAATGGCGCAAGCCTGTGAAAAAGCGGGCGCCGATTCACTATCCTTAGTGAACACGTTGAAAGGATTAGCCATTAATGTTACAAAACGGAAACCTGTATTCGACAATTTATATGCGGGTCTTTCCGGTGCAGCCATTAAACCGATTGCCTTGCGCATGGTGCATGAGGTCTGCAAAAATGTATCCATTCCGGTGGTCGGCATGGGCGGCATTTATACAGTAGAAGATATTGTTGAATTTATCATGGCGGGGGCTTCTGCAGTGCAAATCGGGACGGTAAACTTTACCCATCCGCTTGCAGGAAAAGAATTGGTAGAGGGATTAGATAAGTTCTTTGAAAAAGAGGGGATTAAATCTATAGAAGAGATTCAGGGAATTATTTAAAGTATTGAAATAGATGTGCAACGACAAAATGTGGTTATTAACCATGAAACAAGTATTATTAAAAGGATTCATCGTTGTGGCTGCCATCTGTTTATTGAATGGATGTACCTCCTCAGCAATATCCGATAAAAAAATATTTCGATATAATGAAGCAGTTGGCATTCAGTCTCTTGACCCGGCTTACGCTTCGGGGCAAGCGGCCACATGGGTGTGCAATATGTTGTACAACGGCTTAGTAGATTTAGACGATTCCCTGCATATTATCCCCATGATTTCCAAACATTGGACAATTAGTTCAGATGGCAAAACCTATACATTCTATCTTCGCAATGATGTTTTTTTTCAAAACACGGCTCATTATGTGTGGAAAACGCCGAGAAAAGTTACCGCCTACGACTTCGTTTACAGTTTTAACAGAATTATAAGTCCCGATATCGCCTCACCGGGTGCATGGATTTTTCAAAAAGTAGAAAAAAATGATTTGGGTAAATATGCTTTTTTTGCGTTGAATGATACTGTTTTTCAAATTGTTTTGGCAAAACCTTTTCCTCCGTTTTTAGGCATACTTGCCATGAAGTATGCCTCGGTTGTGCCGCAGGAAGTAATTGCACAATATGGTAAAGATTTCAGAAAATTTCCGGTAGGTACAGGCCCCTTTCAGTTTCAACTGTGGAAAGAGGGAATTAAGTTGGTGTTACGCAAAAATGACAACTATTTTGAAAAGGATGAAAACCATGAACCACTCCCCTATTTAGATGCCGTTTCAATCTCTTTCATCATTGATAAGCAAGTAATATTCATGGAGTTTATGAAAGAAAAATTGGATTTTATGTCGGGCATTGAAGCCTGCTATAAAGATGCCCTGTTAACGCAAGAGGGAACATTGCAAGAAGCATACAGAGACAAGATTACAATGCAAACCGGACCTTACCTCAATACTGAATATTTAGGGTTTCTATTGAAAGATAAATATAATAATCCGCTACTAATAAAAGAAGTACGGCAAGCTATCAACTACGGTTTTGATAGAGAAAAAATGATAAAATATTTACGCAACCATATAGGCTATCCGGGCACAAGTGGTTTTGTGCCTTTGGGAATGAGGTCTTTTAATCCCGAAAAAGTTAAGGGGTATCACTACGATCCGCAAAAAGCGCTGGAATTGTTGCAACAAGCGGGTTATCCCAACGGAGAAGGGTTGCCGGAAATTCCGCTCTCCGTTTCAGCAAGTTACTTAGATTTGTGTCAATATATTCAACATGAATTAAATAAAATTGGAATTCATATTTCTCTGGAGGTGCAACAAGCGGCGCAGCAGCGGCAAATGATGCGCAATTACCAACTGCCCTTTTTCAGAGGCTCATGGATTTGTGATTATCCAGATGCCGAAAACTATTTGTCGCTTTTCTATTCTAAAAACCTGCAACCCGCAGGCTCCAACTACACACATTATGTAAATCCAGAGTTTGATAAACTTTTTGAAAAATCGCAGACCATTACTGATGAAGTTCTTAGAAATGAATATTACACTACCTTAGATTCTTTACTGATGGAAGATGCTCCGGTAGTTGTACTTTTTTATGATAAAAGAGTTCGTTTTACCCTAAAGAAAATTCAAGGATTGGATAATTCACCTACGAATCTGTTAAATCTAAAAAGAGTAAAGTATTGAAATGAAATTGGATATTGCTATCGGTGAAATAAAACAGATTACTCTTTAAAAAATATACTTTTGCAAAATTAATTATGAAAGAGATTATCCCCCCTATTGAGGTTACCCTTTTGGAGAAAGAACTCAGTGAAGATAAGTTTTTGCGTGAGACCCATGTAGGACATAATTCTATATATATCATCACTGCCCACAACTCACCTAATGTAATGAGGGAGATTGGACGTTTGCGGGAACTTACCTTTCGTGAAGCCGGTGGCGGAACAGGGAAAGAGGTAGACATTGACGAATTTGACACAGCCGAAGTTCCATTTAAACAACTAATTGTTTGGAACAATGAAAGCAAAGAAATAGTAAGTTCTTATCGCTTTATACTTGGAAAAGAGGTTTTATTGGATGAAAACGGATACCCAAACACCCCAACTTCAAAATTATTTCATTTTTCTAAAAAATTTATTGAAAATCAATGGCAAAATACTATTGAATTGGGTCGTAGTTTTGTACAGCCAAAATATCAGGGAACATCCAACCCCCGTCTCGGGCTCTTTTCATTAGATAATCTTTGGGATGGAATTGGTACTTTGGCAGTAGACTATCCTGAAACCAAATTTTTTTTAGGAAAAATGACTATGTACAATAGTTATAATCGTTTAGCCAGAAATCTCATTCTTATATTTTTAAAAAAATATTTCAAAGGGGATAAAAATTTAATAGCGCCTATTGAGCCTGCTCTCATTGATAAAAGAAAACACGTATTCCGGTCTATTTTTAGAAACGGTTCTTATCGAGAAGACTTTAAGGCACTTAACGATAATATTCTCGATCTTAAAACAACTATACCTCCCCTCATAAAAAGTTATATGTCGCTTTCCAAAACAATGAAATACTTTGGAGTTTCCGCCAATCCCGAATTCGGACCGGTAGAAGAGATTGCCATTATGATTAAAATTAAGGATATTACCGAGGATAAAAAGAAACGATATATCTATTCTTACAAAGGCAATCAAGTATGATTATAAAGAGTATTACTTATTTGCAAAGTGAAGTAGATTGGCGTAAAGCACCGCCGCCATCATTGCCGGAATATGCCTTTATTGGGCGCTCCAATGTAGGCAAATCTTCATTAATTAACATGCTCTCCAATCATAAAATGGTCGCAAAAACCTCTTCCAAACCAGGGAAGACCCAAACTATAAATCACTTTTTAGTAAATAACGCATGGTATTTAGTAGATCTGCCGGGTTACGGATATGCAAAAATATCGAAAACGATGCGCCAAAAATGGATAAAAATGATTAACGACTATCTTATTTTACGCGAAAATTTACAAGTAGTTTTTGTTTTAATTGATGTTCGTATAGAGCCGCAAAAAATAGATTTAGAATTTATCAACTCTTTAGGTAAGAGACAAATACCATTTGTCCTGGTTTTTACAAAATCGGATAAACTTTCTGCTTCACGTGTTTCGCAAAATGTGGAAGCCTTTAAGCAGGCTATGTTGGAAACATGGGATGAACTGCCACCGCTATTTATTTCATCGGCAACTACCGGAAAAGGACAAATTGAAATTTTGGATTTTATTGATTCCATAAACACTAAAGTGGAATCTGTTTATTTTACAACTTAGGGAATCTTAATTATTTCTGAAGATATTGAGTGCTTTTCCAAAATTACTCGTAATCTCATTTCATCAGTATCCGTAATAAATACCTGCCCAACCTGGTTTTGTCCTACTATATTGAGTAACTGCGTAATTCGTAAGTTATCCAATTTGTCAAAAATATCATCTAACAACAAAATCGGCTTTACTTTCTTTTTGGTGGCCATATAATCGTATTGAGCTAATTTCAAAGATAACGAAAACGATTTTTGTTGCCCCTGTGACCCGAAACGTTTTAAGGGCATTTCATTAATCAAAAACAGAAAATCATCTTTATGAATTCCAAAGTTGGAATATCCGGAACGAAAATCCTGCATTTCATTCTCCTGCAATCCGTTTTCATAATCATAATCAAACAGTTGCGACTGATACACGAGAGAAACCGTTTCCTGGGCATTGGAAAGTATTTGATAATAGCGCTGCAAATCAGGTAAAAGATCCAAAACAAATTGTTTTCTTTTTTCAAAAATATAACTGCCCAGCGGAATTAACTGGTTGTTATAAATTTGCAACAAGGATAGATCAACTTTTTCTCCGGAAATATTTTGCTTTAATAATTGATTACGTTGTTGAATCACTTTGTGGTAGGTAATCAATTGTTGCAAATATTCCTTATCAAATTGTGAAATACTGATGTCGAAAAACTTACGTCTTGTTTCACTTCCTTCGTGAATCGTATCGCTGTCGCAAGGCGAAACCATAATCAAAGGGAAAAGCCCGATATGGTCGCTTAGCCTTTGATACTCTTTTTGATTGGCTTTCATAATTTTGCGACCGTTTTTAAACACGCAGCCAACTTTTGTAGTGGTTTGGTTTTCCAAACTTTCAAACAAGCCGTAAATGGCAAAGAAATCACAGTTAAATCTAATGGAGCAAAGATCCTGGGAGGAGAAAGCACTTTTACAGAACGACAAATAATGGATGGCATCCAGCAGATTGGTTTTTCCGCTGCCGTTTTGGCCCACCAAACAATTCACATTTTCGTGAAAATCAAATTCTTTTTCCTCGTAGTTTTTAAAATTAGAAACTTGTAAATGTTTCAGATACATTATAAAAATTCAAATATAACAAAAATAATTCCTACGACAAAAGTAATGGCTAAAATACCTCTACCGGTTAAATCATATTTTAATTTTAACAAATAATAACGCAGTAAAATTACGTTTGGGATAATGCTAATGAGAATGAGGCGTTGCAAGGTAAAGACCTTGGCATCCATAATTTCATGGGGTAAAAAATGGATAACGAGTTTTAAAACTCCAAAAATAATTGCCGGGATTAAGAAGCCGAGGATCAATCCCATCCAAAATGAATCTTGACGAAGTTTATCAATCATATTTCCAATGTTTTAATAAATTTATGGTTTTATGTGAAGTCATATCAAAGTGCACGGGCATTAGGGATATATAGCCGTTGTGAAGCGCCCACTCGCAAGTGTCGTCGGCATCCGGTTCCAGATTTACCAAATGACCCGCCAACCAATAGTATTTTCCGCCAAAGGGGTCGGTATGTTCTTCCAAATCTTCGTGCCAGTAGCCCAATGTTTGCCGGGTAATTTTAATTCCTTTAATTTCAGAAAGCGGTAATTTAGGAATATTAACATTCAGACAAACATGCTTGGGCAACCCCTCCTGAAGTACTTTTTTAATAATTTGTTTTGCATAAACTTTAGCAGCAGAAAAATCTGCCTTGGGAGAATAATCCAACAGAGAGAATCCAATAGCAGGCGTACCTTCCATACTTGCTTCAATGGAAGCAGCCATAGTACCTGAGTAAATGATACTTACCGAAGAATTAGAGCCGTGATTGATTCCCGAAAGCACTAAGTCAATTTTTCTATTCCGAAGCACTACCCGCTGTCCCAATTTTATGCAATCTACCGATGTTCCGTTGGTTCTGTAATATTCAATTCCATTTTCGGTTTTGTAATGTTTAACCCGCAACGGCAGATTCATGGTAATAGCATGTCCCATGCCCGAACGGTGCCCTTCCGGAGCAATTACTACTATTTCACCAAATTCTTTGGCAGTTTCTACTAAAGCTTCTAAGCCACCGGCTTCAAATCCATCATCGTTTGTAATAAGTATTAAGGGTTTGTTGTTCATCATTGGAGAATTGTATCTAAAAACAGACTGCAAAGTAACAGCATTTTTTTATATAGTTTTCGATTCCTGAAAAAGGAGGTTAAAAAAAGAGAATCTTTTTATTTTACAAGGCTTGCAGAATTTAATATTTCATGTATTTTTGCAAATCTTTATTCTTATTGGTATGAACAGAATTTTAGCTATTAATCCCGGTTCAACTTCAACAAAAATTGCAGTTTTTGATGGAAAAGAGCAAATTTTTGTAAAAAACATCAAACATTCCACCGAAGAATTGTCTGAATTTAAAAAAATTACAGACCAGGCCGAATTTAGGCGAAGTGTAATTCTAAAAGAATTGGAAGAAAATAATATTCCCTTACGTTCTATTTCCATTATAATAGGGCGCGGTGGGTTAATAAAACCCATACCATCCGGAATTTATAAAGTAAACCATTTAATGAAAGAACATTTGCACAGCGGTTATAGTGGGAATCATGCTTCTAATTTGGGGGGGCTGATTGCCGATAATATTGCGCAAACCATTGGGCTGAAAGCATCTTATATTGCAGATCCGGTTGTGGTTGACGAACTGCAACCGGTGGCACGTATTTCAGGACATCCTTTGTTTGAGCGTATTTCAATTTTTCATGCTTTAAACCAAAAAGCCGTGGCGCGCGGATATGCACAAGAAATAGGAACCGAATACGAAATGTTAAATCTGATTGTGGCCCACATGGGCGGCGGCATTAGCATCGGAGCACACCAAAAAGGTCGTGTAATTGATGTAAATCAGGCGCTCGACGGCGAAGGCCCCTTCTCTCCCGAGCGCTCCGGAACACTACCCACCGGACAATTAGTAAGCCTTTGCTTCAGCGGAAAATATAGTGAAGAAGAAATTAAGAAAATATTGGTGGGAAAAGGCGGATATGCAGGATATTTTGGCTCAAATGATGCTTATCAGGTGGAAAAAAACGCTGAAGCCGGTGATGAAAAATCTCAACTTATTCAAAATGCTATGGCTTATCAGATAGCAAAAGCAATTGGCGCTGCTGCAGCCGTGCTAAAAGGGAAAATTGACGCTATCTTATTAACCGGCGGCATTGCATACGGAAAACCCATTGTGAATGAAATAATTTCTTATATCGATTGGATTGCACCGGTAAAAGTTTACCCCGGTGAAGATGAAATGAGAGCATTGGCTTTTAATGCCTTGTTAATTTTAAACAGAGAAAAAAAGGCTAAAGATTACGAATAACGCTCTATGAAAATTGCTCTCTTTTACCGAAAACAAAATGAAAATGATAAAGAGTTTATCATTTCAGCTTTCCGGATATTAAAAGAACTTAACATTCAATTGGTTGTACACGAAAAACTAACCAATCTATCTTATTTGGAAAATAGTATTGAAGGGTGTCCCACGTTTTCTACTCATGAAGAATTAAAAATGATTCCTCATATAGATTTCTTTCTTTCTTTTGGAGGCGACGGCTCGTTTATTGCTTCTGTTAAGTTGGTTAAAAATTTAGGGATTCCCATGATCGGGGTAAACACAGGTAGAATAGGTTTTTTAACTACCATTACTAGAAAAAATTTTGAACATCAGATTCAAATGCTTTGCAATAAAAGTTTTACCATTGAAAAAAGAAAACTCTTACATTTGAATACCAATATAAATCTGCCTTTGGAAAATCATTTCGCTTTGAATGATATTACCGTTAAAGCCACCGATGAAGACTCCGTATGTGGAATTGACGTTTGGCTGAACGAGGTTCATGTAAATACTTATTGGGCTGATGGCTTAATTGTTGCCACACCTACCGGCTCTACCGCATATTCGTTAAGTTGCAGCGGTTCTATAATACATCCTACTTCTGATGTAAATATCATTACTCCTATTGCATCCCACTCGTTAAACATAAGGCCTATTATTGTAAATGCTAATGATAAAATCAGGATCAAAGTGCAGAGCAGAAGAAAAAACAAGTTTTTATTAACTATTGATAATGAGCGTATTATCGCTTCTACCGAGATTACTTTATGTATTGAGAAAGAAGATTTTGAAATCTCCATGATACGCTTTCCCAACTCTGATTTTTTTTCGGTTATCCGTGAAAAATTACTTTGGGGAATTGACTTAAGAAATAATAGCCATTAAAAAGTATTATAATGAGGAACCTCTATTTTTTGTTTTTTTTCAGTTTTCTTTCCCCTGTATTTTCACAATCGCAAGATTCTGTATTACATAGAAAAAATGAGAAAGTGAAAGCCTTTTTTTCATTAAAAGATTCCGACACCTTGCGGGAGCGGCACACGCTTACCACCGCAGAAGAGCCATTTCCTGAAAAGCGTAAAAAATGGGATTTGGATTGGAGCGGTTTTATTAGTTTCGATATGTTTTGGGATACCCGAAAACCGGTTGAATCCAGAGATGGGGGGATCTATTTATATCCTGCCAATGTTTTTCTTGATAAAAACGGGAAGGATATTCATGGGCACGCCTCCTTTAATTTTGTGGCCATGAATACCCGGCTTACCTTAAAAATACAGGCACCTGAAGCATTAGGGGCAAAAGTTTCGGGTATGATTGAAGGGTGGTTTATGGGGATCTCTAATAACGATATGAATGGCTTTGCTTTACGCCATGCCCTGATTAAAATGGCCTGGAGGTCTACCCAATTATTAGTTGGGCAAACGTGGCATCCCTTATTTACCGAACAGATGTTTGCCTATACGGTGGCAGGAAGCGCAGGCGCCCCGTTTCAACCTTTTGCCCGTGTGCCGCAAATCAGAGTTACCCAAAAACTTGCCAAGAATCACTTTCTACTGCTTTATTTGAATGCGCAGCGCGATTTGCTCGGGGTTGGGCCAAACGGTGCATCCGCAGAATACCTCAGACAAAGCGCTCTCCCCGAAATGGGTGCACAATATATTTTCGACCTGCAGACAAAAGAATCCGATGACAACTCAAAACACCGAATTTATGCAGGACTTGGATTCAATTTCAAGAGAATTATACCAAGACTTATTACAGCAGATGGGGTGGCAACACAAAAAGGATTAAACAGTTATTCCGGTTTGGCATTTTTTCATTATGAAAATCAAATTAACAAACAACTCAAAACCGGATTTAAACTGAAGGGCGTTTTTTTGCAAAACAGTTATGAATACTTAATGATAGGAGGTTACGGAATTAAAGAGTATGATAAAAACTCTGCGGATTTAGACTACAACGTTGATTTTGATTATACTAATTGGAATACAGTATCATGTTGGGGGGATTTTTACCTCAACTATCGTTCGTGGGAAGTAGGATTATTCGGCGGCTACTGCCAAAACTTAGGCTCTTTTCTTCCTGTACAGGCATATAAAAATCCTGCTTATTACTATGTACGGGTAGTTAATGCCGATTTTATGTACCGGCTGAGTCTGCGCTTAAAATATACGGCCAATAAACTTCAGTTCTGTTTAGAACCGGAATATACCTCCGCCGTTTATGGAACATCCTTAACAAAAAAAGGGAAAATAGATACTGCCGAGCCGACGCACCGGGTTCACAATTTGCGACTATTAGTTTCTACCGTGCTCTATTTTTAAGTTTTATATCACTTTCCTCGTTGAGGACAAGGAATGGGGCAATTGCATAAATAAACTGTAATTCTGTTTAGAACCGGAAATACCTCCGCCGTTTATGGAACAGCCTTAACAAAAAAAGGAGAAAAAAAACATAAAACAGGGCACTTTTTTTTTTATTGTTATTTTATATAATATTTCTACTACTTTTGCTGCCATTAATATATAATTAAGTATGATTATGAAAAAAATTTACTTTTCCTTTATAGCCATATTGCTGCTGGGAATCTCCTCCCTTAGCGCACAAAATACAGATGGAACGGAATTCTGGTTGACGTTCGGGAGAAATTCAGATGCAACTACTTATGACTCTCAGACACAACAAGGTTATACAACCTATGAGCTAGGATTACAGATTCGTTTAGCGACAAGAGATTTGCCGGCATCCGGAAAAATTTATTTTATGGATCAATCAAATGGGGCAGTACCTCCCATTATTTTTAATATTCCTCCTCAAACAGTGCGTACTTACACGCTTAGTTCTGCACAAAAGCGTGCAGTATATAATTCTTACTTGGGAACTTCTACTCAAGAGCAAATTACGAATAAAAGTATTTTTATTAAAAGTGATAATAATGCTATTACGGCTTATGCCATGAGTTTTTACTACAAATCTACCGATGCTACCAACTTGTTGCCGGTGCCGGTATTGGGAAAAGATTACTATCAAATATCCTATACTGCTCATGGGAGTTCAAATTATGATGATGCTTATGCAGTGATTGCTACTCAAGACGGTACTGATATTTTTCATGATGGAGTTAAGGTTAACGCAACGCCGCTTAATGCAGGGCAAGTTTACTACAGAAGCCTTTCCAAAGGTGATATGACAGGAAAGCATATCACCTCCAATAATCCGGTTGCATTCTTTGTATGTAATTTACGAGCGTGGATACCTACTACTAAAGGTAATACTGACTGTTTGATGCAACAATTGGCTCCCGTAGAAACATGGGGTAAGAATTTTTTTGTACCGGTGTCAAGTCTACAAAAAGATAGAGTACGTATTTTGGCATCTCAAGACGGCACGATTGTTTCACAAAGCGGAGGTTACATGGCCAACGTTGAAAATAGCCCAACACTTGCACCTACTACCATTAATCTTAATAAAGGAAGTTTTTATGAAATAGAAATAAGAACAGGTAGTAAGGGGTGCTTCATACAGTCCCAAAATTATCCCATTGGCGTTTGCACCTATCTTACAGGTTCTCAATATAATGGTTATAGTGTTTCAGATCCTGCGATTTGCTGGGTACCTGCTATTGAGCAAACGGCAATCAAATCTTTGATGTCTCCTTTTGCTCCCAATGGAAATACTTTTATCAATACACACTATGCACTTATTTTTACCCCTGCCAAAACAAAAGACAACACTAAGATTTACAAAGGTGGGGTTCTTCAGCCTGCATTATCACCTACAGGATGGACAGTGAAAGACTCTATATTTCCCGGAATACCGTCCATGGCGTTCTATACCTACCAATTTACAGGTTCATCATTAGATACTATACCGTATCAATTTACAAATAATGATGGACTTATGGTTTTAGGGTATGGTACCGGCGCTGACGAATCATATTACTACCTCGGCTATTCGTCCATGCGCAATTTCAAAGCCTTTTATACTGCAAATACCGTGCATTACGGAGGTAATTTTTCAGACCATCTTTTTTGTGAACCTGATAGAAATATTACATTTAAAGCTAAATTTGAAGATTTTTCAAGCGTAAGTGATATCAAATGGTTTATAGATGGTATACAGCAAACCGATTTTGATCATGATACTATTATGACTCATCATTTTGATGATCCGGGTGCCTATCTTATAAGAATGGATGTTGTTTTTGGAGGAGACCTGCTTCAGTTTGAAGGTATTTTACACATCGGCACGAAAATTCACTGCGAACCAAATAATACTGCGAATGGCTACGTTTCCTTAACCGATACCTGCGTTTTAGGAGGAGAACCGCTTCCCTTAATTGCCTATCCGGAACCATCATATATTGTTGACCATTGGGAAAGTAATGGCGTTTGGGTTGCCGGAGAAACCAACACTTACACACCCAACACGAATGAAGACAATAACATAGTGGCATTTTTTCGCTTAAACACGGTAGATATCACGGTAAATGTGAGTCCAACGGTAACGCCGGCGTGCGGCTCGGTAACCATTACCGGCGGCACCGGACCAAACGGAAATACTTTCGAAATCGGAGACCTTTGCAAACTTAAAGCCCTTGAAACAAACCCCTGTTACAAATTTTTGAACTGGACCGAAGGGAATACGGTGGTTGAACCAGATTCAATTTATGACTTTGTTGTAACTAGAGCGCAAACACTCACCGCAAACTTTGAAATCATCGAATATGAAATAACTGCTTCAGCGTTAACACCGGGCACCGGCAACGTATCGGGAAGTAACACCTACAATTGCGGGGCTAATGCCACTGTAGCCGCAACACCTGCTACCGGATATCATTTTGTGGAATGGTTAGAGAATGGGGTTCCTGTTACCGACCCGAATGCCCAAAATTCTTCTTATACTTTCAGAGTAGACAGCGCCCGAGATTTACAAGCCAAATTTGCACTTAATACGTACAACCTCATTGTTTCACCCAATCCGTCCACTTATGGCACTGCCTGCTGCGATACTTTAGGTATTGAACATTTTTCAAATTATACCGTAACAGCAGTAGAATCAGATAGTTGTGATTTTATTGGTTGGAAGATTGGGGGGGTAACGGTCTCTACAAACCCAACTTTTATTATTGCTATAGAGGCACCTTACTTCACTGTTAATAATTCAACCATTCAATTGGTGGCTAATTTCAAATTAAAAGATTACGTATTAACGCTCACTGAATATCCGGATAATACTACCGGGGGCGCTTTTGGCGGCGGCACTTATCCTCATGGCTCAAGAGCTTCTATTTCTGCCGTTCCGGTTCAATGTTTTGCATTTGAAAAATGGACTTTTGACGACGGCACTTTTTATTCTGCTAAAGCTGACACCTCCATTACGGTGAAAAAGAACCTGCACTTGGTGGCACATTTTGTCCCGAAGCAATATCAGGTTAATGTAACTGCCTCTCCTTCTGTGGGAGGCACTGCTACGGGTAGCGGACAATTTCTGTGCCATGAAACGTGTACGGTTACCGCTACACCCAATTTGCCCCGTTATAAATTTTCTCATTGGGAAGATTACGGCGTGAAGATAGATACTGCCGGCGCTACATATACTTTTTCCGTAAGAGGAGACCACGAATTGGTAGCGTATTTTGTAAAGGAAACCGTCATTATTCACGTAAAAGCCGAGCCTGAGGGTGAAGGACACATGGTGTATAGCGGTTGCTGGCAAGTCCCAATAGATTCTTTATGTTTTGTATATGCTGAACCTGCTGATGAATGTCATTCTTTTACCAAGTGGACGACTTTAGATTATCCCTATACCCTCCAATACAACGATCCCTATTATGAGTTTCGGGTGTATCCCGATCTTTATACCGACTTTTTGTCGGAAGGTGGTATAGTAACCTTAGTGGCTCATTTCAGGGCTAACACGTATGACCTTCGTCTTGACCCGTTACCTCTTATGGGAGGGGATGTTTCCGCCAATGGTACTTACGGAGGCGGCACTTTTTCGTGTGATGAAAAGGTTGAGATTAAGGCAGAGCCCCGCCCTCATTATAAATTTGTGAAATGGGTAGAAGTAATTGGTAGCGATACCACTCAGATAAGCACTAATGCTATTGATACCATTATTCTAACAGGCCCTCGCCGGTTGATTGCGATTTTTGAGTTGGAAACTTTTCATATCACGGTATTGCCCAATCCAGCAAATGCAGGTACTGCCGGAACGGGAGGTGATTTTCCATACGGTACGATTGTTCCGCTTTTAGCAAAACCCTTCTCCGAGTGGGAATTTTATAACTGGAGCGATAAAAACAATATTGTTTTTGCTACCGATTCTGCTTACAATAATTACTCGGTTACCGGTTCCGACACCCTCTACGCCAATTTTATCCCCAGAACTTTTACCGTAAAAGTAGCGGAAGATCCGCCGGGAATAGGATGCCCCGTTACCGGAAATGGCACCCAGATCAGTTACGGTACGTTGTGGGATATAACGGCAAAACCGGTTTATCCATACGAATTCCTGTACTGGAAAGAGAATGGTAATCCTCTTCCTAATCCCCCCTGGGATACCATCTACACCATTTTTGTAAATCGCGACTTTGATTTAAAGGCAGTCTTTGCTAAAATACAATACGAAATCACTTTAGAGGCTGACCCGCCAACAGGTGGAAACACTACGGGTGGCGGCATTTATCCGCACGGCACTCCTATTGTAGTGGAAGCCATTGCAAACAATTGCCACACTTTTTCTCACTGGACAGAGAATGACGTGTTGGTAGGTTCATTTCCTGCTCTTCCCTTTACGGTAACCGGACCCAGGCATTTGGTGGCACATTTCATTCCGGAGATGTACGAAATCACGGTAACTGCCGACCCCATTAGCGGCGGCACTCCTACCGGCGGTGGAATAAAACCCTGTTTGTCGGAGATTACCGTTTCGGCTAACACCGACCCCTGCTACGATTTTGTAGGCTGGACAGAAAACGGAGATACGGTTTCTACTATGGAAAACTTTACTTTTACCGTAGATGGCCCCCGCAATCTGATTGCCCATTTTGTGCAAAAAATGTTCAACATCACTACTTCAGTTATTCCGAATGCTGCTTCTCCCGGAAGCGGCTATATTGTAGTGAGCGGCGGAGATACCACAGATATCCTCTGCGGAGTGAATAGACAAATAGAAGCCTTTGGAGAGATTGGATGGAAGTTTAACCACTGGACGGTGTGCGGCAGGAATATTTACAGCAACCCCTATACTTTTGCGGTAACCGATTCGTGTGAGGTGGTGGCTTATTTTGACTCTGTAACACATTATATTACCCTCATTCCCAGTCCTACCGGCTGGGGACAGGCAGACACCGGCGGCTACTATCCGCACGGCTGGCATCTTACCGTACATGCAACCCCCAACCCCGAATTTGACTTTATCAACTGGACAGAAAACGGAAGAGAAGTATCCACAGATGCCGATTATCAGTTTGATGTATTGAGCGACAGAACCCTAACGGCCAATTTCGACTGGAAAACCCTAACCGTAACCACTGACCCATACCCGCGGCCGGGCGGCACTACCGCTCCCCGAGATACTTCGGTGAGCTACGGTTCCTGGATCACCCTAAGTGCAGTAGCCAACCCCCACTTTACTTTCGACCAGTGGAAATGGGAAGACGGTACCTACTTTTCCGATTCGGCAATCGATTCCTTCCCCGTAACACAGTCGTGCCGCTTAGTGGCTCACTTCAAACCGGATACCTACTGTGTAATTGCAGAGGTAGACCCTGATCCCGATGGTGGAAAGATAATAAAAGGCGGTGGCTGTAATCTTGTCTTTGGAACGGTAGATACTTTAATTGTACAAGCGTCACCTAACTACGTTTTTGACAGATGGACAGAAAACGACTCGACGATTTCCAAATTTAATCCCTTACTTTATACAGTAAGTCATTCCTGCACGAAAGTGGCACACTTTAAACCGAAGGGCTACGACATTATTGTTGAAGCAGATCCAAAAGCAGGCGGCAATGCATTCAGCAGCGGCACCAATATTCCCTACGGAACTATAGATACCGTGCATGCCATCGCCAACTCCTGCTATGAGTTTGTGAACTGGACAGAATACGGCAGCACGATAGAACTCTCCAAACTGCCAGACTTTCCGTTCCCCGTAACCCAGTCGCTGCATCTAGTGGCACATTTTAAACTGAAGACCTTTACCGTTATTCCGGTGGCAGACCCACCCTACGGCGGTGCAGTTTGGGATACCCTCTACAACGTTGCCTGCGGAACCGATACAATAGTTCACGCACAGGAAAATCTGCCGCACTTCTCCTGGGGTGGCTGGTGGTATGAAAATGGAACACCGGCATCCGCAATGCGCGATTTTAAGATACTTAATATAACCCAATCGCTCAGGTTGATTGCGCGCTTTAATACGGAAAGTTATCTCATTACTCTGTCTGCTGACCCGTCCGAACCTACCGGCGGCATTTTAGCCGGCAGCGGAACTTTCGACTACGGCATGACCATCCCCATCACGGCAACGCCGAATTCCTGCTATGTGTTTGCAGGCTGGTATGAAGCCGATACGCTCTTTAATCCCAATCTGAGTTTTAATTTTACGGTGGATGGACCCCGCCATTTTGTGGCGCATTTTGTACAGAAACTGTTTGCCGTTACCACAACCGTATTCGGAAGCGGAACGATTACCGTTACCGGCGACACCACCGATATCCCCTGTAAAACACCCATCACCATTACGGCAACCCCGAACACAGGATACGTGTTTGACTACTGGATGGTATGCGGAACGAAGATTGATACCAGTACCTATACTTTTGAAGTAACCGATTCATGTGAGATTGTGGCTTATTTTAACTATGTGGAACACTTCATCAAGCTGATAGCCAACCCGCTGCAGGGACAGGCAGACACCAGCGGCTATTATCCGCACCATACGTATCTTACCGTATATGCTACAGAAAAACCGGGGTATATGTTTACCTATTGGTCGGAAAACGGCGACACCGTATACACAAATCCCCGTTATTCTTTCTTTGTGGACAGCGCCCGGACTCTTGTAGCCCATTTCGATTCGGCAAAATATAGGGTTACCACCATCCCCAATGATACCCTCTATGGCACCACCGCTCCTGCAGATACCACGGGACTCTCTTATGGAGTGATGCTTACCGTAACGGCTACCGCCAAAACCAACTACAATTTCAAGTACTGGACGGAAAACGGAACGCCGATACTCCCGCCAAAACCTAATTACACATTTTCTGTTCAGCAAAACCGTGATTTGGTAGCTGTTTTTGAACCCCAAAACTTCAGTATTACTACAGAACCATATCTTCCGGATTACGGCAAAACGGGTGGAGACAAATACAATATACCTTACGGAACTTTAGACACCGTATGGGCAGAAGCATTCCCAAATTATGACTTTAATCATTGGGAAGAAAACGGAGAAGATATTGGCAATGCAAATCCGTACAAGTTTACGGTAAAGCGGTCACGCCATTTAGTAGCCATCTTTACCCCTAAAAATTACGACATGGCGTGACCGCTTT